>Ga0214542_1006155_pt1 | contig 22156 bp, 6 predicted proteins | sample CNSS1metaG_FD_160096 | JGI IMG/M metagenome (GOLD analysis project Ga0214542, IMG submission 160096) | Root nodule microbial communities from cowpea collected in UCLA plant growth center, Los Angeles, California, USA - CNSS1 | ecosystem: Host-associated > Plants > Roots > Nodule | place: USA...
TATATATATATATTTTGATTCTCAATAATCCGAACCCTTTATAGATTGGAAGTTTAATTTTATTGAAGTTCGTGAGATGGAAATTTCTTCACGTGATCACGAGAAATTCTACAACTATGTATCTAGTGATGATGGATGAACATAAATTAATTGTCCCCAAGTACACGTTTTAGGCTTTATTTCTTAAAAGACCCGATAATACGTTTGGAAGATTTTTTTTTTTTAAATAATAAACATAACAATAGTTGGTTATATTGAATATATAATTTAGAATATTAACTATTTATTTATTCATAATTTTTATCATTTTTTAAACATTTTCACTTTTTTTTTCTAATTTCTTATGATAAGTTCTTTTTTTTTTTTTTTTGCTAGAGATAGTGTTAGTGAAACGACAAGAGAGGGAAAATTGGTTTTAATGAATCACAATTTTATTTAAAGTAAATTTTTTACTACTTCTTTTTTCAAATTTCAAGTTCTTTTTTTATTGTTTTGGTTGTATGTAAGTTTTTGTTTGGAGATGGAGTTGAATAGCTTAATCTTTACTAAATTAAGTTTTTAATTTGTTTCGTTTGTAAATTAGATATCCTACACTAAAGTTGTGATTTTTCTTTTCTTTTTAAAGCTTTTGAAACAATTCTTTAATAAACACATTAATTAAGCTAAGAAGAATTATTTTGAAGCATTGCTAAAATATTAGATATCATATATTTTACACTATTTGATGGTAAAATGTTCTATTAAATTAAACTTAAATTGAAATTTAGTTTGTATTGAACATTTTATCGTATACTTGGTTTAATTTTCCCTAAGCCACACCCGATCATGCAATACATGTAGAATTGTACGCCAAAAGGGATTATTTTTATTTTGGTTTCATAAATTGTACTACCCATTGAGCTCTAATTAATTGAATTAATTAAAACATTTATATTTATTATATTTAGACTAAAGTGATGCACTTGTAAAGTCCACTCTCTATTTTAAAATTTTGGGCCCAACTTTAGTAAATGGTCTAAGTCAGCCACTTGTTTCCTACTCTTCTGTTTTCTCTCAACTCTCTCCTCCATTCACAGTCATTGTTCCTTTCCTTTTAACTCAGTTGAAAACCTTTCGTGAAATAGAGGTTGAATATGGAGTCCCTGCTTCGTACTCCACATATTAAACTGAACAGTTCATTCCTCCAAGTAAGTTGAACATTAAACCTTCGTCTTTTCCTTCTTTTCCAATTCGATTATGTTGGTTATGTCTTGAGTTCTTTCTTTAGAGCCTCATTTTCGTCCATGTGAATCATGTTTTCAACTCTTTAGTTTATTTTTGGAGTTGTGATGCTCCTTCCATTAGGGCTCTCTCCCTACAGGTTCGCTTCAGTTTCGAAATAAGGGAAGTCAGGGCTTTAAAACTTTTTTTAGTGTCTTGCATGTTTTAGGTCTTGAATCGTGCTTAAAATACTGGTTTGATGTTTGTGGTTGTGTTTTTTTGTTGTTGTTTGGGATTTTTGGTTTTTGCATGCTGAAATCAGTGAAAACCTATTATTCTAGCTTAAGCAAAATTTTTTAGCTTAAGCGAGATCAGTTTAGCTTAAGCGAGGAATTGCTACAGAATTTTAATTCCTTATTTTAATTTGTGATTGACTGAGTTAATGTTAAAAATATGATGTATGAAGCTATGCATGAATGATGTGTCATGTTTTTTTACCTGTACTTGATGTGTTTAGCTTGGGATGATAATTATTTTGAGATAACATGTGGAATGCTGATGATAAAAGAGTTTCAAGGAAAATTCTTGGTGATGGTGTGGTTAGTGTATGCCTTGATATATGAGATGTATAGATAAGGAAGGTATTATGAACTCTAATAACCACTTACACTCACGTAGAGTAGAGTGATTATGTGATGATAGTGACAGGAGATCCTAGTCTTGGGAGGTGTTTGAGCCTGAGACATATTGTGATTTATCTTGTGATTGATTGGATAATAACCCTTTGTGGCTAGACTCTGTAGAGTTTAGAAATCAACGCATGTGCATACTTCCTTAGAATTCTATATCAAGCGTATAATCCGAATATCGAGTGAAGGGTCAATTGGGTGTTTAATTGAGTGAAAAATTTGTGAGTTAATGTTTTTTTTCTCCATGTATGTGTTTCTTGGGTGATGTACTTATGTAACTATATTTACGTATGAATGCTTAAATACACTAGCTTACCCTTCTTTCTTTCTGTTTTTGTTTTCTTGTTTTGTTTTCCTTTTTGCAATGATCACCAAATGTTGCTGTGAGCAGATGTGAAGACCCCTAGTGATCATACAGACGATGAAAATGTTGTTGTGTAGTTTAGGCATGTTGGTTATTGCTCTTTTGAGCGTTTTTTGAAAAATTGGTCTTATGTAATTCCATGCTCTGTTGAACAATCTTTTGCCAATCTGTTTTATGTTTGAAGACATGTTTATGGCATTATTCTGTGTCCATGGTACTTCTGTTTTAAGTATATTTTGAGATGACTATAATGGTTAAATTCTGATATACTTTCTACTATTTGCTCTATTTTATTATGATATGTGATGTTTTATTTATTATAATTATTCTATTAAATAGGATGTCACATCACTTGTGGGCAAATTTTAGGTCTTTATAATATCATTTTTTATCAATAATATAACAAACACATACATTGATTATGTTGTATTAGTGTACTTAATACATAAGTATTAGATAACAATCCTTAAGATAATAGAACAACTACTATATAACTCTTAGTATATGTTATTTTTGGTAACTATATTTATTGTTACTTTCCTTTTATGTTGTTATATATATTTGACCTTTGTTGGCACTATTCAAATCTTTGTCATTACAATCAATAACTTTTTTTTTGTTGTATGTTTTTCCCTTTTAACATTGTTCTCCAACCAAAATAATACAATGCTAACAATTCTATTCTTGTGCACCATTCCCTCTTCTATCATTAAACAAAACCCTTGATTAGTAAAAAATATATATTTCTTTTAGTAATTCTTAAGTTCCATTCACATATATGGTGTTGAGTTTGTTCATGACATGCATAACTTTGGACAATAGCATCGTTATATAAATGAGTGGGAATTTAGGGCATTTATTTTTTTAATACAAGTCTAACAAGATTTTAACTTGTTGTACTGCGTCCTTAATATCCAATATATATATATATATATATATATATATATATTCTCTAAATACACATCGATTCATCTTCCTATAAATACTCCAACTTATCATATACAATAGTATATTAAATATTTTTTTTTTAAATAAACCCTCCAACAATGTATATTACCAAAAATGTATCTCTTGGAAAACTAGTAATTTTGTGTTTAGCCTAACCCATCCATAACATGTTTCATTTATTTAATATGTGATATGAATTTTTAGTTTTAAATCAAAATAGAGGGAAATAAGGTTTCCTGAGGCCATGATAGAACATCCTACACCCATAGTTGCCCCTTCTTTGCTTAGTTGAGGTCGTCGACGACAACACTAATCACCATTGGTGGTCTTGCCGGCATATCCATCAATGACTTTCTCTTCTCCAATACTTTCCTCTACTTCCTATGTCAGGCTCAAATCACTCCCCATTATTGTTGCGCTTTCGACCAAGGGCATTATAACGTCCTAGATGAAAATTACATATTTAAAATTTAAAATAATATAAAACATCAATAACTGCATTTATTGGGGAAATCCTTTTCCCAAAACGCGGAAAAATTTAAAACTTTATTTCAACGCGCCAAAATATAAAATCCAAATCCTAAGTGGTATTCAAATATTACAATCATAAACTGTTCATAATATCCATTACAAAATAATCTATAAAATTCGTGAAGGAAATTAGCATAAAAACTCCCATAGCTAACCCCACTCTGTGTCTGAGCATCCACACGCTCACTTGCATCAACCTCTGCTCTCATGTAACAAGTTACATGATCATCGCCAAACACACACAAATAGGGTAAGCTCAAATACAAATAACAATTACAACATGAAATAATAAACATTTCAAAACCATGACCCGTGTTAACACCCCAATCCTAAATCCTCAACTTCCAAACCTTCTATTGGACACCTCTTGATTCTACACCCTTTGATGAGTACACGGATCGATCTTTGCTGCCTCGAGTGTCTACTTGCCCCTCCAATTACAGGTCACCACCTAATATTCTGCATGCAGGAATAAATTACCACGACCACGATCCGCGACACCAAGTGAAGTTCCCCAATACGAACCACAGTCCGTATTTGTCCCAAGACTACCAAACTCAATCAATTACACTAAAGAGGGTAATCTCCCGGACCCATCTGTACGAGCCACGATCTCGCACACTCCACTGGACTTCCAAAACCACCATGCTACAACCTCGAGTGGCCACGTGTTTCCCCAATACAAGTTACACTCGTAACTAGGCCCCTAGCCAAGCTTCACATCATGACCTCCATCCAAAGCTGTGTAGAAATCCTTCTCGCATTGCAACTCTACATCCAAAACCGCTTGGCGCCACGCACCACGTTGTCAGGCGCACTCACGCTCCAGGCCGCCTGGCGACCATCCCACGCCATCAGGCGCCAAGCGCCTTACAGTGCTTTTGTCAATATTTTATGCCTGAAGGAACCACCCTTGCCGCCAGCCGCCACGTAAGTCCAATGGCTTCTGCCATTGTTTTAAGTCCCTACCACTTGGCGACTTGCCCCACATTGCTAGGTGCCATACCAGTAGCACAATGCTACTGGATTTGGGCACTTTGGAACTGGTTATAATGAACCTCAAACATGCATCACACAATTCCTATTATCAAACAACTCATCCAGTCATAATCATATGGTTGAATCACAATTCATACATTAAATTACCAACATTTCACCATTAGAAAAGTGCATTTTCTCAATTCATTATGTATTCACCATAAACTTGTTCTCTTACCAAAATAAAGCATACTTCACTAAAATTTGCTACCAACATCCACAACAGGCACTACATAACAATAAAAAACAAGCAATAAACCACCTCACAACTAAGGCAAAACATGACTTTTACATGCATATAATTCCAGTTTCTAACACCCCACCCCTCTCCTCGATTATCTTACCTTTTCATACATTATGCTCATTTACTTAGTTAAATCGTAATTTTAATCATGTAAGATTACATAAAACCCCTGAAACACTCCACTCGAACAAAAACTGAGAGCCTCTCAGCTCTGATGTGTCGCCTAGCGGCAGATAACATACCGCCAAGCGGTTCATATAGATTTTGGGTTCTTCCCAAATTTTTTAGCATTCACGATCACTCTGAATCCCCCACTTCCCAATAATAGGCAGACGTTTTAACATATTTTTAACAACAATCAACTTATTCAGTTCCATTTTAATAAAAATTCGTATTCTTTGCGTACCACATAACACCAATCATATATATCAGATACATATCACATCATCCTCAATCCCAACGTGAACCCTAATTCCCACTCATACAAAAATACATATCATATCAATGAGAACTTTACTTGTAGTCAATTATCCGTAGTCAAATTCACACACGCATATGTAATAATTCAACTTGAGCATCTCAAATGTAGCAGAAATCACCAAAAACCAAAAAATTGGGTTCAGACACATGCATCGCCTGGCGGCAGTTCATGTGCCGCTAGACGATTTCTGGAAAAATCCAGAAACACGAAAAGAACTCGAGAATGGAAAGGACATACACTTCAAGCATTCCATAGAATATATATTCGTACGATTAAAATCAAAACACGAAGTGGAACTCCCCTAACCTGGTATTCCTTGCTTCCACTTGCAAAACTTAGCTAGCCTTTTTGATTCCCAAAGCCTCCTTTGTTCTTCCACCTTTTAACACTTCCTCTCAGTCTCTACAGCCCGTGAATATTTTGAAAGTTCTCTCCTCACTCTATGCATCAATGGCAGCCTCACTAACACTTTCTCTCACCCTTAATGGAGCCTTTAACTATGCTTTAATTTGGCTTAATGGTAGCAAAACGAAAATTCCATTAAAGAGAGTTTAGGAATATTCAATGACCATTCAATCATGATTTTCCAGCCCTCCTATTTGCCTCCCAAATATTTAGGGTTTTTGGCTCTTCACATTCATGCAAAAAATGATTTTAGCAAAAAAAAAGTTATTTTGCACAAATCAAGGTTCAAACACACAACCCTCCAATTACAAAGTAAATGCACAACCAATTCGTGTTTTGTGATAATTTCTATAAATCTAAAAATTTATAATCTCTTATCACGCTCAAGCATATCCTAAAAATAATACAATTAAAACCTTCACACAATTTGGCATGCATAGGACTTGAACCCAAGTCCTTTCGACACAACTAAGTACTCTTACCCACTTAAACTAGTACTTTTTCACATCATAAAAGTTAACATTTAATGCCATAAAGGCTCCACGACCCGCATTTATTAAATAATGATTTATTTAATTATTTAAATTCCTTGAGTCTTATAGGCATCTTCAACTGGAAATACTACCGACTTCACTGGTGAGTCACTAAGGTTGCAGACGAATCACTGGTGTTGTTACCCACGCACATCCCTCCTCCCACTTTGTTTTCAGATGTAATTGTGAATGTATGGCGATAGAAAAACATAGAGATCAATTTCAGTGGTTCTTTGATTTTTCTATCTGTCTATAAAAATGGTTTTTGTATTTTTGATAGTTAAAAGAATGAGTATGGAAGTCAGTGATGGGTTTTGGAAAAGGTTGCTTGATGGAGGGCGTGGAGGGGAGAAGAGGACATAGGTTGTTTGTGATAGTGGAATAGAAAGGTGATGTTTTGCATACTCGACACACCCACAATGATTCAACCACAAAAACTTGTTACTTTCCCTCTTTCACGCTCCCATAAACGAAACAAGACCCCATGTTATGCAAAATCATCAATTTCCTCAAAGGAAACACATGGTGTTAGAAATCCAAGTGTGATTCTAAGTCCCACATTGGCTAGAAATGAGAAAGTGGAGCACTATATAAGAATAAAGACCCATAAACCCATTGCCTTAAGGTTTTGGGTTGAGAGTGGTGTCAGTGTCTTATATGGTTAGGCTCAGATCTCATTGGTGTTGTTCTCCCCAGTGAAATTCCCTCCTTGTAAAAACCTAACAAGTGGTATTAGAGCTGATGGTTAAAACCGGCTCAGACGGGTGCAGTATGGTCCTAGTATCGAAAGTCTTCTTGACAGTGTGGGTCAGGTAAGCGTGTCCCGTTAAGATGAACGGCGATACGAGAAGGGGTACTCGTGGTTGGGAATGCTTCCGCTGGAGGGGAAGAGGTTTTGAGTTGAGAGTGGTGTCAGTGCCTTATATGATTAGGCTCAGGAAAACTATGTTTTGAGTCGTTGGGTTCCTTTTGTTGATGGGTTCATTGAATCTAGGGTTTATGGAGAAAATTGGGTTGGAAAAGGGGAATTTTGATTTTTAGGTGCAAAAGAAAATGAAGAAGGAAGTGAATATAACAACCAGATAAATGAAAATACCGGTTTGTTTCCTTAATTCTAATTTTAGTTTGTGTTTTGGTTATATGATTTTGATAGTTGGAAAAATAGTGGAAGCTTTTTTGAGGATATGGAAGTTGAAGCAAATGAAGCTCCCATTCATGTTAGATAAAACAGACCATGTTAGACGAATTGTGCCATGTTGTTCACTGTATAACTATTTAAGCATCTACTATTTAAACATCGTTACAACAAATAATTAAATTGACGAAAAAAGTAGACTTAATTAAACAAGAAAAAATTAAAACTAAATTAAAAAAGCTCAACAAAAATAGAGACTAAATTAGAATTCAAGCCAAAGAACATTATATGTTCTAACAATTTCAAACTCTTCATCATAGAACGAAAAGTTCAACATATAATGGGTAACTTTTTAGATACTGATTTGGTTGCCTCTAATCTTTAACTTATGCATGCCATTATGTATCAAATAATCGATTATTTCATATAATAATTGATTATGTTAGATATTTATAAAAAAGATCTCAATTTGTAAACAATTGATTAAGTCTAGTGATAACTAGTTATGTTGATTTAAATTAATTTTTGAATAACACGAAGAATGTATTAATCAATTGTATTTAAACATAATCAATTATATCAGCTAATTACTTCAAAACCTCTTTAAAAGGAAAGATTTTACTATTTCAAAAATACAATTTTTATATCTTTCAAATTTAGAGAACTTTATTATGATTTAAATATTTTTGAAGAACATTTTTACATATTTCCTTTTTTTGAAAGAAATATTGTTTAAGATTCATCAAAGAGGAGGTGACAATGCTATAGGTTTTTCATTGTATAACCAGTTTCAAGATATTATATCTTTCTTTTGTTTTTTCTTCTAATTTGATTTGAATTTCGTGCACGTGTGTGATGTGTTAATGTAGGTAATTAAGTGTTCCTTTGTAAATCTTCTTGAGGGTGTTTTAAGGAGTGATTTGCATATCTTGTTCTAGTTACATGTGTTTCTTGTAATTGAATAATTCAAGATTATAGTAGAAAATCCAAGTAAAGTTGTTTGATTAATTAGATATACATTCAAGTAGAATTGAAATAGTATAAAAAAAATTTGTGTTGATTCTTTATCATTTTCTTTTAAGTTTTTCATTTTGCGGTTATTTATCAAGGTTGTTAAACATTTGAATGAAATACAATGAGGGATAATTTTCTTTATGATGATGTTTTAGTGGATGTGACAGAATACGTAATTATTATTGATAATCTTTCATATTATTTGTAATATTTTACATTAGAATGTTATAATATTCTTAAATATTCTACAACCTTAAAATGTTGATATTTTATATATAATTATTTGTAATATTCTGTATTAGAATGTTATAATTTTCTTAACTATTCTATTTAAAACGTTAATACTTGTATATAAATTAATATTTTAAATGAAATATACCCTAAGAATAAAGAATAAACATTATTATTATTTATAGAGTTTAAACTTCACTTGAAAAGATTAAACGTATATCACTTAAATATAATTCATCATTAACTTATTCATTTATGCTAATACAGTATTCAAAATACCTATTTATATATGTTTTCTGGAAATATTACCTATTTTAAAAATAGATATCGGTTATTACTCCAACTCTCTAGGCCTTAATATAAAAAAATATATAAAACTAAATAGTTTTACTTAAAAATATGAAATAAATCACATTATTTGGAGGCGTCAATATGGTCCAGCCCACAAGGCTTGGCCTTGGCCCATGTGGGCTAGGACCAAAAAAGCCCACGTTAAAAAAGAATCATCAAAGAAGCCCACAGAGTCAAAAATATTACAAAACCCTATGGGTCAGGGTCAACCCATGGACTTTCATCTTCAACATGAAAAATATATTATTATCTGTGAGACAGGTCCAACAAACCGGACAAGCACGACGACCTGAATAGGCTGGACGGCCCAGACGAGCCTAACGACCCGGACAAGCTCGACGATCCGGACAGGTCTGACGACTCGGACGAACTCAACGATTCGGACGAACGAGCCCGACGACCCAGACGACCCAAACGGGCCCTAAACATTTTTACTTAAAAATATGAAATAAATCACATTATTATTCTCACTAGATAATACTTCGTAGACTTTCTTTAATTGAGAAATAATAACCACTGTTATTCTTTTACAATATGAAATTATAAGAATAAAATAATATTTTTATTTTTAAATATATATATATATATATATATATATAATAAAATTAAATACTAATTAAAATATAGATCTTATAAAAATTTCTATTAGGATAAAAACTTTGAGGTACCAGAAGAAACAATTTCCACAAAATTTAAGTTACATACAATTTTAATTTTTTCTTTGTATTTTTCTCTTTTGGAAATCCTGTGGAAGAAACTCATCCAAAAACACAATTAATGTTTCTATCAACATCACATATATATCATTTTCAATATATTACTACTAATTTAGTAGGTTTGAATTTATGACTATTTTCCAATTGATTTGTCCAACTAGAAACATTCAAGTTTAGATCGATACACTTAACCCTACTTACACGGAACATGACCAAGTGACTTTAGCTGATACTATTTACAAACTTCATCAACATCTTAATCTCTTTTTATCTTTTGGAAGATAACTTCTCCAAATTTAGTTGACTTTCTGGTCGTGGGTCTGTGGTCACTTCTTCATGCAAGAAACTAAACTTGAACATATATTAAAGCTATATTTCCTTAGTATAATTCAACAAGTCAACATGAGAATTTTGGAGAAGGTATACTAACACTAGTTCATGTAGCACTAGAGGACAAAATCTTTTTTTTTTTTGTTTAAATTAGCACCAATTGGACGTCTGGTCTTTCCATAATCCATCGCTAAGATAAGTCAGTTGTAACCGACTTTTATAATTGACGTTCTTGAACATCGAATTTGCATTATAACGTCAATTTTGACATCATCGATATAGCGTTAGAGTTTGGACAGACGTCAAAGACAAAAAATGTTGGACGTTAAAACCATTTTTTGTATTAGTGGTAACAAGAGGGTTTTAATTAAATTTAAAATTTTTTATAAATTTTGATGTATCAATTGAATGTATGTCAATTTTTTTTGTCTATTAAATATTCTAAATTTATATATATTTTAATAGAGTTTCTACTATTTATAGGTAATGATGTAGAAGTTACAAGAAATACGACGATCTCGTTATTTAATACCTTTTCAATGAAAATAATAAAAGTCACTCATACATTAACAACAAAATCATTTTTATAATAACTACAAAATCTTATAATTTTTTAATTCATGAATACAAGTAAGATAACATAATAAACTAACTATTCATAACATGCACATCGAAAATATTCGATCTATTTTTGTTAACATTATGCATATTAGATACGAAGGAGACAAAAAATTAAGGAAAAATACCTTATATTGGGTTTGAGAACTTTTCCCTTCAAATCCATGAAGGCCCTACACATGTATACACACCTAGATCGACCTTTGTTGTGTCAACCCTTTAGACTCGTGGAAAACTGTAACCTATGATAAAAGCAATTCTTTTTGAAAGAGAGATTAATTTTTGAAACTATTCCTTTTCTTTCCAAAGTTGAGCCAACGTATATTATCTTTTATGTTACAAGAGTCTCATATATATATATATATATATATATATATATATATATATATATATATATATATATATATATATATATATATAATCTCATCTTATGAAAACAATAGAAAAGCCCACATAATAATTTTTCTTTTTATTTTAAAATCTCTCTCTAGGTTTATTGCTTTTAGTAATAAATAAGATATTTTTATCAATCATATTAATAAAAATATTTATTTGCTTACAATTTATAGATTTTCAGATTTTATATTAATTATAGTTTTGAAGTTAGCAAAAAATTTAATAATATTCCACTTAAAAAATAATTATTAATTAAAATTAAACTCTTCAATTTAATTAATAATATCTTTTTGTCCAACAAAGATCAAAACTCGTAGGTTTGCTACTAAACCGGTAATTAATTAACTCATTAATTTATTAATCAAGATTGACATCTGTTCTTATAGGACCAAGTTGTACTCCACAAGTCTACTGAATTGCTCTAGTGCTCGGTTGCTGGCTTGATGTTCCTACTTTGATGAAGCTTCGATGACGGCGCATGAATGCTTGCAAAAGACACTCTGATACTTAAGTTAGCATTGATGATGTCAGGGATTCAGAGAATATTTTAATGCGTAATGAATGCATAAAACAGTGTGCTATTTATACCTTTTTACCTGTGGGGCCTACCTAGAGTAGGCTTTTGGGTCCAAAATACCTTTTTAACTCCTTCTAGATCTAGTGGCAATGTGGGATTTAAGGGCTGGATACTTTTTACCCGCGTAGTTAGCTGAGTGGATAGGGATGATTACCTATAACTCGTACAAATTCATAATGTATTGTTTATGGAGGCTTCCTTATTGCATGTCAGTTCAACGCTTAGGGCAACCTACTGCGTACTGGTGTATTCCTCAATGTAGACTGAACAACATAAGTGTTGATGGTGGCTTACTGTTTACAAAGGGGTTCCTTAGTATAGAGTAACCGACCTTGAAGGTTGCTGGTGGCTACTTACTGTGTACTACTGAGTAAACAACCTTGAAGGTTGTTAGTGGCTGCTTATTGCGTACTAAGGGGTTCCTTAGTACGAAGTAAGTGGCCTTGAAGGTTGTTGGTGGCTGTTTACTGTGTAATACACAGTAAGCAGCCTTGAAGGTTGTTGGTGGCTGCTTACAGTGTATTAAGGGGTTCCTTAGTACAGAGTAAGCAACCTTGAAGGTTGCATGTGGCTGTTTACTGTGTACTACAAAATAAGCAGCCTTGAAGGTTGTTGGTGGCTGCTTACTATGTACTAAGGGATTTCTTAGTATGACGTAAGTGGCCTTGAAGGTTGCTGGTGGCTATTTACTATGTAATACATAGTAAGCAACCTTAAAGATTGGTGGTGGCTGCTTACTGTGTACTAATGGGTTCCTTAGTACAGAGTAAGAGGTCTTGAAGGTTGCTGGAGGCTGTTTAGTGTGTACTACAGAGTAAGCAAACTTGAAGGTTATTGGTTGCTACTAACTGTGTACTCAGGGGTTCCATAGTATGGCGTAAGCGGCGTTGAAGGTTGCTGGTGGCTGTTTATTATGTACTATAGAGTGAGCAGCCTTGAAGGTTGTTGGTGGCTGGTGACTGCATACTAAGGGGTTCCTTAGTACAGAGTAAGCGGCCTTGAAGGTTGTTGGTGGCTGTTTATTGTGTACTACAGAGTAAGCAACCTTGAAGGTTGTTGGTGGTTGCATACTGTGTACTAAGAGGTTTCTTAGTATGGCGTAAGCGGTCTTGAAGGTTGCTGGTAGCTATTTACTGTGTAATACAAAGTAAGCAGCCTTAAATTTTGTTGGTGGTTGCTTACTGTGTACTAAGGGGTTCCTTGGTACGGAGTAAGCGACGTTGAAGGTTACTAGTGACTGCTTACTGTGTACTACAAAGTAAGTACCCTTGAAGGTTGTTAGTAGCTGCTTACAGTGTACTAAGGGGTTCCTTAGTATAGAGTAAGTGGCCTTTAAGGTTGCTTATGGTTGTTTATTGTGTACTATAGAGTAAACAACCTTGAATGTTGTTGGTGGCTGCTTATTTTGTACTAAAGGGTTCCTTAATATGGCCTAAGCTGCCTTGAAGGTTGCTGGTGGCTATTTACTTTGTACTATAGAGTAAATAGCCTTGAAGGTTGTTGGTGGCTGCTTACTGTGTCCTAATGGGTTCCTTTGTACAGAGTAAGAGGCGTTGAAGGTTGCTGGAGGCTATTTAGTGTGTACTACATAGTAAGCAATCTTGAAGGTTGTTGGTTGTTGCTTACTGTGTACTCAGGGGTTCCATAGTATGGCGTAAGTGGCCTTGAAGGTTCCTGGTGGCTGTTTATTGTGTACTACAGAGTAAGCAGCCTTGAAGGTTGTTGGTAGCTACTTGTTGTGTACTATAGTGTAAGAATCCTTGAAGGTTGTTGGTGGCTGCTTACAGTGTACTAAGGGGTTCCTTAGTACAAAGTAACTGGCCTTTAAGGTTGTTGGTGGCTGTTTGCTGTGTACTACAGAGTAAGCACTCTTGAAGGTTGTTGGTGCCTGCTTACTTTGTACTAAAGGGTTCCTTAGTATGACGTAAGCATCCTTGAAGGTTGCTGGTGCTATTTACTGTATACTATAGAGTAAGCAGCCTTGAAGGTTGTTGGTGGCTGCTTGTTGTGTACTAAACAGTAAGCAGCCTTGAAGGTTGTTGGTGACTGCTTATTGTGTACTAATGGCTTCCTTAGTACAGAGTAAGCGGCCTTGAAGGTTGCTGGAGGCTGTTTAGTGTGTACTACAGAGTAAGCAATCTTGGAGGTTGTTGGTGGCTGTTTACTGTGTACTCAAGGGTTCCTTAGTATGGCGTAAGCGACCTTAAGGTTTCTGGTGGCTGTTTATTGTGTACTACAGAGTAAGCAGCCTTGAAGGTTGTTGGTGGCTGCTTGCTGTGTACTACAGTGTAAAAATCCTTGAAGGTTGTTGGTGGCTTTTTAATGTGTACTACAGAGTAAGCAACCTTGAAGTTTGTTGGTGCCTGCTTACTTTGTACTAAAGGGTTCCTTAGTATGGCGTAAGTGGCCTTGAAGGTTACTGGTGGCTATTTACTTTATACTACAGAGTAAGCAACCTTGAAGGTTGTTGGTGGCTTCTTACAGTGTACTAAACAGTAAGCAACCTTGAAGGTTGTTGGTGGCTGCTTACTGTGTACTAATGGGTTCCTTAGTACAGAGTAAGCATCCTTGAAGGTTGTTGGAGGCTGTTTAGTGTGTACTACAGAGTAAGCAATCTTGAAGGTTGTTGGTGGCTGCTTACTGTGTACTCAAGGGTTCCTTAGTATGGCGTAAGCGGCCTTGAAGGTTCCTGGTGGCTGTTTATTGTGTACTATAGAGTAAGCAGTCTTGAAGGTTGTTGGTGACTGCTTGCTGTGTACTACAATGTAAGAATCCTTGAAGGTTGTTGGTGGCTATTTACTGTGTACTATGTAGTACATTTGATATCAAAGTATAATAAATAACTTATCATTTCTATGATAAAGTCTAAGAAAATTATATATTTCTTCAAGAGAATTTTCCATTGACAATTTGAAGACAATATTAATCATTAGGAATTCTCCTTTTAGTCAATTCAATGTCATATCTCTATATGTACCATTTATGTGTAATTTAAAAAATGAGATATTTTAATCTTTATCTTATAAAGACCACTACATATTTTGATCTATATGGATTCATGATATCCTATTCCAATAATCATATATCAAGAATTATTTAAATAAAAATGATATAAGACTTATTTCTCATTATTATAATCTCTATCATAATAATAAGTTTTTAGTTATAATAAAGGACATTATCATATGAATTCAATAAATCTGATAATGAAATAAATAATAATAAACACAATTTCATTATTATTAATGTGACCATTTTGATCCATGCATAACTCAAATTTAATACTAACAACTATGTCTCACAATTAAAAGAAAACAATATAAACTAAATTGAAAAATATAAAAATTTTAAATACTAACATTTAACATTATCTCAATTGAAAAAAAAGGTTAAAAGTGTCATGATACATCATTTATTGTTTTTTTTTTTGTAAATATCATAAGAAATTATAATATTTTTAAATTTTAACCCAAGACATTTTATTTTATTATTAAATATTCATTTTATCAATATTATGTTTCTGAACAAGGAAAGTTTTTTTTTTCTTTCTTATTGTATTCTTTTATTCAGTTTAAGTGAATCCGAACTGAATTTCTCGTATAATATTTTTTATTTGAACTTTAAAAGTAAAAAATATGATTGAATAAAAACAGCCATTAAAATAATCAACTAATATTCCTGAAAACCTAATTAAATACTTCCCATCGATAACATAAGAAGAAAAATATTCCTCAAGTTTCCATTTTAACTTTGCCGGAAGGTTCACTTGCTTTATTTACTCACAAAAATGTTTAAATGTATGGTTTTACTTTAACTGTTCATATGTACTCTTTTTGAATCAACAATGATTCTCAAGTTACACTTGAAATCGAATAATAAGAATTAAGTTTACATATTGTTAGTCTCTTAATTTTAGATATGTCTTTTTTTTTTTGGTTTACTAAATTTGAAATTATAAAAATAAATAAGATTAATTCGGAATTTATAAAAATTTAAAACTTATGTAAACGTTAAAAAAATTAAAATGAGTGAAAACTATATAACTCAGCCACAAATTCTCTTTATATTCTCTGTTTTATTTCACGTTAATGTTTTATTTTTTGGGGTTCTAACTATTTTCACTTTAGGTCGTTTCGGTTACTGTGTTTTGGGTTAGTGCAGTTAAGCATACAATAATTTGAACTAATTCGTAATTGGGTGTGCTTAATTTGCTAAATCAGGTCCTAAGTTGTTTGTTGGGAACAATAATCAGGTTAGGGCATTTTTTATTATTTACACACACTCTATTAGTAAATCCACTCCCCTATTCCTTGAGCCATTTCCATAAAGTACCTTGTAAAATGGTCCCCAGAATTATTCTACATAACTCTCTTAAAAGGTATTTTTCGATATTACGAAAATAACAAAATATTTCCAAATTTTGTGATACAAAAATAAAAAATGTGACCAAAAAAGTATTTTTATATTAACTTACTAGAATTACAATAAAACTAAATTAAGAGAAATATGTAATATTGATAGAAAAAGATTAAGGTAATAACCAAAGTGGAGTTTAGGGTTTATATTTTTTTTGATAAAACGGTATATATGGTAATAACAGTAAAATAAAGATTTGGGACGTGTAAATAGAAATCTAAGAGTGTAAAAAGTAATAGTATCATTCTGAAATAGTTACCTTCTCCACCCAAAAATAATTTCCTACAGCTGTCTTTTACCATTAGGATTGGGTAATTCGGAAGGTAAAAATAATTGGGGGTGTAAAAAGTAATTTTTAGGATGCAAAAAGCAACAAGCTGAAGTTAGATTAACGGGGAATTATTTTACCAGTTAGGGAAATAAATTTCTTGAGCATTTTTTTTCACTTCCCTTTTTTGCGTTTCACAAAATATTTTTAAAATATAAAATTGAAAAATACTACAGATACATTTTTTATTATTGGATGGTTTTATTAAAAATCACATTATTTTGTGGTCCATTTTATATTCAAGGAAACCTACTGATAATTGTTTCATAGAAAGTACTTTCTGAAAATCGGAAAGAAAGGAATGCAATTAATTTACAGGCAACACTGACTTACTCAAATCATAATTTCAGTTTGAGTCATGCCTTTTATACTTTCCTTTTATTATATGCACTTCCTTTTCTGTTTTTTTTTTTTAATTTAAAACGACATATCTTTTTTTTTTTCTTTGTCAAGACACTAACTTCTTTTATTTTAGAACACTCCCATTATAGTTAGCAATGATAAAGCCAACGAGTTGGGTGACTAACTTACTACAAGAAAATAACAAATTTGAGATGAAATAATTCTTAGATAAACTCTTGTTGATTTCTCGTAAAATTATTTAGCGAACAATTAATGAGAAAGGATCGAAGATACTATTTCGTCGCTAAATATAAGTAACTAAATAGCAAGGGAACTATTCCGTCGGTAATGCTCATAATTTTTGTTGCAAATATCTTTCTAAAGCCCTGCTAATGAATTTAAAGAGAACATATTAATCCCTAGCTACTTTCTAGCTGAATTGCAAGCTAGAAAGTAGCTAATTCCAAGCTAATTCCAAGCTAGTTTCAAAACAAATTATCCGGAGCTAATCCTTAACTGATCCATAACAAAATATAATAATGTATCCCTAGCTAACTTGTAGCAAAATATAACAATATATTCATAGCTCATCCCTAGGTAATCTGTAGCCAATGACCCATGACAAATCCTTAGTTGATTCATAGCAATATATAATAACTTATCCCTAATTAATCCATCATTGATCCCAAGCAAATTGTAACAATTGATCCCAAACTAATTGCTAGCAAAATAAAAGCAAATTGTAACAACATATCCCTAACTTATTCCTAGTTGATTATAGCAAATTATAACAACGTAACCCTAACTAATCCCTAACTGATTTGTAGCAAATTATAATAACTTATCTCTAACTAATTCTTAATAAAATCGTAGCAAATTGTAACCACTTATCCTTAGTTAATCCCTACCAAAATCGTAGTAAGTCAATCCATTTTAATTTTACAATAATAAATATACAAAATAATTTGGTAGAGCAAAACATCCTTAAGTGGGTTAACATACTAACCCACCAGTGGTGAGTCAAGCCAGATTACAAAATTTTTGGCTCATTAAAAAGTGAAATGGGTTTAAGTTGACTTAGTTAGCTCAATCCATGGTGAGTCAAGCTGTGTGAGCCGAGTTGACTAATTTTGACACCCCTTGCCTATATTATTATAAAGTAGGACTTAGAAAAAGCTTATGAATTTGTTAAGATGAAATCCTTCCACTACATGATGGTGAAACTTGGGTTTTGCACAAAAAATGATGACATGGATAAAAGTGTGCATATAATTAATGATTATATGCTTCTTCATGAATGGTAGCTCGATAGATGAGTTTAGACCCCTCAAAGGACATAGATAGGGAGTCCCTTTAGCGCCTTTTGTAAGACCCAAGAAATTTAAATAATTAAATAAATAATTATTTAATAAATAAGGGTAGGAGGAGCCTTTATGGAATTTAATGCGGATTGTTATGATGTAGAAAAGTACTAGCTCAAATGGTTGAGAGTACTAAATTGTGTAAGAGGACTTAGATTCGTGTCCTATGTATGCCAATTGTATGTTATTTTAATATGTGTATTATTTTAATGTATGTTTGAATGTGAATAGTGATAATATAATCGTAAAATTATAGGAATTATCATGAAACATGAATTGGTTGAATGAGTTATGCATTGACTGTGTAATTGAATGGTTCTGTGTTCAAATCTCACTAAGAATGAATTAAACTTTCTTTTTACCAAAAATTTCCTTTGGCATGAATGTGAAAAGGCATAGGAACCCGAGATGCCAAGGCTGAGAAACACTCTGTTAATGATCATTGAATAACCATTAAGCATTTTTATTTAATTTTCGTTTTGGTGGAGTAAAGGGTGATTAAGGGGGTAGTAACTTAGAGAGAGAAGGGAATTAGAGGGGAGTGAAGTACTGCATTTAGTATGGGTCATTGGGCAGATATTTTTCCAGAGAGTTCGTGCTGGTTTGCAGAGAGAATTGAAGGTGGAAGCCATTGTTGGAGTGGAAGCAAATGCTAAGAGAGTTTTCGTTTAAGGACACACACCAAACTCAAATTCGAGCAAGGAATCTAGGTAAGGGGAGCTATTCTGATCTGTTTTGATTCGTGAATACTGTGTTTAACATTGCCATGACTTATTGCATGAAATTCCCTCTCTTTTACGCGGTTTTTCGTAGTTTCTTGGTTTCTGCCCAGAAACCGCTTGGCGGTCATGAGTAGGGATGTCAAAATGGATTAGGCCTGCTAGCCCACCAAAAAAAGGGCGGGCCAGGTTAAAATTTTCAGTCCGCCAGCCCACTGTAACCCGGCCCACCTAGCCTGCCAGTTTAGCGGGCTAAAACAGGCCAACTCGCCAACCCATTTTTTATTTTCTTTTATTTTTTTATGTTTAAAATAAAAAATAATTAAAAAAATAAAAAAATAATATATTTTTTATATTATATAAATAAATTTATATATATATAATAGATTTATAAACAAAAATTTATAAAAAGTTAAAAAAATTACAAAAAAATTAAAAAAAATTAAAAAAATTAATTATTTTTTTAAAAAAAACCAGTCCGCGGACCCGCCAGCCCGCCTTAAAACGGGACGGGTTACAATATACAGCCCGTTTTTGGGTGGTGGGCCAGCCCGACCCAGCCCATTTTTGGCGGGCCACAGGCAGGCCGAGCCAAAACGGGCCGGGCCGACCCGTTTTGCCACCCCTAGTCATGAGTGTGCCGCCAGGCGACACATCAATTTTCTTCCCAGTTTACTGGGTTTTTCTATGAACCGACTGACAGGTATTCAAAGGCGACGCATCACTTTTCTACCCAGTTTACACGTGCACTTTGTGTGTTTTGGTTGTTTTTAATTTACTTTTGATGCCTTAAAATTTCTGGTGGAGCATTGGTCATGAGGGATACTATGATGATAGTTAACTGATATTAAACGAAGTTGGAGATGTGTTATGATGTAGAATTATGAAATGCAAGATTTTTGGTTAGGAAGAACAATGGTGATTCTGATTATCAATGTTAAGTATTATATAAAGGGTAAAAACGACTTGTGTAATGCGTTCCTTGAGTCATCTATGAAATTGGTCTAATTGTATGATGAGAGTGGGCTGGGACAGATTTGGGGTTATTGTAGGGATAGGGAAATTTGGGTTTCTCCTGAATCTAATACGCCGCCTGGCGGCGCATAATCCGCCGCCAGGCAATGATTGGATATTTTCTAGTTTAGCGTATGGCTATTTGGGATGCAAAAGGGGTGTGCTGCGATCTTAATGTAAATCTGTATTGATGAGAATTAGGCAAGAAAACTTCAATAATTTGGAACGAGTGAGGAATAGGAGGGGATGGTGTGGATTATGTAATGTGTAAGTGTGAATTGATATTAAAATGGTAATTAAAAATGGAACAAAAGAATAATGTCATGAGAATTTTAGGCTCTAGAAAACATGGTTCTTTCAGTATGTATAGTTGGATACTAAATGATTATGCAATATTGGGTTAGGTATCACTCATGAATTGTATAAATGTAATTAAAAGGATATTTGAAGGTAAGTTTGGATCATTGCAAGGTAGTAGAAGTAGTGTGCCTAAATTTGTAAGATACTGGATTGGTGATCACTTCCATAAGCTTGATTGAGGTATTATGCAATGTTAAAGTACTTGGTAAAATCATAGGTCTGGAATAAAAGAATTGACAATTATGAATTAAAGGCACTTGAACCATATGAGGGCTGTAGAATACCAAGAATTTAACCTTGATTAACGAGTGTATATTTGGACCTTTGGAAGTGCTTTGGGTTGTAAGCCAATCTGTTTGGGGGTGCTAAAACCAATGGAGTTTCGCTAATGATATAGCGCTTTGCAGCACGGGTGTGGCCGCTAGGCGATAGGAGCAGCATGGATGTTCCTGCCACGTGTGGTGCCTGACGACAAGGTATGATCCGCCAAGCGATAGACCTTAAAACAATGGGTCTGACTGGATCCTGGCGCTTGGCGACGAGGATGCCCCGCTAGACGGTCTGCACAGTATTACTTCCTAGCGGCACTTAGGCAGCGCCGGGCGATAGCGTGTAGGTATTGGCTTGCGTGTGTTGCCGTACGCATTGATGCAGGACTTGGATCACGAGATGCTGTGTCATGAGCGGGTAGGTTCATAGATGGTGGTGAACACGTGACCATATGAGCGATGAGGTTCATATCATGTTACTCTCGTGTGAGGATACGAGCGGGGAGGTTCGTATGTTCCGTGCTCACACTTGAGAGATGATGTGAGCAAGGAGGTTCGTAGTTGGTGGATCACGTGTGTTGGACTACGAGCGGGTAGGTCCGTAGAGCAGGATGAGCGGGGAGGTTTTTAGAGTAGGACTACGAGCGAGGAGGTTCGTAGAGGTAGGACCACTAGCGGGCAGGTTTCTGTGAGCATCATAAATCCTGAGTCCAAGGTTAACTGTTTTGTGTGAATTGAAGGTTGTAAAGCCTTGGGGTATTAAGGTCTTGGTCAATAACTAACTAGAATAAATTAGTTGGGTGTTTTTAGTATTATTAACTTACGTGTTAATTTATTATGAGCTCACATTTTTTGTTTGTTTTTGGCGATGATCGTGTGAGTTGTCACACGGGAGCAGATGATATTACAGGTGATGTTGTTGATGCATAGCGACGGAGAAAGGGCTAGCTTGGGGAACTTTGAGCTAGGGATTTTATTATGTTTTCTGCTATTTTGTCAGATTTTGGAACTTGTAATAATATTATTACTTTAGTTTGGTTTAAATTATGGCGCAATGAATAATTTTTAAATTTTCCCGCATTTGGGAATAATAAAATTATGGCATTTGATTTTCAATTCTTATTTATTTATTTTAATTAAGTAATTCCTAGTAGGGACGTTACATCTTTCCTATTTCTAATTGTGGGTGAAGACCTAGTATGAATAATGAGGCAAATTTGTGGAGGCCATTAACAAGAGCCCACCTCTTGTTCCATCTCATCTTCTACTTCAACATAATTTGCCTTCTTCTCGCACATAAGGCTTTTATATTGAAAGTGCCCAAGTTTGTGTCATTTAAAGCATTCAACTTTAGCTTTGTAGAATAATTGTCTTCCACTACCTCTACCTCGGAAATCCTCCACCTCTTCCTCTTCCTCTATGTAACAGGTGTCAAGAAAGAAGGGAAATTAGTGTCAAATGCTGTTAGAAAAGGTGGACACGTGGCTGCTGATCCAGGTGAGAGGAAAATCAGGAAAGGCACTAGGCCAAGGAAAGAGAATATACG
>Ga0214542_1006159_pt1 | contig 22142 bp, 5 predicted proteins | sample CNSS1metaG_FD_160096 | JGI IMG/M metagenome (GOLD analysis project Ga0214542, IMG submission 160096) | Root nodule microbial communities from cowpea collected in UCLA plant growth center, Los Angeles, California, USA - CNSS1 | ecosystem: Host-associated > Plants > Roots > Nodule | place: USA...
TTATTAGTAATATATAAACATTATTTTATAAATATTTAATATATGCTATGTTAATTAAATATTTTTATGAAAAATGAAACATTTTTTTAAAATATATTTAACATTTTTTTAGTTTTTGTAATATAATGATTGTGACATTTTTTTAATTTTGTCACTGTTATAAATAGTAATTATGACAAATAAAAAAGTTAGTCACAAATAAAATATATATAGTGATAAAATTTATATTTGTCACTATATTTTTGTCACAAAAACTCATATTTGTTGTAGTCTTAATCTTGCTTTAATGCGACGCTGGGAGGAAGAAATGTTGTGTGAAATTAAAATTAGGATTTATGAATAACATAGTTATGGAAGAACAACATCCTATCGATCGAGTATTTTAGAATCTAACTTTGGTTTAAGAGATCAAACCCTTTTGAAACGAGGATAGATGAAAGAATATAGAGTAGGAGGTGTTTTTGGCAAGGAGAAGGAAAAGAAAATTTTCTTTCATAAATGAAACAATACTACAAAAGGAAAACAAAGTAAACAAGTAACAAAAAAAAAAGGAAAAAAGGTTAAGTTAATGTTAACATTTAGTAACATTTATATGAAAAATGTTACAATAGCAGGAAGAAATTTATCTATTGTAACATTTTAAACAAACGTAACTAACAAAATGTTACTAAAAGCAATAAATGGTGTAGTGAATTATGCATATGTACAATTATTATTGCATATCAATTCATTAGTGATGTGTAGTAAAACAATATTGTATAATTAAAATTTATAATCAAACTTTTGATTGTATATCGTATTAAAATGAAATGTGTATACATAGATCGTAGTTAAATTGAAATGTGCATTACAGATCCCGTACAAAATAAATACAACACGAAGTTGATATTCAAATTTGTTAATAGAAGCACGTGTAGATATAAACAACCTAATCAACAGAGAAATATCAAAAAGGAATTGGTCATCTGGGATCAGAGAAAAAATGAAATTAAACTAAAATGAATCAAAGGTAACATGTATATATATGAATAAAATGCAAGATATTGTGACATGTAATAATAAAGTATGTAATATTTTGTAATATGATCCTATGCAAAATAAAAGCAAAATTAAGTTGATGTTAAAAGTTTTAAATAGAAACACATGTAGATATAGACAACTTAAAATACTATTATTATTACTAATATATGTTAATACTAATACTAATATCATTATTAATTGAAATAGTAATATTAAAGGTTAAATATATTTTTAGTCTCTAATGAAAATTTGATTTAGTTTCTCTTCGAAACTTTGGACTAATTTAGTTGCTCAACTTACAAAATGTGTGTTTAGTCATTCTAATAAAATTTTGTTAAATTTATTTGATATTTCAAATATATTTCATAATAATATTTAAGTTGTTTATGCTTTATGAAATTGTATGGCACATTATATTTATAATAACAACTTTTAATATGTTCCCTAAATAACAATAAAAATGTTGTGAAAAATATACAAATTATAGACAAAAAAACCCAAATGTGTGTATAGGACCTAGGATGCAGGATATTGTGAGATAACAAAATAAAAACAACACGACATTAATATTAAAATTTTTAAAGAAAAACATGTGTGAATATGGACAACTTAAAACAAAAATATACCGAAAAGTAATAACATATAAAATCAAAGATCTAATAATAATAATATTATTATTATTATAATAGTTATTATTATTATAACAATAATTTTTATTATTAGAAAATATAATTATATCCCAAATACATCTTTTAGCCTGAACAAGGGTTGAGTTATGATTTATATATATATATATATATATATATATATATATATATATATATATATATATATATATATATATATATATATAACACTATCAATTCACTGTCAGTATCAATTACCATCTTCTTTAAAGTCTAAGATAATGTACAAGTTTATTTAAATTCTTAATTTATACCATATTAATTTATTGTAATTAATACAATGATAATAAAAAATTAAATTATTCTAATAATATAAACTGTAATGTAATATGATATCAATTCTTTTTATACAAAAATATATAATAATAGACAAATAAATTTTAATGTAATTACTATATGAATGTATATTTCTTAATTTAAATTTAAAGTTATTTTAAAATAATATAAGTAAATTTGGAAATTTTTTAATATGACAACAATCACTGTAGTATTTAAACTTAATTAAAATGATTTATAAAGTGAAATTTTGAGTGTAAACATATTTTTGTTATTTATATAATGACATCGATGCTTTTTTTATCATTCATATAATCTCTAAAATTAATTCAATCCAAATGTACAGTGATACTTGAAAAGACATATAAAAAGGTAATTATAGCCACACAACATAATGAATTGCGTGCAAAAGTACACACAAAAAAAAAAGGTCAGAATACCTGAACTCAAATGCCATTAGAAAGTTCACACCAATATAGTTAATACAAGACCATATACAGAGGTTGATAACCATATCTTTAAAGTCCAAGTCAGATCCCTAATACTCATCAATTTACAAACTTCTTTTAGGGTGTGTTTGGATGGAATAATTCAAGAGGGTGATTCATTTATTTAAAGAATTTGAATTTTTTTGTAATGAAATGCTTTGTTTGGATAGAGAAATTAAAAAACATTTAAAATGCATGCATTTTTTGAAGTATTTTAATTAGCTAAAGTAGAAGAAATTCAAATATCCTAAAAAAAGGTGGAATTTGAAATTCTTCTCACTCAACCTCACAACCATGACAGGCTGGACTGACCACACGATCCAGACGGATTAGACCGACTTGACGACACAAACGGGTCGAGCAGGCCCAACAACCTAGACGGGTCAGGCGGGTCCGATGACCCAAATGGGACTGACGACCTAGATGAGTCGGGTGGGCTCAAAGACATAGACAGATCAAGCTGACCTAACAACCAAGACGAGTCAGTGAGTCCAATGACCCACACGAGTTTGGCGGGCCATACGAGCTAGAAGTGTCGAGTGGGTCTGACTACCTAAACGTGTCAAGCAGTCCCAAAGACTTGATCGACTCGTTGACCCGACAAGCCTAACCGACCCGATGACCTAGTCAGGCCCAACCGGCCCGACGACCTAAACAAGTTCAACGACCTTGCCAAGTCGGGTCGGCCCATCAACATAAACTTGTCGGGTGTGCACGATGACACAAACGGGCTCGACAACCCAGATGGGTTGAGTCGATTTGACGACCTAGTGGGGCCAAGCCGAGTCAATGACCTAGATGGGCCAATGACCTAGACGGGCCGAGTAGGTCGAAACGTGTCGGGCCAGGTTGATGAACTTGACAGGCATGACCGGGAGGTATGGGTTGTCAGGCTTGTCTGGATCATCAGGTCGACCCAGCTTGTCTGGGTTTTCTGGCCGGCCCGTCTAAGTCGTCGGGTCAGACCAATTCGGTTGGGTAGTCGGGTGGATCAGCTCGGTCCATTTGGGTCATCGAGTTCGTTTCCAAATTTATCATGAACTCAAAAACATAATTAAGCCTAAAATAAATATTGTAAAAATTAAATTTTATCTCACAAAAAAAAACTCAATTATTTTTTCCAAACAAGAAATTTAAATGTAAGGTATTTTAATTTTTTTATCCAAACAAGTTATTTAGAAAATGAAAAAATTTAATTGCAAGCAATTCAAATGCAAAGCATTTCAATTTCAGAGTATTGTTGAAATACTCTATCCAAACACAAAGTAAAGTTATCATCATTTTCTTTCAATTCTAATAAAATACGGAGTTTATAGAATTAGTTGGTCTATAGATGGATTTTGGTTGTAAAAGTCAGCTGACCCACCCCTCTGAAAACTTTTGGTTGAAAGAACAGCTGAAGCATTCTTCGGTTTACGATTGTTGTTCTCAAAGCTTTCCTTTGATATGAACCTACAAGAAAGACACTAAAAATAGTCCAATATCTAGATGCTGGCCATTATTGAGCTTTATTTTTGCCAAAGTGACTTGATCTTTCAACAAATACGCTATGTCCTTTCTATATCAGGTAAGGACATTACATCAAAACTGAAATTCTATAATTTGAATTAGATAGTTTTCATCTACAAATTATAAGCACAGAAGATACACTAGTTTATGAAAGAGATTATGCCGCGGTTATTTTGACCTTTTGGCTTCGGTTTTAGACCCGAAGCATATGTTGGCGAGGTAAAAAAGATTTGCTTATGCCTCATTTATGAACCGAGGCATATGCGAGGGTTACTACCTCAGTTCTGGAGGGAATCGAGGCCTAATGGGCATCACAAATTTAAAAAAAAACATGTACTTTCTGACTCAATAACAACATCACACATAGTCATGATCTTTGTACACACACCTGCATCAACCACAGTGTGCCATCACCACCATCTTTGACCACCACATCACGTCGGAACGGCTTCATGACGCCGTCATTCATCTTGCCGGCGACGTAGAACAACTTTTCTTCACCACTATATCAGAACAGAAAACGTGAAACCACCAACGACTGAACCACCATTAGCCAAATCGCGACTTCAACACACACATATCGATGTTCGAAACCCACAAAAGGGTTTCATGATAGAAGAAGGAGAAGAAAATACCTATAAGCGGGATTGAACGACGACAATGAAGGGGACTCTGCAACCTCTGTGACAACAACAATGGAGGAGGCTTGTGCGACGACAGACCGATGATGGAGAGACGAAACTACAATTGTGTGGAAGAAGGAACCTCTACGTTCTGTAATAATGGCGTTCAAAAATGGAAGAAAAAAATGGTCGCTGCTCCACGCAAAGAAGACAAATAGTGGCGTGATTTCTTTTAAACGCTAAGAAAGCTTATTACCTCGCTTGAATTTAAACCGAGGCATAAACATCTATTTTCCTCAGTTAGATGTGACTCGAGGCATAATCCACTCGAAAAGCAATCAAATATGTCTTAGTTAAAATAGACCCAAGGCACAAACATCTATCTGCCTCGATTAGATATGACTCCAGGCATAAAAGTCTACCACCAGTTTAAAAATATCAAAGCAGCGGGAAAAATAAAAGTTTTAGGGGGTTTATGTTTCGGTTCTAAGTACAATTGAGGCATAAAAGTTCGAAAAAATTACAAAAGTGTCATCACATCTTCATATGCCTCGTTTATGCGTGAACCGAGGCAGATAGGGCGCTGTAAAAAGCCCATTTTGCACTACTGATAACATGAACTGAACTATTTTTTCATTCATCTTCATACAACTTTTCATCAATCTCTAGGCTTGTAGTAATTCTCAACACTCCATTTTGGTTGCCAAGACCAGAAGTTTATTACTCTAGTTTAGAGTCGAATAGTGTCTTGAATCTATTAAAGAAAACCATAAACATAAAATCACTTCAAAAAGATTGTTGTGGAGGTGAATGTAAAATGTTCATTTTAGTTACAAGTTTTGGTTGATTAAGGAATTTGGAACAAAAAAATATGAAGACATTCATGATAACCTGTAACTTGGCCTTGATGGCAAAGAGACATTAGGAAGATGTGGTTCATTGGCACCTACTTTAAGCCATTACTTGTAATATTGAGCAAACAGAATAGTCCCTCTATCAATCTTTTCATTGTAAACTTTGTTGTGCATGTAAGGTGGTAATTAGAGGTGATGAGAGTATTTAAATTAAGAAATGAATGATTTTATAGAAGTGGAAAGTAGCACAGTTGATTAAAGTTTTAGTTATCGGTTGATGGTCAAGGGTTCAATTCCTAGTGTGTGTATTTGGAGCAATTATATTTTTAAGATTGTTTTATACCTGTTTGGAGGTGCTTATGTGTGAGTGTGCTTTAAGGCGTGTATTGTATGTGGTGAGGACGTATATTTTATTTTGAATGACGAGAATTTATTTGATTTTATTTTCCATGAATGCATGAAATGTGTGGATGCTATTGAAATGTTAAAGTGGAATGAAAAAAAGTGCAGCCAATTAATCCTAGTAGTTTATTCTTTAAAAAATAAAAGTTCATCCAATTAATGCTAATATAAAAAAGTGCAGCCAATTAATTATAGTATTGTTTTTTTTCTATGATTGTTGGGGAAATAGAGAGGTTTTAAGGTTAAAATAAAATTGAGGTTGGTAGAGAAAAGAAAAAAGGAAGGCAACATAAGATTGAAGAGCAAGGTACAAGTGGAGCAAAGCTAAGGTGGTCTTATTGCAAGAATTCTAGGTAAGGGGTGCTAAGCCTTGTTCTCTTTGATTTTAGTGTGAATGTGTGTTTGGGTTTAGGTTTTCTCCATGGGATTGTAAGGGAAGATACTTTATTCTAAATATTCTGCATTTTTTGTGATGGAGTGAGGCGTAATGTGATGTTTCGTTCCTTTGAGAATGGTCAACCTTGATGAATTGAATGGAAATTTTAATAGGAAGAATTTTCACTATTATGTGTATGTGTTCATGGTGTCGATGGGTTTATGATTTGTCGTCTTTTTCAGTTTATGTTCATTTTATGGAATTGATTTTGGTGGAGAGGGAGGCCATTAGATGGTAAGTTGAACGAATTCCCTTGTAGATTGGTTGTGTTGAATTTGTGTACAAATGAGATGAAAAAATTCACTACATGTGGCATGTTGATTTTTACGATTGATGATAGTAAGTGGATGGCTATGAACTCGGCATATGGCATTGGGGGATAATTTTCTTAATTTATGATATTGAGAATTAGAGGAATGATGTTTGAGAGAAAAATGGTTAAGTTTTTTTAAATTGAATGTGAGCTCAGAATTTGTTTTGGAGCGAACATTGCTCAAATCGGGTTAAAATTTTATGAAGATAAATTCGATGGCTCATGGTGTGCAAATGTTATAATAAATTTTTTTGGGTGCAGTAAAAATTTAGTACAAGTTCATGATGTTGTATCAATGAGTGGTTGGGTTAGCAATTGGTTGAATTGGTGTGTTGCAATGGTGAGTTACGTTCATGAAGTGGAAGATTAGGAAGCTAGGAATGGATATCTATGAAGTTTGGTGTATGATGAATGAGTTTTAATTTTCCTTGATGGTTGTGTGCTTGTAAAATGACCAAAGTAGGTGTAATTACGTTGTTTCTCATATTTTTTTCACGCAGTAGGGACCGTCGGGCGCTAGCTTCCTTCCATCAGGCCTTAAGTCTCGGGTTTTAGTTCCGCCAGCGGTGGTTTTCTACCGTTGGGCGCCAGGTCTCGGGTTTTTGTTTCGCTGGTCGCCATGTTCTGGGTGTCGAACGTCACTGATTTTTCTAGTATGTGCAGTTTTCATAAAATTATGTTTTCCAATTCGTTAACCATCCGATTTAACTGAAATTTTGACAGCTAGTCCATAACATGTTGTTCTTCAGTTTGAACAGTGTGATCTTAGTTTGGAATTCTGTAGTTAGAGATATATTATACACATGATTGTTGGTTTTTCATAGTTGCATTGTGTTAATATTTTGTTGTAATAAATTGTGATAGGCTTTGTCTACAGTATATTGTATGTTGGGCTTGATGATTGATTTATGTTAAATACAATGATGAGGATTGTATAATGTCAATGTGTTTTTATACATGTAATGATGAGGCCTTGATGTGCATGAGTGTTATCCATCATGAATGTGTATAATCATGTGATTATTGATTTATGTGTCATGCTGAGAATTATATGTGCATACATATAAAATGGTATGATGTGGCATGATGTGAGGAGATGTTGTATGAATGAGTATATATAGGTGGTGGGACAGTTTGAATTCTCTAATAGCTTTAAAGCCAGGATAGTTATTTTACTTGGAGGGCTTTGTTGAGTGAGGGTAAAAGGATTTTGTTCATCTATAAGTCTTTAGCATGAGCTTAGCAAGAATGCTCCTACCAAGGTCTTTGTCGAGTAGGTGGAGTTGTTGTTAGTAAGTCTATGGAAAGTACGGGAAAATAATTTCTAAGAGGCATTGGTGCGCAAGAAGGGTATAATGGTTGGCTATGAGAGAATATCATACCGTTTGGTATTACTTGGTGGTAATATGTTGATGGGTTCATGTTGTGGTGTTGAGAACATGTAACAATCGATATTATGAATGCTTTCATGTTACATTATGATAATGCTAGGTGAGTGTATGTTGATATGCATGTTATGTGATGAGATACATGGTTAACTCACCCTTACATGTTTGTGGTTGTGGTTTCTACCTACGATGATCGTATGACTAATGTTAAATTGGAGAAGATGTTGATGCAGATACTGTTGGAGAAGCTTAGCGATGAGGAGGTTGCAAGGAAGCTTTTGGGAGTTTTAAAACATTTGAAAATTTCCTTTTAAATAAAATGTAATAGTTTAGTGGTTTTTGTGTTACATTTGACTTGAAGGAATTAGTGACACTTTCGGATTGACGATCTAAACAAGTTGGTTTGTGAAAAATGTTTTATTATATTGAATAAAGTTGTTTTAGATAACTAAACTGATAGTTGTCATTTTGAGAATAAATAATTGTGAAGTTCCTATGTAGTAGGATGGTATCAAACGATATGTTTGAAGTTTTGAAAAAAAAATTGCACTTGGCATCTCTAGGGGTGTTATAGTGCACCTTCATTTATGTTCCTTCCCTTGATTTGATTCCTGATTACACTCAAATCCATCGTAATACTCCAAATAAAAATGTAGTTGTCGAGCCTTGAAAGGGGTATTAACCTTTTTCCTGGTCAAGCAACCACAGATAGATCAAGTAACCCTTCAAAGTCAGTCTTAAAAGATGATGTCAAAGTCTTACAGAAACCCATTTGAAAAGAAAACTTATAAGAATCTTTAACAATATCTATAATGATATCAAAGTCTATATTGATATTTCAAATTAAGCCACATTTTTAATGTTCAATATTAATTAACAAATATTTGAGGAAATAATTAACCCTAACAACAACAACTGTGTTGGTTGAATGTCAAGATTTTTAGGATCTTTTTTAGAGTATAATTGTAATTGCATATATTAAGAATATATGTGAATTTAGAGTGATTTCAATTTCAAACCATGAAAGAAAAATATGGAGAAGGCAAACTTATAGTAAACCTTCAACAACTCCAATTATGCTCATTTTTCTTGCCCAATCTAACTAACTTTCCTTAGCAAGTGGACCATGTAAATTTGTGAACAAGCTATGATTAGGCATGTAATCAAACATAATCAAACTTGCATCTCTTATTAACATCAACTCTTTTTTTTGTATTGATTGCTACTTTTTATATTAAATATTTACGTATCAAAGCATCAAGAAATTTAAAGGTTGAGGCTACCACTCCTACGATCTAAATCACTTTTAGGATCTTTCTGGTAATTTATGCACATCAAGATAGATAACACCATTCCTTTTGTGCACTTCCCATTTACCAAGGATCATGACATATATAAGTTGTTGCTAGTATCTTCTAATTCATTCAATCAAAAAAACTAAAGGAAAATATCAAGAACACAATTTCAATATGAAAAATGTAGTTGAACCAATTATCCTAGTCATGAATTAAAACAACCCAGAAACAAAAAGATGGGGAGAAAATAAATCCCCATCAAAGCAACAATAAAAAGAATATCAATGATGATAATCCAATTAAATATGACATGTTCCAAAGTTCAAACAGTTAATGAGGAAGCACTTACTTCATTCCAATCTAGAGTGGCATGCTCTCCTCTAAAGATTCACGATCTTGAGAAATCCAGGGTAAAAACTATAATGCTTGAAGTAAAATTATAGTAGCTTCGTTGGCATCACTTCGACTGCCATAAACAAACAACAAATATTTAAAATGAATTAGGAAAAACCATAACTATAATCCAACAACATAAAAGCCTAAAACCACGAACTTTCTCCTCGACCATAAGCTTGATTTCTATCAAAACATATAATTGGTATTAGATCAAGAATGGAAATGGGAACAACTATTGTTGTTTTCACACTCTATATAACATCACGTTGGTTATATATTAGTTAATCAGAAAATAGAATGGTTAGAATCATATAAAACTTGCCATTGAATACTCAATTATCATCTAGTACATGAAACTTGAAACTAAATTATTGTTACATTTCATCCTAACAAATTCTATGCATACTAAAGAAATGGGAATAAAACTATAAAATGAAAACGTACCTGCATAGGACTTGCAGCTACCAATAAACCAGCTACTCCTTCACCTACAACACGTCCATCAGAGCTTGCCAAGGATACACCCATGCCACCATATCTGCTTCGTATTTCTCCACTTTCACTAGGCATGAATGAGCCAAATAAAGAAAGAATTTCAAACAGTCCCTGAAGAAACGAACACCAAGAGAGATTGGATTTCTTGTTGGATAGAATGAAAAGAAGTTAACCGGTGGAGCTAGAGTTTTGACTTTGTTTAATGAAAATTGACAATAATGGTTAGAAATATGTGTCTTAACCCTTTGAATGGTTTCAGTCAACCACATGCTTTTTAGACACCACATTGCATGAAATTAAGACATTGAAAGATTGCATAATTATTCAAGGAAACACTTTTAAAATTCTATTACTTACTAAAAAATGCTGCAAAGTTTATGTTCAAAAGGAAGATTCAAGAGGAATAGGTATAACATTTAAGAGAAAGAAGTTCTCAAAACATAAATGAAAAAATAAAAATTAGGAAGAAAGTGTAACATCCCGTCAGGATATTACGAATTTAATAAAATAAAATAAAGTAATTAATTTCAATGCATTTAATAATACCTCATTTCCCAAAAACACGGGAAATTTAAAACATTCTTATTAATTCCAAATATACTCAAAGTTCGTAAATCATAAAACTGAACATAATTACAAAGCCTCTCATCTGAGGTTACAAATTATTTCAAGACAAAAACATGTAAATCTCCCAGACTATCCCCTCTCCGCGGCTAAGCCTCACCAGCTCCACTACATCATCACCTGCTAACATGTACCGCGTACACGATCATCCCCAAACACAAACAGATAGGGTGAGCTAAAATAATAAGAAATAATTTTTCACCAAACATATATACATTATATACATTAAAAACAAATCTCATATTTTGATCCCCATGGCCACCACCATGCGTGATATCATGGCCACAACCATGAAACATTAACACACCTTAAGGAAGCCTCGTTACCTTCCTTCCACATGGCCACAACCATGCCAGCAATGTTATACATCTCCTAATGATTTGCTCAAGGTGCTTTGCTGCCACACCTATCGGCCACAACCGATAGAGCACGTTCGGAAACCATACTACGGATCACACACCTTAACGCCAAGTGGAGTTCCCAATTACGAACATAGTTCGTAACGTCCTAGGACTACCAAACTCGTCAGCATATCACTGAGGAGGGCAATCCATTTGGACCCATCCGTACTGGCCACAACTAACACACTCACACCGGCAACACTCGCCAACCTGAGCCACAACTCAAAGGTTCCTAGTGTTCATCCGCTATCCCGAGCCACAACTCAAAGGAAGTCATTCCGGGCCACAACCCATAGAATGCCACGTGCTTCACCCCTATCCTGAGCCACAACTCAAGGATACGTTCTGGGCCACAACCCATGGAACACCAACAACCCCACCATCGAGATATCCTTAGAAGCCTTATAGACCATGCTTTACAAATTCCATCTCATACCATTAATACAGCAATAACACATGCCTTGAATGCACAATAGCACCCTCGGTTGCTTAGGCTAAACGCCTTTGTTTAACCAGTCCAGCCTATCTCGCTTAAGCTAGACCCACTAGCTTGGGCGAGCCTCAAACCCCTCTGCAGCTACGAAGTCTCGCTTGGGCGAGACCCTCACTCGCCCAGGATTAAAATGCCTCGTCTAGGAGACGAGTTCAACAAAGCTACGAACCTTCCCTCGAGATCATGCTTAAGCGAGAGGCTCTCGCTTGAGCGAGACGTACTTCCGCTCAAAACAGCAATCAATCACGCCTGCGCGAGATGTTCAATTAAACCACACAAACACGCACGAATTCTCGCTTGGGCGAGGCACACTCACCTAAGCGAGATGACTTGTCGCCCAAGACCAAATCACCCCGCCTGAGCGAGATGGTCGAGTAGGGAAGGTTTTCGAGTCCCTGCATATTTCGCTTAAGCGAGCCTGGCTCGCCTGAGCGAGACATGCAGACTCTGGCACTGTTTCACGCATACAACAACAACATACCAAATTCACACTCCCAAATCATGCCAACCAATCCAGAATAATGCACCAACTATGTACACACAATTCAGACCCAACATGAATCCCAAAATGCATGTTTAAAGCATAAGTTGCACTGTCAGTACCCAAACCCTCATTATTTCCATACAATTGCATAAAAAGTTTGATCCCATGCCACAAGAACAACCAGTACAACATCCCATCAATTGAAGCACAAAAATTTGGCTACACACACAGCATAATCATGCAAAACAATACAATTAAACCAGGATTTCGAGTTCAGCTCCCCTAACCTGAAATTGGGAAATTCCTTTGATCACCAAGGGCTTGCCTTATCACCACTTCAATTACCCCTATCTAATTCTCTCAAAATTCTCTATTTTACCTTGGATTCGTGCACCTCACAGAGCTCTCTGAAAACAGCCTCTCAAAACCCTTTTCCTCTCTCAAATTTTGCCTTTTAAAGGCCCTAATGCTAGGATAAAGCAAAAAAACGAAATTGGGTTTTGTGATGGAGTTAATTGCATTCAAGTCCATTATTAGTTGTTTTCTTTTTCAGCCACTCTTGGCTGCCCCCTTTTTGCTAGGTTTCCTCCACCCTTTCATATTCAACCCACAACAAATTTTTAAGCAAAAAGAGTTAAATCTGACTCACCAAGGTTCAAACCCCATGACCTTACTAAAGCCAAATCACAGCTAAACCACCAAGCCAATTAATGTTTCATGTCAATTCATACACATTTACCATGATGTTATCACCCAACACGACCATGTATAATTTTAAAATAAAAATAAGTCAACCAACACACCAATAACACTCATAGGACTCGAACCCAAGTCCTTTCACACGTATAAAGTACTCTCAACCAATTAAGTTAGTACTTTTCCATGTCATACCCATTAGAATTTAATGTCATAAATAAGCTACCTAACCGCATTTATTAATTAATTATTTATTTAATTAATTAAATTTCGCGGATCATACAGAAAGGCATGCAACCTTTAAAAATTGAGATACTCATGAAAAATGACTTTTTGTCTACTTTTGAAATAAAGATTACATAATCATTGAAATAAAGAGAAGCTAGTTTGCTTTAAAATTTTGAGTAGAAGACACTTCTATAGGCAAGAAAAAAATATAATAAGGCATGGTAAAAAATTTAAAAACCATGATATTGGAGAACAAAAACATCACACCAAACCATATTTAGAAAACACTTACAGTGCATTCCACTTTGAAGAAAATAAGACAACATTGAATAGAGTAAGTGATTATAATGGTCCAACTTACCTGCCAACTTTAGTCAGATCCCAATGCAACTGTAAACGAAAAACTTGGAAAAATAACTCTCAAATTTAAATGCGTATAAAATTTTAGATAAATAGACTAAACTGCGTACAAAGTTTATAACCCATAAAAAATTTAAATGCGTACAAAATTTTAGATAAACAGACTAAAATGCATTCAAATTTTAGAACCTATTAAAACACCTTATGCAGTTATAAGAATATTAATTCTAGAAGTAAAGCCTTTATCCAAAATCCTTCCTTGACATTCTCTGTCATCCTTAGAATACGAAGGTCCAAAACTATGCACTAAAGTTGTACTACAACTACCAAAAGCATGACCTTATTAGAGTCTCTAATTTGCAAAGTAACTACAATAACTAACATCCATTTTAATTACATTTACAAATCAACTCTTGCAAATTATGGCACAAAAGAACACAACTTACTACTACCTTTCACAACTTTAACAACAAGAGTAGACACATACACTCTTACATAGGACTCTCTAGTGATGAAGAACGGGATAGGAAAGAACTTAGGGTATATAGTTCAAAATCACTGATTTTTTAAAAAACATAGAAAGATTATATGTTAGAGCATTGCGACAAACACAAAATCGTTGCTTCAAATAACTACTTAATATCTCCTAGCTGTTTCCTTTAATTACCTTAAGAAGAAGTGAATTCCATTGAGAGACAATCTTTATGTCTCTAATTGTGTAATTAGTTTCATTCTTTGAGTATGACAACCTAACACCAGTAGGAGAATCCAAATATATAATATTGCAAACCTATAATATAAAACAAAATTACATTCAAATTGATCAGAAGAAAACATAACCACTAAGTAAGCATTCTAGATCTTTGAGTAGCTTACAAAAATAAATAGCAATTAATCAATCCTACATCAAAAATTAAAAATATGTTGTTATTTGGAACTACAATAATTGAGGAAACTCAACCAGCTGATGAGTTAAATCATCCCCAAATAAGGAAGATCCAAAAGAGTCAACTAACACATATTAAAAGTTTTACACTAAAAGTCAGTTGCAAAATATGGAAAATCCTGAAAAATACACAATAAAATTTAATGATTTAAATAGGAAACAATGCAGTGAAGAAAGAACATCGCATACAGCTAAATTGAGTGCTATTAAATAATGGAGAGACTGAAGTCAGATCTATTATTTCATGCAACATCAATCAACTCAATGGACAATACACTCTCTATAAACCAATCTCAAAAGCGAGAAAGCAAAAATTACTTTTATTCCCAAGCAACCAAAAGAAGAGAAGGTTAGACAACATGGTTAAAATAGTAAATTACTAAAATTTAAGCTCACATGCATCATTTTAAAAACATGGGAAATTAACGAAACACTAGTACATTTTACGCTTTCTAACTCGGACTTTATGCCTCGGTCATAATGCAAACGAGGCATATAAACACGCAGTGGCAGTTTTGTAATTTATGCAACATTTTATGCCCCTGTTACTAATTAACCCGAAGCAGAAACTAGTTTTATGCCTCGGTTCTAAGAGACCCGAGGCCTAAAGCCTCTCTAAAATTTCCCGCTTCCCACTTTAAATTTAAAACAAAAAATTTATGCATCGGTTGATATTGACCCGAGGTAGTAAGGCCTTATATGCCTCGGTTGTTTGAACCCGAGGCAATACAACCCGTTAAAATCGCCAGCCTTAGGCCCAAATTTATTTTTTCAATCCTTTGGAAACCCTAAAGCCGCAAACCCACCAAGCTGCTTCTTCACCCTTCATGCCGCAGACTCCCTTACTTCATCATCCTTCATGCCGCAGACTCCATCAAACCCAACACTTCTCTTTCTCCTTCATTTCTATTCACCCTTCTCCATAACATGCTTCTTCCATCTTCTTCTCATTTCAACCTTGCAACTCATAACAACGTGTGTGGAATGCTTATTGGCCGCGAGGGCATGACGAGTTTGGCCAAACGCGGAGAGGACGACGAGGACGCGTGCGGGAGGGAACCACTTGCTCAACACAAAACACATACAGAAAGAGAAACTCGCAGATTTGAGTGTGGTTGAAGATTGATTGGACTGGACCCTTCCACATCTGAATCCCTAACCGAACCCTCTAAACCGGGCAATAGCGGTGGCCGGAGCACCAAGCACGTTGCTCCTTCGTGAGCCATGGCAGTGGTGCCGCGCTTGGTGGCGCGTTCACTCTCGTGCGAAGGCAAGGTGGAGATCGCGCTCCGATTTCTCAGGAATGTGGACCCTCTCCTCTCCCCTCTAATCGACATTCACCAACCCCCAACCTTCGACAATTTCCACACTCCCTTCCTTGTCCTTCATTCATCTTGTTTCCAGGGGTAAAATCCAGTAATCAGTATTGTATTGTGATGGTTTGATAGTCTCTGTTTTGGTGATTTTGTGCAGGTGATTGCGATTGGATGGTGAGGTTTGTTAGGAACCATAACCGGTGATGGAAGGACGCATTCCAGAACCCCGTTTCTGAATTTTTTTTTAATTTTAAACGTCTTAGGCCTCGGTTGCATCAGAACCGGGGCAATAATAGAGAGATATGGCTTCGGTTCTCAGTAGAACCAAGGCATAAAATAGATTTTCTACCTCGAGTAACACCCGAAACCAAAGTCTAATCCTTTTTTGCCTCGTTCACATATGCCTCGATTCTAAAACTGAGGCATAATAGCAAAAGTAACCGCGGCCAAATACCTTTACCGCACTAGTGAAAAAACCTATAAAATGAAGTTGGATTATTTAACTAATTTCCAAGGATAATTGTTTTCATTTTATATATATATATATATATATATATATATATATATATATATATAATACTATAGACATTTCATAAATATAGTATTGGACGTTATCATTACATCTTCATTGTTAGTAATTTGACGATATAAATGAATGAAAATTAAAATATGTATACTTTTAAATTTCATATTGAAAAATTGGTTAATGATACAAAATATATATGAAGTTTCCAATTATAGAATTTCTTGGCATACACGACTCATAATAGAAAAAATGAAAAAAAAAAGTATACTTTGAAAAGTAGAGTTTTAACGTATAACGACAAAAAAGATATTTTAGACTTTGAAATAACATTAAAAGAAAAAGAAAAATAAAGTTCCAATTTTGTTCCTCGTAAATTTACGATATTAATAAAAAGGAATATAATAGCCTATAAATGACAATGCAGCTAATACAACACGTCCCATGTCTGGTGAGTTCTGCCCCAACACATCACCCAATAAGCTCGTGACAAGTAACAGAGAAAGATAGGCAGTAAAAGAAATGGGTCTAATTCCTTCCGATGGCACACGTTCCCACGTTCTTCTTTTCCCGTTCATGTCAAAAGGGCACACCATACCCCTTCTACACTTCGCCAAACTCCTACTCCGCCGTTCCATATCGGTCACCGTCGTCACCACCCCCGCCAACCACCCTTTCATCACGGAGTTCCTAAAGGGAACCGCCGCCTCTGTGGTCACGCTGTTGTTCCCCACCGTCACAAATATCCCCGTTGGTGTTGAGAGCACGGACAAGCTTCCCTCCATGTCCCTCTTCTACGAGTTTGCCTCTGCCACTTCAGCAATGCAACCTCAGTTTGAACAACTCCTCCAGACCCTTCCACGGGTAAACTTCATGGTCACCGACGGCTTCCTTTGGTGGACCCTAGACTCAGCCACTGCGTTCGGAATCCCCAGGTTTGTCTACTACGGCATGAACTGCTACAGTTCAAGCATTTGCATTGAAGCAATGAGGAAGGGGATTCTTAACGGCTCCCAACCCGACAACGAGTTAGTCGCGTTGACTCAGTTCCCGTGGATCAGAGTCTGCAAAGAAGACTTTGACCCTTCCTTCAGAGACCCTAACCCCAATAATGATGCACACACGTTCAACATGAATTCAATATCATCCACACATCGGAGCCATGGCATGTTGTTCAACAGCTTCTACGAGCTTGAGTCTACCTTTGTTGATTACGTGAACGCGGGGGCCTCTCCTAAAGGTTGGTGTGTTGGCCCTCTGTGTTTGGCTGAATGGACGCCGAAGGTTTACTCTGATGAAGGTCTGAAACCCAGGTGGGTAACGTGGTTAGACCAGAAGCTTGAAGAAAAGCGCCGTGTTGTGTACGTAGCGTTTGGGTCGCAAGCTGAGATTTCAGTTGAGCAACTGAAAGAGATAGCATTGGGGTTGGAAGAATCGGAGGTGAGTTTCGTGTGGGTGATGAGGAAGGAGGAGTGGGGTGTTCCTGATGGGTTTGAAGAGAGAGTGAAGGGGAGAGGGATGGTGGTGAGAGAGTGGGTGGATCAGAGAGAGATTCTGATGCATGGGAGTGTGGAATTGTTTGTGAGCCACTGTGGGTGGAACTCGGTGCTGGAGAGCGTGTGCGCTGGGGTTCCTATTCTGGCGTGGCCAATGATGGCAGAGCAGTATTTGAATGCGAGAATGGTGGAAGAGGAGGTGAAGGTGGGGCTCAGGGTGGAAACGTGTGATGGATCAGTGAGAGGTTTTGTGAAAAGGGAAGGGCTGAAGAAGACGATGATGGAGATGATGGAAGGGGAGAAGGGGAGAAAAGCAAGAGAGAAAGTGAGGGAATTGGCGGAGAAGGCAAAATTGGCTACGCAAGAGGGTGGTTCATCGTGGTCCACGTTAGAGTCACTTCTTAACGAGACATGTGCTTCTCAAGATAAAGAGTGATCTTATTTCAAAGTTTCATAAATAAGGATATAATAAATTAATCTCTAAAGCAACTTTTATATCTAAGAATTAACTAGGGTTTGCATGTTGTCTCTAATATATATAATCGTATTTGTGGTGCACCAATTACTATTATTTATTTGTCTTTAAATTGTTATTTCTGTATTCCCTAATTAAATAAAGAATACCATCTATTAATTGTAGATCTTACTTTTTTTATCCCGTGGTGAACCTATGCTCTCTACATGAGACGTGCAAGTGCACCTTCTAATTTTGTTCAAACTATTACCAATTAAAAGTTGAAGATTGAGATTTAAATAATTTATAATTGTTTAACTAATTTAAGGTTTCAGATCCGTCATTAATGAAGATGGTGGTTTACACCGTAATAATAAGTCATGAAAAGTGAATTTTAATAATTAAATTTGACAATTTTTTAGAATTTGATGTAATATTTTTATGTCATTTTTTTATTTTTTTGTTTTCTCATTTTTTATTTTACAAAACCATTTAAAAAATATTATAAGAAAAATTATCAAAATATTACTGTTCAAAAGTCATAAATTATAATTATAATTAAATATTTTTTTTATTTAACTTTGAATAAAAATTGAAATTAGATTTCCTTTAACATGTTTTTGTTGAATTATCAAAACTCTTTTGTTTTTTAAGGTATCAATGTCACGTCCTACAATGATATTTTAAGAAAATGTTTATAATGTTTACTATGATAATAAAAAATAATAAAATTATTATCAATATTATTTTATTTCATATATTTTTATTTTATTATTGAAAGTAATTTTAGTTTGGAAAATTAGTTAAAAAAAGTAATTAAATTTAAAAATATCATTTAAAAAGTAAAATTAGTAATTTTTTATCTTAAAAATGATTATTTAAAAAATAAAATTATACATAAGAAAAAAGTCCCGGTATAATTTAACAATCTAACCCATTTAGTAAAATGATTATAGTTGAGTTTGGTTGATTATAAATTGTTTTTGTCTTCCTCTCCTTAAATTGGGTTTTCCACACTCAAACATGTAATAATAATTTTGTGTAGCAAGAGATATTGTTAACTACTAAAAAAAATCATCAATTGTGAAAAAAAAAATTTGTTATAAGGTAAACAAAACCATGCATGTAAGCATATTTGTTAATATTTCCCGGTCAGTTCAAATCAAACGTTAATGGTAGATGTGTACTTCCTAACATGCAATTTTTTTTTTCTATGATAATGAAACTCGTTGGAAGTTGGCCTTTTTTATGTGTGATTGTTATGGAGATTTTATATCTTAATTAACTAAGCTTTGTTTGTTTTGAGAAGTATTATTATTTGTGCGAACGTCTGAGAATGGATTTTTGAATGACTCTCCGTGTAAAAGCAATTAAAAATTATTTAGTACTTAATTCAGTAACCTTTTAAAATATAAATAATTAGGAAAGATAAAATTAGGATGACAAATTATATAAGATCAGTAAGACAAACTAATATTTTTAGAAATATTTTTATAATAATTTTAATAAAATTAAGAAGTGTCTTATATTACTCCTACAAAAATTTTATTCTGACTAAATAGATTATATTTTCTATTTATTCTAAATTAGTTTTACCTAAATAAATTTAATTTTCTATTTAAGAGAACAAAATAATCTTATATTTTAATTTAATAACATATTTAAAATTATTTTTTAATTTTATTATAAATAAGTAATTAAATTTAAAAGATAAAATAATAAAATAATCTATATTAATAAAAATAATATACTAAAAATGGTTACGAAATTAATATTTTTAATTAACAGATATAAATAATCTGAAATTGAGTAAATTTAGTGGTACCCACTTATGACACCAGCAATAAAAGTTATCTCACCGTAAAAAGATACGCATCTCAGGGTGACTGGCTGGAGTGACCGGGAGACAAATGCTAGATAATAGGGACCATAATAATTGGATTCAGACAATGTGTTACAGTCTGTCACTATGAAATTCAATTTAAACATAAAATTTGAATATTTATAAATTTAAAAATATATTTTAAATTTTAAATTTCATTTTTAGTATGATAACCTTCTTATTAAAATTTTAATTCAATATAAAATTAGTTAGTAAAATTAGACATATAATTTTTAAAATACTTAATATATTTATTTTAATTATTTAAAATTAAAAGAAACTTTTAAAAAAATAAAATTGCTTTAACGTCCGAAATTCGAATAGTCCCTTCGAATAAATCACAAGATAATTCATTTCTTATTTATATAGTGAAATAATAAATTGGATTCATATTAAATTAGTGAAGATATGATGAGATGGTAGTAAATTAAACGTACGGTATGAATTGACTTATATCTAATGGTGGCTAGAACACTCAGACAAAGATGTGACTTGTTAGAGCGCAGCATTTACAATTAAGAACTAAATTCTCATATAGTGTAATAATTAATATCGATGAATGTCTACTAAAAATGCCTTGTTTGTGTATTTCCAATTCAAAACCAATCCCTTTGTACGCAGCTCATTTTAATGCATGGGTGTGGGACAGAAGCCTTTTCTTTTCCAAAGAAGTACGGATGACCACCTTTTTTTTAAAAATGAAATAGAATTAATTTTTTAAAATTTTTGTAATAAAATAGATATAAGATTTATTTTTTATCTTTTATCTTTTGTAAAAATTTAGATTAAAGGTTAAATATATATTTTTTAGAAATAGATATAGTATTGTATTTTTAATCATTTTAGGTATTATTTGAAAGAAAAAAAATAATAAATAATGTTTTTTTTCTTTTTAAATTTGTTGATTTAAAAATAGATTTTATATTGTGTAGTAAGTTATTTTATGTGTAATTTGAAAATATAAACGTCAATTTAATTTAATTTTTTTTTTAATAATTTGTGTAGTATTAATTTTTCTGAATAGGAGTAATTGGGTGTTGTGTTTGGAATCTTTCCTTTGTGGACTTTCATTTCATTGTGGATTCTGTATGTGGGGAGTAATACTGGAATAAGTGGGGAGTTTTTCTTAATATTATGAACATCGCTAACAGTTTTTGTTCTTGCAGAGAACAAATAAGATAGGTTAGGCACAAGCGTCACCTTACCACGTAGTCCGTTATCTCCTTAGTTGGCCTCTCCCCAGTCGATACATGTCGGCTTGAACCCAGGGGGGGTTACCTGCAGAAAAGTCTTCGAAGTTCAAGTCAGTCAAAGCTCTTAGAGAGTCAAAATCAGTGATTAATGAATGCGTACCTTTAAATGATGGGGTCCATGTGTATTTATAGAGCATTAATGGCGTTTGACCATTTCATAGGCTGGGCCTTGACTTGGGCTCTAGTTTGGGCCACGAGTGGGCCTGGGCCCTAACCCAGGCTCGTAAGACCTTTTGAACGCGGGGGCTTCGACATTCGCTAAGTTATTGGAGTAGTCGGCCTGGGCCTTAACCTTACCAGATATGCTCGAGTAGTCGGTCTAGACCGACTACTTGCCTAGATGGCTTTTGTTGGTGATATGAGGTGCAGGATGTCCTCTTAGACATTCAGGTTAGGTTAAAACCGGTACAAGTTAGGCTAACTTGGCCTAGCCTGGGTACTTGACGGTCTCGATATGTACACTGTTTACTTGGTCGGGTTTGGCTAGGTACGGTACACCAGTCTCCCAGTCTTGTCCGATATGAGTTATCGGTCAAGGATGATATGTGTTGATAAGTTAGCGAAACTGGTTAGGTGTGATACACCAGTCCCCCAATCTTTAAGTGTGGTGAACAGTGTTAAGGCTTAGAATTTGTAACCGTCAGAAGGTAGGTGAAAGGGTGTCAGTTGGTCAAATCGAAAAGTTTTGGCGCCGTCATTTTGAAGTGTCATATCTTTTGCAATGATGGTGTCGATTGGTCTGTGGTATGGTTTTGGCGGGAAGAGGTTCGTCGTTTGGGATTGTGGGCTATAAATATGTGTTTGC
>Ga0214542_1006161_pt1 | contig 22137 bp, 6 predicted proteins | sample CNSS1metaG_FD_160096 | JGI IMG/M metagenome (GOLD analysis project Ga0214542, IMG submission 160096) | Root nodule microbial communities from cowpea collected in UCLA plant growth center, Los Angeles, California, USA - CNSS1 | ecosystem: Host-associated > Plants > Roots > Nodule | place: USA...
ATTTTATCCTCTTAATTATTATATTTTAAATTTAAATAATTATTTATAATAAAAAAATTATTTTTCAGTTTTATTATTTTACTAATTTTAGTAACCATTTTTTTAAATTGAAATAATTGTTCAAATGAAAAGATAAATGAACAACAAAACAAATAAAAATGATAAGTAATTGAAACATGGTTCCTACATAGTAACTAAAAGTAAAATGTGTAGGGATGTCAAAAAACATATGTACCCGCAGGTATCTGCAACGGTAGGAAACGAATATTAAAAATGGATACCCACGGGTACGAATATTTTGTATACTCACATGTTAACAGGGCGGGTACGGGTAAAATAGTATCCGTACCCGTGAATACCCATACCCGTTAAACTTTAATTCATAAAAATACCCATATATATATATTAGTAAAAAACATTTTGACCTAATTTTTTCTAAGTTGCACATCTTGTCTTCTCTTCTGTCTTCATTCTTCCAACTTCAAGTATTGGTACATTGTCTTCTTTTAGGTACACCCCTTGACATTATTCTCTTTCCTTTCTCTGAAATTGGGCATATACATCAAACCCTATATAAATAGTGATGTTTATGGTATGTTTGTTGTCAAATGATGGAATCAAAATAAGAATACTTAACACGTGGCAGTTGAGTTTTATTATTTGTTTATTTTGTTTATTTTTCAGGAATCAATCGGAAAAAGTGAGTTTATTGATCAAAACACTAATTAAAGAATTTTCATTGTGTTGAACGTCATTTTATATTTATTTTTATAATTATTTGGACTTGTATGAACTTGAGTTTATTTGAACTTTATTTAAAATTTATGACAATGATGTATTTTATTTTATTTTATTTGAATTTATGATTAAATATTTGTTTCTTAAATAATTTTGTAAATATATGCGGGTAACTATGGATACTTGCGGATATGAAAAAAATAGATGGGTACCCGACGAATATGGGTACGGATACGGGACAAATATTTATCCACCAGGTAGAGTATGGGGGAACTACTACTCGTACCCTACCCGCCCTATTGACATCCCTAAAAATGTGTATCTAACAATAATAATAAAAACAATAATAATAAAAATAATAACTATTATAATAATTATAATTCTTAATAATAATAATAATAGTAATATAATAATATTACTACTATAATAATAGAAATAATTATAATTAATAATAATGATAATAATATTTATAGTTGATAGTAATAATGATTATTAATTATAGTTGATAGTAATAACTTGTGACAGATCTTGACAATTAATTTTGGAGGAGCCAAAATAATTTATAGTAAAAAATTTTGAACTCATCAATAATTTATTCGGAATAAAAGTCTACAGTTATTCATTTTTGAATGTAAATAATCATATTGCATTCAAGAAATTCATCTTTCATCTTATTCCGAATTTTGTTTTGATAATCTTTGTTGTAAAAAATGAAACATTAAGAGTTAAATAAAATGAATTAGAAAATCAATCTAAGTAAAATATCTTTAATTTGTTTGTTTTTTGTCAAAGATTGACATAATTCAATAATGATCGACAAATCCTTCAAATTTGAATGAGTATGAACATCAACAATGAAATATTGGAGTGAAATTTTAAACTAATCATATATTTATCAATATACCTTTTTTTTTTTAAGTTTAAGACAAAAAAATAATTTATCATAATCTAATAAAAATTGAGATGTAATTACTAACAAAAATATATAATAGTAATAATATTATATATTACAAATAAGAGTAATAATTTTACTACTAATAATGTTAATAATACTAATAGTAATAATATATAATAGTAACATATAATAATAATAACTATTATTATTATTATTATTATAATACTAATATTTGTTATAATTTTACTACTATCACTATAAATAATATATTATTAATAATTAGAAATATTAATACTTATAAAAATAATATAAATAATAATATATTTATAATTAATATTATAGTTGAAATTATATAGTAAAAAACTTTGAACTCATCAATAATTTATTCGGAATAAAAATCTCCGGTTATTCCTTTTTGAATGTAAATAACCATATTGTATTCAAGAAATTCATCTTTCATCTTATTCCGATTTTTGTTTTGATAATCTTCGTTCTAGAAAATGAAATATTAACAGTTAAATAAAATAAATCAGACAATTAATCAAGTAAAATGTCTTTAATTTATTTGTTTTTGTCAAAGATTGACATAATTCAGTAATAATCCACAGATCCTTCAAATTTGAATGGGTATGAACATCAACAATGAAATATTGGAGTAAAATTTTAAACTAATCATATATTTATCAATATACATTTTTTTTAAGTTTAAGACAAAAAAATAATTTATCATGAATTGAGATGTAATTACTAACAAAAATATATAATAATAATATTATATATTACAAATAAGAATAATAACTTTACTACTAATAATGTTAATAATACTAATAGTAAGAATATATAATAGTAACATATAATATTAATATTTGTTATAATTTTACTACTATCACTATAAATAATATTATAATAATATATTATTAATAATTAGAAATACTAATACTTATAAAAATAATACAAATAATAATATTATTTATAATTAATATTATAGTTGAAATCAAAAATAAATGAAAAAATAAAAACAAATTGACTTTTGTAGGATTTGAACCCGAGTCCTTTTGTACCAGAGTTTTAAAATGACAAAAAAACTAATTTCTATGACACGTGTCAATAAAAGAAAATGGGTATTGTAGTAATTTTGGTGATATCTTCTTTTCTTAATATGTAATATATATTTGTCTATATAATATCTAGATTAATTATATTTAATTATGTTAAAGTTATTTTTACTTATTTATTAGCTGTTAGCTTTTAATGTTTTTATTCATTTATTTAATTTTATTTATAAGATTTAATTTCAATTTTTTATATTTATATATTATTTATTTAATTTTAGATTGTTTATATTATATATAATTATATTAAATAAAATTATATACCAGCAATTGAAGTCCAGTTATTAAACTCAATTTTTGTTTAAAGTTACCGGCATTCCAATTCCGCTAGTTTACTTTGTTTTTATGTATTTTACATATAAAATTTTTTTTCAATTTGATTAATATTATTTAGTTATTGTTTAATTGTTTTTAGAATATATTTTATCAATATTTATTACTTTTGAATTTTAAACTTCAGCTTTTATGTATTTATTTTTATTTTTTTTAATTTGTTAATCTTTTTATTCATTTTATTACTTTATTTTTAATTTTATTTTTCATATATTTTTTAGTTATATATTTTATAGTTATTTTTACTTTTTTAATTTTTAATTAATAATGATAAATTCTTATTTAAAATATTTGATTTTATAATAATATCTAGATTAATTATATTTAATTACTTTAATTAAATATAATTATTTAAAAAAAATGAATAAAATATTATTAAAAAACTATTTAACATTAAATTAAAAAGAAATTAAATTTTCAACCAATTAATAAAATTAAAAATAAAAATATAAAACAAATACGTTAAATAAATAAAATATCATACCTAAAGCTAACACAGCACAACTAACAAAATTTTCAAAATAATTAAAAAAAGCATTTGAAAAATAAATAAAAAAATTCAATAAAACAAAATAAAAACCGGAATTCGATTTCCGGTTTGTGTAAAATAAAATTCGTAGTTATCATTACCACTGGAAGTTAAAGTTAGTTTGTATTAAAAACAAATTCAAAATGAAGAATTAAAGATTTAACAAAATATTTTATTTTTAAAAGTTGGAAAAAAAATATAAACTAAATAAAATATATAATGAATCACAAAAAATATAAGCAATTTAAAAATTTAACAATTGAACTGTTTTCATGAAAGTCGGATATCGAAATCCGTTTAATTTGTGAAGCGGATTTTTAAATCCGTTTTTGGACAACCAAATATCGAAAGTCGGTGTATGTGTACAAATTCGTTTTCTGGAAAATCGAATATCAAAATCCGTTTAATTTTTTAACCGGATTTCTAAATCCATTTTTGGACAGAACCAGATGTCAAAACACCTAACGCAGTAACTATTTTAATTACTTTTACCTATCAGAAGGGTAAAATAGACTGCGCAGTTAATATTTGGAGGTGCAGTAAAAGTCTTTAAAGATGTAGGGAGAAGTCCCATCTATCTATCTATCAAACCCTCGTGGGAGCTTCTTCCTACACCTCCAAAGAATTCTACTGCACCTCCAAAAGAATTTAAATTTCCTATAATACCCCTCCGAACCTTTTGACTTTTAAACGCTAAAATTCTCTCATATTTTGAAATCCGGTAAAACTCTTAACCGGCTTTCGAAATCCGGTAAAATCCTTAACCGGCTTTCGAAATCCGATGAATAGTGTCAAAAAAATTTGAAATTATGAACCGGCATTCAAAGCCCGGTTATTGAATTGTCTACCGGCATTCGAAGTCCGGTTGAGCCTTTAAAGAAATTCTAAATCAATTTTTTTTTAAAACAAAATTCGTAGTACAATTGATGATTTTAATTTTCTTATTTTCTTATTTGATTTTTTATAAGATTTAACTTCAATTATTTTATAATTTATGTATTAATTATTTAATTTTAGATTATTTATATTTTATATAAGTATATTAAATAAATTTTTATTAATTTAATTTTTGTAGTTATTTTTACTTTATTAATTTTTAATTAATAGTGATAAATTTTTATTTAAAATATTTGCCTTTATAATATCTAGATTAATTTTATTTAATTATTTTCAAATTATTTTTATTTATTTATTATTTGTTAGCTTTTAATGTTTTTATTTATTTATTTTATTTATTTATAAGATTTAATTTTAATTTGTTTATATTTATATATTAATTATTTAATTTTAGATTGTTTACATTATATATAATTACATTAAATAAAATTATATACCGGTAATGGAAGTACTGTTCAGTAAATTATTTTTTTATTTAAAGTTTATATTTATATAGCATTCGAATTTCGTTAGTTTAACTTTTTTTAATTTATTTTACATATAAAATTAAAAAAAATGAATACAAAAAATTGTAGAAAACAAATAAGATTAAAAGTTTACTTTTTAATTTATTAAACAAATAAAAAACTCATTCATCAAATAAATAAAACTTTAGAAAAGTGTAGAAAATAATTAATACAAAATATCGCAAATAACAAAAATTATAAAACAATAAAGCAATAAAATGAATAAAAAAGTAACAAATTAAAACAAAAATAGTAAAGATAAATAAATAAAAACTCAAGTTCATAACTAAAAAAATAATAAATATTAATACAATATATTACAATAAAACAACAGCTTAATAATATTAATATAATTGAAAATAAATCTTATATGCAAAATAAATTAAAAAAATTAAGTGGACTTAACCGGATTTCGAATGTCGGTATACAAAGAAAACAGATTTCGAATTTCGTTAAATCACTTAACCGGATTTTAAATGCCGGTTCACAATTTTAAATCCGTTTGACATTATTCACCGGATTTCGAAAGCCGGTTAAGAATTTTACCGAATTTCGAAAGCTGGTTAAGAGTTTTACCGGATTTCAAAATATGAGAGAATTTTACCGTTTAAAAGTCAAAAGGTTCGGAGGGGTATTATAAAAAATTTAAATTCTTTTGGAGGTACAGTAGAATTCTTTGGAGGTGTAGGAAGAAGCTCCCAACCCTCGTTTCTGAATTCATGACGTGACCTTCCAAGCCCAACTCATCTTCGGACGAAGCACTCTCCAATGCTTTTTCCCCTTTCTCGATTGATTTTGCCCGTGCCATTTTTCTGGTTAATTGTTGGGTGAATGGTATTGTTTTCTTTTTTTCTAATGGAAATTTTTAATTAGTCAGATGTACTAATTTTTCATTAGACGTATAAGTTTGATATCCATTTTTAAATAAAATATTAATTTAATACCCATTTTTAATGAAGTGTCAGTTTGATATACATTTAAAACAATTTAATTTTACTAGTAATAATTCAATTATTTTAAATTTTAAACAGTTCAAAATTATTGGCTGAATTCATATTGTATCTCCTACAAAAGTGCTTCATTTGAGATGAGCATCCATGACTAACAATTATGCTTTGGAGACATTAGATTCATTAAGGGAAATTTTAGATTGTGACATTCTATTTGTAAAAACAATGATAATAATAAAAAGAAATTTTTATCATGTACTTTTCGTTCAAAAGAGTTCAAAAACACAAATGATTGAAGCATATACAGTGAAGTCTCCTTTAAAGAATAACACAAAAATACCGCAGATCAAAACAAATTATCATTACAACAAGATCATAAATTTGTAAAATGTCATGGACATTGAAAATAGTATATAACTTACAAATCTTAATAATATGATGAAAATATCTCATGAGTCGGGATATAGATAAAGGAAAAACTAAATATAAAAACATGTACAACAGACATTTCCATAACTATAACTCCATACATTAGATACATCTTATATGGTTTAAAGAGTCCTATTAACTCTAAAGGATAAAGATATTGAAAATTCGTTAACATGGTTATTAGTTATTTTTCATAACAACAATGTAATTCATTATCATTAAAAAGAGGACCAATAGCCAATAGCAATAGCACTCTATTGCATAATTTTAAAGGTTGTTAAAAGTGGGTTTTAAACTTAACTTAACCCCACAAAATCGGTGAAGTTTGCACCTCACTTATATATTATGAATCAACCTTATCTCTAGTCAATGTGGGACTTCCAACACACCCCCTCACGCCGAGGTATATACATCTCGTGCGTGGGACTAGAAATTAATGGGTGGTCCGTTAACGGCCCGATTGCCGGGCTTTGATACCATGTTGAGAATAAAGAAAATAGGGATTGAGATTAATCTACCTTGTGTATAAATCACACATAGGGTAATCTATTTATAATACGATTGCGGGTGGAATGGCTCTGATACCATATTGAGAATAAAGAAAATAGGGATTATCTATTTATAATAGAGGTACAAGTAAAAATAGTAATTGAAAATAAAAAGATAGGATAGGCTCTGATACCATGTTAGAGGTGGACTTTAAGCCTAACTCAACCCCACAAAACCGGCTTGTAAGATGAGGTTTGCACCTCACTTATATATATTATGAATTGGCCTTATCTCTAGTCAATGCGGGACTTCCAACAAAAGTTAAAAACGGTCCGCTAATTGTGAACATGTTCGATGTTTAAATCTTCAAAAATTATCATGATAGAAAAATATCTTTCGAGAACTTAGAATTAAACATAAGAAAACAAAAAGTGTATTCTTTACATTTATACCATACATCCGAATTTTTTTTCAGCAACATGTTTTTAATCATGATTAATTATATGTTACTTCGTAAAAATAAAAATATCAAATTCTACAAAAATTCTAATTAAAGAAGGACAGTTAAAAGATAAGATGAAAACTTTTCAAAAAAATTTATTTATAAAATCATTTTGTTCTCTTGAAATCAGACATTGTCCTCTTTTATTTATGTGTGGCGTACAAACATATATACCGTATTATTTTACTGAATTAAACATTAAACATTGTTGGATTAGATACTAAATAAATTTCATCACATTTAAGTAACGTAAAATACAAGCTCTTATAGTTAAATTTTTATTGAATAAAAAGCATTTAAATATTTACTTATATGAATAACAATTGATAATATTTTTATATTCCGGTTTATTTTTATTTTTTAATACTTGATTTTTATCGAAACAAAATTTAAAAAACAATCAAACGCTTAGAAGGATGAAAAGTCACTTCAGTGGGGCTAATTAATAAAAGTAATTAAACTTTACAACAATAATAATAAGATGAAACATATATGCATTATAATGTTGATAATGGCATTGTTTATCTGTGTAAATAAAAACTTCCTTTGTAAACTCTTGGTCTACAATTTGATTTAATGAATAGGATTCTATTGAGAAAACAAATAAAACTCAATTTCAAATATAAAAATAGTTATTGTTTAAAAAGATAAATATGTAACAAGCATACAAGTACGTTATGTTAATTATTCAATTTTACGTGTAATAATGTATATATTTTAATCGATTGTTTTCTCAAATAATAAAATATAAGAAATACGAGAAAGGGTTGACCGCGGTTATTATTTTGTCATTTTACCTCAATTTTAGAATTAAAACATATAAGGTCAAGCAAAAAAGGATCTGTTTTTGGTTTCAGGTGTCACCTAAGATAGAAACTCCCCTTTTTTGCTCGGCTAGAACCAAAGCCATATAGTTCTTCTTTCGGTCTCTGTTTTTCATGGAACCAAATCCATAGTCCAAAATTTCAAATTTAACTTTTAAAATGCGAATAATTTTTGGCTTCGGTTGGAGTCTGAACCGAAGTCATATGGTGTACTTTTTGGCCTCAATTGTGGTCTGAACCGAGATTGTATGTAACTTTCTGCTTCGATTGGAGTAGGAACAAAGGTCGAATATCTTGTTAACTTTTTTAAATAAATTTTCTATTTTTTTATTATTTCCACATTTTTTAACCTGCATATTTTTTTAACAAACCAAACAGAACAGAACAAAAATAAAACTATACATTTTATGAAACATAACATCATCTACAATCTAAAAACATTTAAAACTATTTTATAACAACAAGTCAATATCCTAATCAAAACTATTGTATATCTAAATTATAAATTTGGCACATGTTATCCTACCAAACTTTATGGACTTTGCGGGAATTGGTATAGTACTCTTGAATGTCTGCAAAATAGGACATTGACTTCAGTTAATATATTGAAAATCAATGTTACAAAGTATTTATTTCAATTCAAATATATATTATAGTTTTCCAACTAGTTATAATACGAGCACACATAATGGTTATCATCAATTGCATTACATAGTAACCGCACTCATAAGAGCATGTTTGTCTATTACACTACAATATATCAACATCATTACAATTAATTAGGAAGAAAAACAAATAAAACAACTATAAATATATGGATAAAGATACCAAACCTAGAGGGAACACCATGCAAGACATTTTGTCTTAGTCGTTGCTCTCTCTAACAACATGTTATGTCCAACAATTGAACTATGATAAAAGGAATGTGTTAGGATACTTTTATATAACAAAGAATATTCATAAGATTTACATTGAGGTTCTTACCAATCTATCACTTGTGTAAAATTGTTGGTGGAGGACGGTGCAAAGAACAAAACCACATAGCAAGGTTCTCCCTTAGAAAAACTACAAGTAGTTGTCAATGACGCCTGAGAAGAAAATAAATTAATTGTTATGCGTTAAAATGATAGATTATATTCACAAGTTAACAAAGATGACTTAACGATGGCTTGCCAGAACGGGAGCAACAGTGGCGCGAGAGACAAATGGACAATGGAGAAGCTTTGGGGAAAATGAAGATTTGCTGACGATGTGGAATGGAGGTTGTGTGGGATGAACCAATGGCTTTGTGGGACGAACTAGTGGTTGTTGTGGAACCCAAATGACCGCAATGACGTGGAAGGAGGCTTGACGATGGCTGACAATGCGAAAGGAGGTTGGACGGATGACGACGATTATGCACGAAGGCACAACTAGAGGAGAAAAAGCGAATGTACTACGCTGTGGAAGACGAAGAACAATGCATTTGCGTTTTTGAATCCCTAACTTTGTATATGACCTCGGTTCAATTTTTAACTGAGGTAAAACAGATTTTTGGCACCGATTAAGTGCAACCCGAGACCAAATGTCACTCTCCCAATGACATTTTTTAAATATCAACAAACTTTTTTGTTTCGAGTTAGAGATACCATAGCCTAAAAGGCTTTATGGCAGCGAGTGTTCTTTAATTGAGACAAAAACATATTTTGCCTCAAGTATTAAAGGAATCGAGGCAGAAAAGTTGACAAAAATTACAAAAATATCACTTCATCATTATATATTTTGGTTTCGTGATAACCGGAGCTTATAATACTAGAAAAATTACACTGGTATATATTCAATGTCAATTAACAAATTCTACATTACAAAACTTTAAACAACCAAATATTTACATTTCCTATGTTCTAATTATTATTCAACTAATAAATATATATTAGCTCATATTTTAAGTATCACAATCACACTAAATGATTTGTATGTAATATTTTAAAACTCAATAAAAACATGGATGATATATTCTAGAAATAACTGAGCAAAATCTTTCAGAGGTAAATTATGTTGTCTACTTAAAATATGTACATTTACTAAATTGATTGTAATTTAAAAAATAAATACATTAAAAATTTACTTTATTATTAATTGTAAGGAAGCTCGAACACGTTGAGGACAGCGATTTTTGTTTAAGTTATTGTTGCCTTTTTCAACAAAAATGCGTATAAAAATACATATTAAAATGTATAACAGTATAATACTTTGTTTTGTTTTTAATATTTGTTTTTATATATTACAACACACTTTCAATACAACACTTAATTATTCTCTTTCTATTCTATCTATATAACAAAAAAAATATACTACAATACAAAATAATAAATAATTATCTTTTCATCTTTTTTTATAGTTTAACAAAGTATTAAATAAAGATACTATAATAAAGATTAACGCCGGTGCTTTAGCTAGTTAAATTGTAATAGATAATAAATGTGTTATATATTTCACATAAATTAACTTAGTTGAACCAAATGGAATTAGTTGCGGCTAAAAGTAATTAGAAGTGTTAAACAGCCACAAACTTTATTAGTCATTAAGGTTGATAACAAAATGAAGAATTACAATTATAAGAAAAATTGATTATAGGAAATCTTGAAAATAATTAAAGGGTGAATATAGGTAAGGATAAGACTTTGAAAATAAGTAATTTAACAAAAGAATGACGGTATAGGGCAACACGATCTGGGTATAAAAATGTGGTTTTGTAAGCGGAAGAATGTTTCATCTCCATAATTTATTTATAACATATAATTCTCATAAACGTAGTGTTTTATATTAGTATTCGTAAAAGAAAATAGCAATAATTCATAAAGAAAACTTTTATTAGACACTCACCTTTGCCAAAATATCATAATCCAATTAATAATTCTACTTAAATTTTATGTCGAATAAAACGAATATAATTGCTTTTCGAATCAAATATTAAATCTGGATTATACCAAACAAAACATCTTTACATTGTTAGAAAATCTTTACATGTTGAACTCTATAACTATAAACGATGGCGTTGTTAGTGAAAATATTAGATACAATTTAAAACCTTAATTTTAATAAATTTTAATCAATCCAATCCTTTTGATAAAATTTCAATTTTTTTAAAACTTTTTATCTAAACAACAAATTCATTGTAAAATATATTAAATTCTCTAAAAAATTTATTGTCAAAATTTGATTGAAGATGCAAACAAACTATTAAAACAAATATAACCGCTTTCAAGCCAAATATTAACTCTCATACAAACTTTGAAAAGACCGATAACAGAAATTGCGTTGTGATTAAATTCATTGTAATGATTTTGGATTCGGTTAGACTGTTAAAAAAACTAAAATTCTGTTAATCCATAGTTTCTTGGTTAAAGATTGAATAATCAATTAAATAAATTAATATCTGCAAAAGTTTTCCATGAACACAATTCAACCCAGGTTCAACGATAATCGCACTGAAATCCGAAATCGTATGTAATAAAACCAATATCCGTATGCATATCAACATCAGCAAACTGATAAAAGCGTAAAAAATCCGTGGAATCATGACAAACAGCAGAATTACAGACATCTGTAATTGCAGTTCCTCAATTCAGAAACATAAAATCAGGCGTTCGGAATGCTAACATAACACGCAAAGAAAACAGAAAGAAATGACAGAAACAGCATAAGCTACTCACCTCACCTAGCAAGGGTAACAGCGAGAAATGACAGAAACTGCAGAGGTGAGCGAGAAATGACAGAAACCGCAGAGACTAATAATCAAGAAAAAAAGTAACAGTCAGAAATGAAAACAACAGAACAAGCTACTATCGTAACAAAAATAGTAGCCATAGATGACAGAAACAGAAACAGCAGAAGCAACTACTCACCTAGCGTCCCATCAACAGGCGTCCAATCTCATAGGAGAGAAAGGCATCAATGGCAGCATACTTCACCTGTTCAGGGGTGAGCAGGGGATTATCCCATAAACTCCTGGTGACACTCTGCGGCTTCTCAACCTCCACTCCGAGAACATGGAGACACAGCGTCTTCAACCCAGCGTGCATCAGATGAGGAACACGCCTCTCAGCCAGAGAACGAAGATCACACACGTTCACCACGTTGAGACCATAGTCTTCAAGAAGCTTATCGGCGTCAGCGCGTATCCCAACGCCCAAGAAAGTAACGTTAGGATCTTGGAGGAAGGAAACCAGAGAGCGGGGAATGAAACGAGAGTTGATAATATGGAAGATGAGGCAGGCATGACCCACGCATAGTTGGAGGGTGGCTATGGGGTTTCGCCTGTTGGGGTGAGTGTTGGGCCTCCACTCAACGTCCAGGCCCACCAAGAGGCCCAGGCGACGGCTGGCGTTGCTGGAGAGCCACCTGTCGACTTCGGAGGAGTTGGGGGTGACTTGGGTGTGGATGGTGCGGTTTTCGAAAGTGACGTCGTATAGGTCGTAGGTGTTGCTGGAGGTGGTGTAGTTCACCACGTTTGTTGTCGCCACGGGGTTGGACCGGTTGTGCATCGTTACCAAAATGCAGGGAGTCACAGAGGGAGAGAGGGTTTTTGATCTTGGAAAGCTATATAATGCGTTACAAGGGAGAAGAGGAACCGTCTTTCTATTTCTATCTCTATGAAGGCACATTTCAACTTTAATAGAACGGTTTTATACAGTCTCTTCAATTTTTTAGGGTTGTGTATCTTTTCCTTTTCGTTTTTCAACATTTGGCGTTAAAAACACACTTCTCCTAAATTACAGTAATATTTTTCATATTTTAATTAGTATTCTCTTAGAAAACTAAAATTTTAAAGAAATTGCTTTTATAAATATGGGACTGATGAAAAAATAAATTTTAGGTAGAGATATCCAATAAATAAGAATTTTATTGTATGAGTTGATTGTTAATATTTATAGTAATGAACTTAATTAAATACTATAAATATTCTCTATAATTAGTTATTTAATTTTTTAACTAAATAATGCTTTCATATATATAATATTTAATTATATTTCATCCTATCAATATCGATAAAAAGATATATATTATTATGTATGAATATGAAAATTTTAAAACTAAGAAAATATGAGTTATTAATAAATATTATAGGAATTTATGTTTTAAAATATATTTTAATTTATTTTTCGCATGTATTTTATATTTTGAAATATTAAGATTGTAATTTTAAAATTTAAATATATAATTTTACTAAATTGATTTTAAAATTCAACAAAAAAATACATTAAAAAAATTACCTTGTTATGAATTGTAAGGAAACTCGAACACGTTGGAGACAACAATTTTTGTTGAAGTTATTATTGCATTTTTCAACAAAAATGATTATAAAAAATACTTATTAAAATGTATAACAGTATAATACTTTGTTTTGTTTTTAATATTTGTTTTTAAATATTACAACACACTTTCAATACAACACATAGTGCATATACTTAATTATTCTCTTTCTATTCTATCTATATAATAAAAAAAAAGTCACGTACAATACAAAATAATAAATAATTATCTTTTCACTTTCTATAGTGTAACATTCTATTAAATAAGGATATTACAATAAAGACTAACGCCCGCTTTGGCTAGGCAAATTGTAATAGATATTAAATGTGTTAAATATTTCCATCAACTAACTGAGCTGAACTAAATGGAATATTTACAGCTATAAGTAATTAGAAGTTAAAAACCAGTCACTAACTGTATTAGTCATTAATGGTGCAACAAATTTAGAGCACACACAGCTTGACAAAAACATGTGGTTTTGTAAGAGGGAGAATGTTTCATCTCCATTACTTAATTATAACACATAAATCTCTTAAAATAAAAAGTAACGTTTTATATTAGTATTCGGTAAAGGAAAAGAAAATAACAATAATTCATAAAGAAAACTATTATTTGACAACCACCTTTTTGCCAAAATATCATAATTCTATTTAAATTTTGTGTTGAATTCTGATATACAAAACAAAATCTTTACTTGAATTCTTTAAAAGTTATATACGATTATGATTGCTTGTTAGTAAGACTTTTACATAAAAAATAGATTTCTTTAAACTTTAATCAATCCAATTACTTTAATAAAATTTAAAATTTCAATTTAAAATTATTTTATCTAAAGAACATATTTTATTATAAAATATTTTAAATTCTCTAAAAAGGAATAATGCAATGTCAAAATTTAAGATGCAAACAAACTATTAATACAAATATAATTGCTTTTCAAATCAAATATTAAATCTCGTATACCAAACATCTTTACTTTGAATTCTATAACAACTATAAACGATTGCTTTACTTTGAATTCTATAACAACTATAAACGATTGCGTTGTTAGTAAAATTTTTAGATATAGAATTTAAAACTTATTAATTGTAATAAATTTTAATCAATCCAATCATTTGGATAAAATTTTAATTTTTTTAAACTTTTCATCTAAACAACAAATTTATCATAAAATATTTTAAATACTCTACAAAAATTAATTGTAAAAATTTAAGATGCAAACAAACTACTAAAACAAATATAACTGCTTTCGAGTTAAAATACTAACTCTCATATACCAAACATATTTACTTTGAATTCCATAACACCCATAACAGAAATTGCGTTGTCATTAAATTCATTGTAATGATTTTGGATTCGTTTACACGGTTACAAAAACTAAAATTCTATTAATCCATAGTTTTGTGATTAAAAAACGAATAATCATAAAAAAAATTAACATCTGCATAAATTTTCCATGAACACAATTAAACCCTGGGTCAACATTAATGACACTAAAATCGTAGTTAAAATATAACCAATAACCGCATGCAAATCAACAATAGTAAACTGACAAAAGCGTAATAAATCCATGGAATCATAGCAAACAGCAGAATTACAGATATCTGTAATTGCAGGTCTCAATTCAGAAACATAAAAAACAGGCATTCGGAAAGCTAACATAACACGCAAAGAAACAGTAAGAAATGACAGAAACTGCAGATGCTAATTACTAAGCAAACGTAACAGTGAGAAATGACAGCAACGGCAGCAGAAGTAGCAAAGATAATAGTGAGAAATGACAGAAACAGCATACGCTACTACTCACCTAGCGAAGGTAGCAGCGAGAAACTATAGGAGAAGAGAACTACCAAATCTCGCTTTCAATCAACCGGCGTCCAATCTCATAGGAGAGAAAGGCATCAATGGCAGCATACTTAACCTGTTCGGCGGTGAGGCAGCGATTATCCCATAAACTCCTGCTGATACTCTGCGGCTTCTCAACCTCCGCTCCGAGAACATGGAGGCACAGTGTCTTCAGCCCAGCCTGCCTCAGATGAGGGTAACGCCAAAGCTTAACCTCAGCCAGAGAACGAAGGTCACACACGTTCGCCACGTGGAGGCCATAGTCTCGAAGAAGCTTCTCGGCGTCAGCGCGTATCCCAACGCCCAAGAAAGTGACGTTAGGATCTTGGAGGAAGGAACCGAGAGAGTGGGAGAAATAAGGAGCGTGAATAATCTGGAAGACGAGGCAGGCGTTACCCACGCAGAGTTGGAGGGTGGCTACAGGGTTTTGCGTGTTGGGTTGAGTTATGGGCCTCCACTCAATGTCCAGGCCCACCATGAGGCCCTGGCGACGGCCGGCGTTGTTGGAAAGCCACCTATCGACTTCGGAGGGGTGGTGGGTGACGAGGGTATGGATGTTGTGGGATTCGAAAGTGACGTCGTATAGGTTGTAGGTGTTGTTGCGGATGTTGTAGTCCACCACGGTTGTAGTCGCCACCACGGGGTTGGACTGGTTGCGCATCCAAATCGGCACGCCATTTTCGTCTACCATCTCTACTAAAATGCAGAGAATCACAGAGGGAGAGAGGGTTTTGATTTCGGAGTAGTATGTTATGCGTGACAAAGGAGAAGAGGAACCGTCTTTCTATTTCTATGAGGCTACATCTGAACTTTAACAGTACGGTTTTATACAGTTTTTTGTTTTACGGTTGTATAACTTTTCCTCCTCGTTTTTTCAACATTGGGACGTTAAAAACACACTTTTCGTAAATTACAGTGGTAATTTTCATATTTTATTAATATTCTTTTAGAAAACAAGTCTTTTAAGAATTTGTTTGTATAAATATGGACGGATAAAAAACTAAAATTTAGACAGAGATATACAATAAATAAGGAGAATTGTATTATTTGAATTGATCGTTTAATATAACTTGTTTTTAATTGTTGATATCTATTATATGAAACATATTAAATATTATAAATATGATATATAATTAGTTATTTAATTTTCTTAACTAAATAATGGTTATATATATAATATTTAATTATTCTATTAGTATGATAAAAAGATATATATTATTTCAGACGCTGAAATTTTTAAAATTAAGAAAATATGAGTTATTACTAAATATTATGAAAATATATTTTAATTTATTTTTTACATGTATTTTAAATTTTGAAATATTAAGATCGTACTAAATATTAATATTATGCGTGCACGTAATCAAATGATAATATAATAATTATAGTTGATTAATAATTAAATGAAGACAACACATATGATATAAATAAATTTTAGCTTATAGTTGATTAATAATTAAATGAAGACGACACACATATGATATAAATAAATTTTAGCTCATTAATTAGGCTAATTTAGCACATAGCTCTTTTCTCGGTGACCTTTCTTCTTCTACTACTCACTTGTCAAGGTCTACTAAAATAAGAGATTAAGGAATAATAAAAATAATCTCGATATCAATGTAATAAAAAAAAGCAAAGACTTAATAACATGAATATGACAAAAGATTTTAAAAATTTTAAGAAAATTGAAATATGACATTTCAATTACTTATAAATTGAATTCTTTTTATTTTCTAAATAATTTATAAAGATGAATTTAATAAAATATTAGATTTTATTTATTTTTAGATAAGGTCGATTAATTTCTCTCTTAAGGTAAACTTTTATTTAAAAATATTGCAATGACTCGATTTTGGTCTTTTGTATAAATTGACTTAAAACAATCTTCTTTCTTGAACAACTTGTCTCCAATTTGTCTCAACCTTTAAAATGAATCATCTTAATTTTTGGCATGTATCGACTTGTTCCTAGATCTTAAATTGAAGTTGCTTATTTTGTTAGACATTTTGTTTCAAGTTATGAATTTTTTGATTTGGTTAAAATATTTTTTTGGTCCCAATTTTCGTCAAGTTTTTTCAAATAAGTTCTAATTTTGGTTTTGTGTTCAAATAGGTCCCAATTTTCGTCAATTGTGTTCAATTGGGTCCTTTTTTGCTAACACCGTTTAAATCATTAACGGCCATGAACAGTGACTGTCACGTGTCATTTCGTGGTTTTTTTGAATTTTTTTATTTTTTTTTTTAATTTTTTTTCATTTTTTTTAAATGTACACGTGTCAACCCAAGAGTGTGCCACGTGTCACTTTGTGGTTTTTTTGAAATTTTTTTATTTTTTTGAATTTTTTTTGAATTTTTTTGAATTATTTTTTAAATGTCCACGTGTCAATCTAGTAGTGTGCCACATGTCAAAGTCAATATTCTATATTCAATTTGGTTCCTATATTTGTTATTTTTGTTCAATTAGGTCCTAATTTTTGTTAAGATTAACCAATTTGGTCCCTATAGAAGATGTGACCAAATTTAATTTTTATATCAAAGTTATAATGATGTGAATTTTAATATATTATATAAAGATATTTAATAAAAAATATGAATTTTAATATAAAAATTAAATTTGGTTTTAATTTCGAGAGGGACCAAATTGGTTAATGTTAACAAAAATTGGGACCTAATTGAACAAAAATAACAAATATAGGGACCAAATTGAATTTAGAATATTCACTTTGACACGTGGCACGCTATTGGGTTGACACGTGGACATTTAAAAAAAATTATAAAAAATTAATTTTTTTTTAAATTCAAAAAAACCACGAAGTGATACGTGGCACACTGCTAGGTTGACAAGTGTACATTTAAAAAAAATTAAAAAAAAATTAAAAAAACCACAAAGTGACACGTGGCAATCATTGTTCATGATCGTTAATGATTTAAACGGTGTTAGCAAAAAAGGACTCAATTGAACAAAATTGACGAAAATTAAAACCTATTTGAACACAAAATCAAAATTAAAACTTATTTAAAAAAATTTGACAAAAATTAAATTGGGACAAAAAAATGTTTTAACCTTTTGATTTCTAGAGTTGCATATATTGTCATGTCAGGTTGTTATAGTTACTTTTGGAGGCTTTGTAGCTACTTTTCGATGATTGTGATGATCTACTCTAGTTCTTGAATATTAATTACGTAAGGCTTTGTTTCAATAATAATATTATATTAAAATAAGATGTTACAATAATTAATATATATATATATATATATAATTATGTATAAATGTTTACATTTTTAAAATTAAGAAAATATGTTATTATTAAATGTTATAAAATTTATTTTTTATATTTTGATATATTATGATTGGATTTATAATGAGAAGTACAAAAGGTAAAGAAAAATTGTAATGTAATAATTCTTTTAAAATTGATAAAGTGATACATCTATAAAATAGTTAAATTACTTTTTATTATTATAAATTAAAATTGATTAAATGTTAAATTTTAATTTTACTAATATTTTATCATTAATTTTGATATTATTATTATTATTATTATTATTAATGAATTAAATATATTTCCAGTTCTTATACTTAAACATGAAATTAAGATTCGATATTATTTCAAACTTTAATATTTTACTTTTTAAATTCTAAAAATAAATAGATAAATAAATGAACATAATTCCGGCAAATATATTTTTTGTCATTATTTTACTTATTTTATGACCACTGATTCAAATTTTATAACCTGCCAAAAAAATATCAGATTTTATAAAATGATAGGTGCAAATAGCCTTATATTTAAGAAACACTTGTAAATTTAAGGTATTTAAGGTTTAATTATTCGGATGATACATGTTCCTGCAGAGAATAAATAAGATGAGTTAGGCACAAGTGTCACCTTACCATGTACTCCACACTATCTCCTCAGTTGGTCTCTCCCCAGTTGATACATGTCAGCTTGAACCCAGTAGGGGTTACCTGCAGAAGAGTCTTCGAAGCTCAAGTAAGTCAAAGCTCTCAGAAAGTCAAATCAGTTATTAATGAATGCGTACCTTTAATTACTGAGGTCCATGCGTATTTATAGAGCATTAATGATGTCTGGTTATCCAATGGGCTGGACCTTGGCTTGGGCCCTAGCCTGGGCTATGAGTGGGCCTGGGTCCTAATCCAGGCCCTTAAGGCCTATTGAACGCGGGGGCTTCCATTTTACCAAGTCTTCAAGAGCGGTCTGATTCGTTTACTTCTTGACTTGTCAGATGTCGTCCTTGGCCGCATACTATCCGTGTTGGCCACTTTGTTGTTACTTTAACCTTTATTCAGTTAAGTTCGAGACCATGGCGGCCCAGGTCGTGTACTTGGGTTATCTCTGGCATGTTTGTGAGGGTTATTTATTTATATGGTTAAATTGACTAGGTCCGGTACAAGTTAGACTGACTCGACCTAGGTTGAATACTTGGCTGCCTTGATGCATTGTTTACTTATTTGATTGAGTTTGGTTAGGTGTGGTACACCAGTCCCCCAGCCTTGTCCGATATGAGTTATCGGTCAAGGGTGATATGTGTTGGTATGCTAGCGGAACCGGCTAGGTGTGATACACCAGTCCCCCAGCCTTTAAGTGTGATGAACAATGTTAAGGCTAAAAAGTGGTAACCGTCTGAAGGTAGGTGAAGGGGTGTCAGTGGTCAAATCAAGAAGTTTTGGCGCCGTCGTTTTTTAAAAGTCATATCTTTTGTAATGATGGTGTCGATTGGTCTGGTGTATTATTTTGACGGGAAGAGTTTTCATCGTTTGGGATCGTGGACTATAAATATGGGTTTGAAAATGGGTGAGGGGTTACTTGGTTCATTTGCGAAAGTTTTGAATTCAAAGATTTTGTGCGCATCATATTGTCCGACTAGTTCCCAAACTCACCCGACATCTTCCCGTAAAAACGAAAACAGGTATGTCTAGTAGCGATAGTATATCATTATCTACGTCTAGTAGTAGTGAGAGTAATGAGTCGGAGAGAAGTAAGGGTAGACAATTTGAAGTTTGTTGATAAGTTGCCCACTAAGGGCCTAGTTAGAGTTTATAATTCGGTGCATCCGATAATAGATATCGAAGGTATCTGTTTATTACTTAAACTGTGTTAATAATTCTAAGTTGTTTTGATCCGAGTTGTAATGTATTATTGTAGGGCATATGACGCATTCTGGAAAGAAGAACTTAGCGCTTTTTCAAACGCTGAGGAAGGAGATGGCCGCTAAGGCCAAGGTGGCTGGGAAGACTGATGTTCCCAACTTGCAAGAATTTGTGGTGGAGGTGCATGTGCACGGCGGGACTAAGAGGAAGGCTGAGTTGCTGCCTCGACCCGAGAAGAGAAAAGACGTGAAGAAAGTAAGGGCGGCCCTGCTCGAAACGGGGTCGGCTAGTGGAGCTGGATCGGCCAATGGCGAGAAAGGGCCGGAATCTGGGTTGATCGAGCTGCCGGAAACATCTGTGAGGAAGGACATTTCAATTACCCTCCCAGATACTATTGTGAATTCTATTGACGGCATGGATGCGAACCACCTTGTGAGGACAATGGTGGAGTTTGGGAGCAAGGCTTTAGTTTTGAGCCAGCGCGTGGGGTCCCTTTATAAGAGGGAAGTGAAGGAGGGGGGTCAGGAAAAAGTGGAGGAGTTGCAGGGGAAGGTGGATAAGCTGGAGGAGGAAAAGGCTGCGTTGGAGAAGGCAAAGGAGAGTTGGGATGCGGAGAGAAAGAGGTTGGCGACATGGATGGTTCGTTGCTTGGATTCTGAGGAAAAGTTGAATAAAAGGATAGGGGAATTGGAAGAGGACTATGAGGACTTGAAGGATAAGTAGGATAGAGCTGTGGGTGAGCTCGATGATCTGAAGAATAACATTATACAGGAACACATCAATGGTTTTGAAAAGGGGTTGCGTCAAGCGGCATTTTTCCACAGGGAGGTGGATGTTACGGACGTCAAGTTTGATGTCAACAAGGATGTTGTCGACGGGAGGCTTGTGAATGAGGATGACGGTAGTGCTGGTGAGGAAGCGAATGTGATGGTGGAGGAGAAAGCGGCTGAAGAGGTTAACGAGGCGGTTGATCTGGAGAAGTGGGGGCTGACGCGGCGGAATAGGACCTTAACTTTTATTGTTCTGAACATATTTGAGCCTATGTCTGTAATAACCGGTACATTGTGTTACGTTGGTATACTTTGCGTTTATGTTTAATGCGATTAACGTTCTGTGTGTTATTGTGTATGTCGAGTTGTGATGATATGTGGTGTATATGTGTCGCGATAAGTTATATGTTAAGGGTGTTCAACCCAGGTCGTTTACTTGGGGTAAGGGTGGGGAACTTAAACGAATTAATCATAATATAGGGGTGTTTGACCCAAGTCGCTTACTTGGGGTAAGGGTGGGGAACTTAAACGAATTAATCATAATATAGGGGTGTTCGACCCAGGCCGCTAACTTGAGGTAAGGGTGGGGAACTTAAACGAATTAATCATAATATAGGGGTGTTCGACCCAGGTCGCTTACTTGGGGTAAGGGTGGGGAACTTAAACGAATTAATCATAATATAGGGGTGTTCGACCCAGGTCGCTTACTTGGGGTAAGGGTGAGGAACTTAAACGAATTAATCATAATATAGGGGTGTTCGACCCAGGCCGCTTACTTGGGGTAAGGGTGGAGAACTTAAACGAATGTGAAAGAAAACACATGAGAAAGTCGTATGGTTGGGAACCCTTCTTTTTATTTATTGAATAGGGGTGCCTCGTTAAAACCTCCCTGGCCAAAACCCTCCTTA
>Ga0214542_1006168_pt1 | contig 22119 bp, 19 predicted proteins | sample CNSS1metaG_FD_160096 | JGI IMG/M metagenome (GOLD analysis project Ga0214542, IMG submission 160096) | Root nodule microbial communities from cowpea collected in UCLA plant growth center, Los Angeles, California, USA - CNSS1 | ecosystem: Host-associated > Plants > Roots > Nodule | place: USA...
GTGTCATCACCCCCCCACCCCCCCCCCCCCCCCGCCCGCCTTAAATACTAAAGGATAAAAAATCTCGATAAATGATTACAATTTTTGGGGGTTCAAAAAAACCTTAGCAAATACACTCCGAAGGAATGGTTTAATGGAGGAAACTGTATCCCTAAGTAAATGACTTAGTGGGGGTTTTAACCCTTGGTAATGTAAACACAAACCTCCATAAAACAATTTTTTCTTGTATTTGGTTTGCATCCAGAGGGGTCGGGTGTGCCTCACTAGTGATAGAAGATTTGTGCTAAGAACTTATTCATTCTAATATCCTAGCTCGGTTGGCATTCAGAGGGGTGTAGCTAGAGAACCTAGGCCCTCTGGGTAAGTCGTGTGGCCTCCTCGAGGATGGGTGTCAAACGACTCTTCTTTACCAACTTCTTCTTTACATGTGCCTCGTTTCTCACTTGGCTTTAGAACTCTCTTAGCTTTTCTAGCTGCATGAAGTTGGTTGCTCGTTGCCATAGCTCGTATAGGTCCATAACCAACTTTTTGCATAAGTTTTCCAAAAAGGGTCCAAGTCTTAAGGCTATGACCATATGGTGCATGGCCACATCTGGATTGAGGCCCCTTCTATTAAGGGTCACTTTACTGAATCTCTCCATGAATGACTTGAGATACTAGGTCTTTTTCTACCTTATAATGACCAATACAATTAACGTTAGGTGATGTGGTCTGGTCGTAGCGAACTATGCTCTAAACATGGTGACTAAAGTGTTAAATGAGTCTATGGAAAGGGACGACAATCGCGTGAACCAACTTATTGTAGGTCCTTTCAATGACATGGGGAAAACACGATAGAGTATCACATCCAATGAGGCGTACAAAATGACTTACAACATGTATATGTCCACATGCTCGTTTGGGTTGGCAATGTTATGATATCGATCTAGTGTTAGGGTCTTCTACTCGGTGGGGACGGGGGGGGGCGATGTGTGAGACTTCCGTAGGTAGTGTTTGATGTCAATGGTTGTGGGTTAGAGTGAAGGTGGTTGTCAACCTTAGTTTGCAGTGTGGTATTGACATTAGACTTGGTGGGTTCACGTTTCGCACTTGTTTGAATTAAAATGGTTTGACTCTACCCGCTAAGGGGCCATTTTCTGCCTATAGGGCCTCTAGTTTCTCAACATTCTTCCTTTTCATTGACTCAAACACCTTCCTCAGCTTTTGCATCATTTCTAAGTGCACCATGTTATTCAACTACTCGACTTTTGACTAGGATCTTTCTCTTCCTCCCACCATGTTCCTCATAGTTACTGATGGAGATGTGACAATGAACAAGAGCAAGGGTTCACTTGAAGAACTTGGAGGACCTATGATAATGGCTAGAGCAAGGAAAGAAAAAGAAGATCTACAAAAAGTGTTGTCCATATTATTTGAATACAAGCACAAGTTTCAAGGAGAAAAGACCAAGGTTGTGAATTGCATCATGGGCCAAATGGAGAATGACTAATATACCAAGTTATTGTAGTTTATTAGTTTGGTTAAATAAGGACCCAATGCTTTGTAAAATTGGCTGACCAAATTATGTTTTGGGTTAACCAATTAAAGGGCTTTAGTTTTGCTTTATTTTCAAGTTGTAATAAGGGCCTATTTGCCAACTTAAGAACCAGCCTTTAGAAGACCAAGAGGACATTTGCTGAATGCTTTTGGATGACTTTTGGTTGCGACAATTTTAGTTACAATCACTCATTAAGTAGTGGATCATTACTAGTTTGAGTGGATTATTATTAGCTTAAGTGGGATGTAATTGCAATTAATGGGTCTTTTGTAATTCTGATCCTATATAAGCTGAACCATTTTTATCAATAAAACAGATTGAGTTTTGTTCAGAAATTATCTTTTCTATCTATTAGTGAGAGTGATTCTCCTAAATTCTTGGGTGATTCAAGAACCCTTGGCTGTATCAAAGGACTTCCTCATCATTTGTGTGTAGCCTCTCTTGGAAATAGTGATTCTTTCCTTCCACCTTTTCATTTTCACCTTTTCTTCTTTCTTAACCTAAATTCAGAAAAAAAACCCATTCTGCCCAGATTTATCTTATAGTCATAACTCTCGTTCCACTCATCCAAAATTATTGTTTTTTAAGCCAAAATTATATTTCAGAACGTGAACTTTCACCCCGTTCCAAAATCATGTCAATTGGAGTTCTACAACCCCATACAATATTGGCATACTGGAACTTCAATCTTTTTTTTTCTAATCCATCTTTTCACTAATTTTCCAAGTTTCCTACAAGATTTTATAAGAACAATTATTGGGCTTTGTACTATAGTAATATTTTACTAGACATGTCAAAGTGAACAATCATGTCTACATTATTTTACCAATGAATACCTATGATCTCCATTATAGATCAACATTCTAGCGAACACAAAATTACAGTTCAAAGCATACAATTCATCACATTTTGTCTAAGTATCCTTTAATTATTTCATGCATTTCATCCCCTTCAACCCACCCATATAATCACTACCATTTGCTTTCTCACCTGTTCCAAGGGAATAAAACCCTTGCCAAATAACCCAAGTCCTGCAAAAATCATCCGCAAAACCCAAAGGAACGCAACTTGGAGAATCAACTCGAGATGTCCCCACACCCGTCGTGACCCCCAAACAATCTCATTTATAGTACCCATCATCATACTGATATAGTTTCAAGTGCACACATTATATAAGGTTCATACTTTATTCATATTAACATTATTTCCATAACACCAACACATCCATAAATTACAAATTCAATGCTTATTCATCACCAACCCCAACGTGAACCCTAAATCCCCAAATTCATTCACGGATTCATAAACATGTCACGCATACATCCAATCTCAGTCCCATAAACACATAAGCACATAAACAATCTTATATTTTTACGCAAGGACCCAATTCAAGCAGTACAAATTCTTAGAACGCAAGCAAGACAGGAACAACTGGCCAAGCCAGTTTGCGTCGCTTGGCAAAACACGCACCGTCGCCAGGTAGTTCATAGGAAAACACCAAAAAATGGGTTCTATGACATGCGTCGCCTGGCAGTTCATTTGACGTCGCCAGGAGGTTTCTGGGAATTTCCAGAAATACGAAGAAAACCCAAGCGAAAACAGTAGGCAATGTATCATGATCATCAAACATATCACGCAATCATCTAATTAGTATTAAAACACAAAGTGGAACTCCCATAACTTGGATATTACTTGCTCAATTAAGAATTGCTCAGAACTCCTTTCTTTTGATATTGACAACATGCCTCCCTTAGGTTAGGGTTCTGGTGTCCTTTCACCTTCATGCCCAAAATTGATTTTAGCAAAAAGAAAGTTATTTTGTCTAAGCCAAGGTTTGAACCCTTACCACACAATTGCAATTTAAGTGCACAACCAACTCAACCAAGTCATCTTTTGTGATAATATTTATAAATATAGAAGTTTATACTCTCGTATCACGCCCAAACATATCATAAGAAAATAATAAAATTAAATAACGCACAAATGACACATACATAGGACTTGAACCTATGTCCTTTCACACAATCAAGTACTCTCAACCATTTGGACTAGTACTTTTCCACATCATGAAAGTTACCATTAATTGCCATAAAGGCTTCCACTACCCACATTTATTAAATAATTATTTGTTTAATTATTTAAATTTCTCGAATCTTACACCAATAGGGTGGCAAAGCCTTAAGCCGACAACCTACTAGTCTCGATATGGTGTAGATATCATTGAAAATTGTTGGATCAGTTATTTATGTCATTATTCCTTTTCTTTTCTTAGTTTCTTATAAGTTTTCTTTTCTACTCTATTATATAATAACCTTTCTTGTGAGTTTTCTTTGTAACTTTCACTCCAATTCAATAATATTACTGTCATGTCTTTATTTTCTATATATTGTAATATGGTATCTGATAGCCTCTTCCTCAAGCTAGGTTGGGCCAAAGCTAGAAGATGGTGACTATGAAGGTGGAAATGGCATGAAAGCTAGGTAAATGATGGGTCAAGCTCTCGATTTGGAGGTTATGGTGGTATGATGAAGGTGGTTAATGGTGCTCTTAGAGAGGTTGGACCAACACTAGAGAAGGTTGGCTAGAATAACCTGATGGAAGGCTTTAGCAATGACTAAGAGACAAATTTATGGCACAAATTAATTTTGGCAGTATAGCATTATACATCTCAAAGTGGTTTTAATAGGGGGGAAACATCTCTATTTATAGAGGGATGTGTCTCCATTGCATATGACTCCATTTCCAAGGATTCTCCTTTTGTTGTTGTCTCCATAGGTTACAAACCCTTCCTTTTTCAACTCCAACTTTGTAAACTTGGTCTTATCACCTGTCATATGCCTCGAACAACCACTATCAAGGTACCACAAATCTTTCTTATCACTTTTTATGACATGCAAAATAAATTTGGATTACTTGGTACCCTTTGATAGGTTTGGTCCATTATGGTTATACCTTTCTAGATCCTTTTGGGATCCATTTCATGACCCTTTTAGGAACATCATATTTTCTAGCATAGTAGTTCTTAATAACATGACCTTTTTGCATACAATAGTTGCAAGAAATGAATGACATTTCATTTGGCTTACTTTTTGAAAAGAAACTAGAAAACTTAGTTTTTTTTGGAAAGTAGAATTGTAACTAAGTTCAGCTTTGCCAAACACACAGTTTTGAGAACTAAGAACAACCTCTAAGTTTGTTTCCCCTCTTGTGAACTTAGCATAGGTTTTCAAAAGGTATTTTAATTAATTTTTTAAAACTGTGCAGTTTTCACAGGGTTTTTCAGCCGATTGATTTCCAAAACAATCGGTTGAATTACTGTAAATCATTTCCAAATATTCAAAATATGTTTTCAAACCAGTTGTTTAAACCTTTCAATCGATTGTTTTATGTAGAAATATTGTTTGCTTCATTATGTAACTCTTCAAAATCATGCAACAATTGATTGTAGTCATTTTTGTCTAAAGAAATTACTTAACATGAAGAGGATGACTCATAACCAGTCATGAGGCACAAATTGGCTTCTTCACTCTTATCTTGTGAAGAACTACTTGTAGAGTCATCATTGTCTTGTCATGCTATGTACGAACGTCTCTGCTTTGGTTTCTTCTCCTTTTTCCTATCAAAACTCTTCTCCTTTTCTTTGTTAGCATTTGGACTTTCAATCTTGATATGTCCTTGGTTTCCACAATTATAACAAGTGAAATTAGAAGTTGACTCATTTCGTTTGGAAGTATACCTCTTGAGATTACCTTTGCTACCTTTCTTTTTTAGATACTTACCAAACCTTTTGGAAAGGAGATTCAAGTTTTCACTATCACTTTATTCAGTCACCCCATCCTCGGGTTCATCATTCTTCTTAGTGTTAGTCTTCAAAGCTATGTTCCTTACCTTTTTCTCACTTGACTCTAGCTCATTTAGCATTTGCATCTCAATCTCATGCTCCCTTAGCTTGCCAAACAATGCAATTGTAGTCAATGTGGATAGGTCTCTTGTTATTGAAATAGCTGTGACCTTTGGTAGCCAAGATCTATCAAGACACTTCAACACATTGATGTTTAACTCCTCTTTGTCAAATTCCTTACCCAAACTTATGAGATGGTTGACTATGTGAGTGAATCTCTTTTGTACATCCACTATAGACTTTGTAACACCCCTAAGGAATATTACTTAAATAAATAAATATCTCAAGAAAAGAATTTAAAAAGTCAAGATATTATTATTCCCAAAACGCGGTTAAAATATTTAAACATCGTGCCATAATTATTAAAATCGTAGTATTTAAAACTTTACAATTTCCAAAATCCAAAAAAATAAATGACAACATAAATAAAATCCTAGCTTAATCCCAGCTAGCCCTCACTCCATCGCCTGAGCGTCCTCAGCATCACCTGTATCAACATCTGCTCCCATGTAACGAATCACACGATCATCGCCATACACAAATAGAAAGGGTGAGCTGAGAAAATAAAAATAACATATATAATATGCAAGATAAGTCATACACCCATCTTATTCAATCTACTTAGTTCTTGGCCAAGACCTTAACCCCAAGACTTCTTAGTCTCCAAATCACACAAATGGTTAGCCTTGGATTCGGGAATATGATGCTCACACGAACCTGCCCGCTCGTGGTCCTGCCTCTACAAACCTCCCCACTCGTAGTCCTGCTCTACGAACCTTCCCGCTCGTAGTCCTGGTCTACGGACCTACCTGCCTGTAGTCCAACATATGTGATCCACCAGTCCCGTACCTCCCCACACGTGGCATCTCTCAAGCGTGAGCACGGAACATATGAATCTACCTCGCTCGTATCCCCACGCGAGAGTAATTGGATATGAACCTCCCCGCTCATATCATCACATGTTAACCACCATCCATGAACCTACCCGCTCATGGCACAACATCTCTTGATCCAAGTATAGCATCATTGCTTAAAACGCAACACACACAAGTCATTAACAGCAACATCATCGCTTGGCGCAGCCCAAGCGCCGCTAGGCGAAACCAGTCTAGACCGCTTGGCGGTTCAGTCCTTGCCGCCAGGCGCCAGTCCCCTTCCAGACCTCTTGTTGCAGGTCTCCCGCCTGGCAGGTTATACCTTGTCGCTAGTCGCCAATGGTTACAGGGACGTGTCAAGTTGCTCGAATCGCCTGGCACACACAATCGTGTCGCTAGGTGTAAGACCCGTGAAAATTAAATAATTAAATAAATAATTAATTAATAAATGCGGGTAGTGGGAGCCTTTAAGGTATTAATTATTGATTTATATGACGTGGAAAAGTACTAGCTCAAGTGGTTGAGAGTACTTAATTATTTGAGAGAACTTAGGTTTGAGTCTTATGTATGCCAATTGTGTGTTATTTAATTTATTATTATTTTGAATAATATGTTTGATCATGTTGAGTGATAATATAATCATAGAATTATATTAAATATCATGAAACATGAATTGGTTGAATGGTTGTGTAGGAAATTAACATTGGTGTGGGTATGGGTTCGAACCTTGATAGATACAAATTTAATTTCTTTTTGCTAAAATTATTTTGGCATGAAGGTGAAAGGGTAGAGAAACCCTAGTTGACAATGGGCAAGGGAGGTTGGAAAACAGCCACTAAATAGACCTTGAATGGTAATTAAACTCTAGTTAATGGCAATTTTCATTTTAGTTCATTAATATACAATTAAGGTATCATTAAAAGACAAATTTTAGGTGAGAAGAAGGGTTTTTGTGCTTGTCTTTGTGTCATAGTCAGAGGAATACGAAATTGGAGAGTGATAAAAGAGGAACTCCCAATAATCTCCATTTTTAGCAAAGGAATCCAAGTTAGGGCAGTTTTACGCGTTAACTTTAATTTTAATTTGATTGGCATATTAAATAGGGTAACTTCATGCGTCGATTAATTTAATTCTGATTGGTATGCTGAATTGGTATGAACATGATTAATTTTAATTTGATTGGCATGCTAAATAGGGTAATTTCATGCATCGATTAATTTAATTTTGATTGGTATGTTGAATTTAGTATGTTCATGATTGATATTTTATTCCTTTTAATTTATTGTTCTGGGAATTTCCAGAAATTGTCGGTGATGAACTACCACCAGACGATTCTTTCCTCTTTTAGGCAATTTAGGATTCTATAGAGGAACCACATGTCAGATATAGTGTAAAATAGCTTGTTGGACCACACTGCTGACTCGTGGACTGTCCAACGAAAGGCTGTCACGTGTCAGAGCAGTCTCTCTCCCAAATCAGAATCCCTTTCTGCAATTAGCGTTTGGCTGCCGTGAGGGTTGCCGCAAGGGACTTTTCGTAGGTTCCGATTATGGCCACCGGTTTGACTGCGTAATCGATCTATTGCTATTTTCCAGTATTGGTGAACGTGGTAGGTAGAGGGGATGGTTGCGAGAATGGTTCGAACGAGTGCAGGTAGTGTGCGTCACGAGTAGAGGTGGGTTTCGAAGGTCGCAGGATATTAATGGCAAATCTGCAATGGTAATTTTGGTTCGTTCATGGACGCGATGGTGTTGCACTATTCTCGACTTATGCGGGTTTCACGAACTCGAGTATAGAGGAGTGATGGAGGCGATGGAGGCCATGGAGTCGCAGAAGATGGAGGCGCTTCTGAGGCGCGGGATTTGCCGGAGAGGGAGGCGTGAGGAAGAAGATGGTGTGGCGGCTTCGTGCTAAAAAATGCAGTCCGTTGTTCCGAGGAGTGCAGTCACGGCGTGGTGGTGGCTGCAGGATGCGCGAAGAGGATGACGCAATCCGCTGTTTCGGCGAGTGCAGTCCTGGCGTGGTGGTGGCTGCGGGACATGCGGAGAAGACGCAACTGTCGCAGACCATTGGTGCGGCAACGGTGGCGAGGTTTCTGACGAGGGCGCGACAGATGGCGGCTTTCTAGCGTGGGCAGTGGTGGCCGGACGTGGTCGTGGCGGCTGCGGAGTGGGTTGGTTCGGAAGAGAGAGAAGAAGGAGATTAGAGTTAGGGTTTTGGTTGTGTGAAGGAGAGAGAGTGATGAGGTGACATGTTTTGATTGGTGATTTGAATTAGTGGAGGATTGACGATGTGGCAAACTATGAGTGGTTATTTTATTAAGTGAAGGATTGGCACGTGGCAAAATCTGGTGGACTGGATCTTAAGTGACAATAGGGGTGCAGCTTAGTAAAAAGGAGGGCTGCAGAATAGAAATTGAAGTCTAATTACAGAAGGGGGTGTAAACTTGAAAACAGGGGGTGTAGTTAGCTCCAGAAATATGTTTTTTCAGAAATAGATAATCCAATTGAAAAGGGGGGGTGTAACATGAGAATTGGGGGTATATTTAGTACCTGAACTATTCCTCTCCAAAATTATGATTTTGGGACTTAAATTATGAATTAAAAGTTTCATTATTTACACTTTTAAGGAACTAAATTAAATTACAGTTGCATTATTAAACTCAAGAACATCCAATAATATAATATGCAACTAAATACAATTTTAAGCGCAAATATAATATTAAATTCCCAAAATTTAATTATTGAATGTGAGCCAAGGTTCGACTCATTATACCTTCCAAGCGGTTTGGAAGCGGGCAGCGCCTAGCAATACGTGTCCCCTGCTAGATGATTTTACTACAGCAATATTTGTGTTGTTGACTCTGTAGGCGTGATCTACGAGGCTTTTTGGTGATGCTTCAAAGGTGGGATTGCTGGTGTTCCTTGAGTTGTGGCTCGGAACGTATCCCTTGAGTTGTGGCTCGGGATAGGGGTTAAGCACGTGGTATTCCTTGAGTTGTGGCTCGGAATCGCATCTCTTGAGTTGTGGCTCGGGATGGCAGATGAACACGAGGAACCCTTGAGTTGTGGCTCGGGTTGGCGAGTGTTGCCGGTGTGAATGTGCTGGTTGTGGCCAGTACGGATGGGTCCAGATAGATTGCCCTCCTCAGTAGTTTGTTGACGAGTTTGGTAGTCTTGGGACGTTGCGAACTATGTTCGCATTTGGGAACTCCACCTGGCGTTACAGTGTATGATCCGTAACAATGGTTCCCGACGTGCTCTATCGGTTGTGGCCGATAGGTATGGCAACAAGTCATCTTGAAGTATTCACTAGAGGATGTAGAACACGAATAACCTGGTTGTAGCCAGGTAGTATGAATTTAAAAGATGGAATTCATTGGGGGATGAACGTGTTGCCGATATATATGTGTTATATATGTGTATGCCATTTTTATATGCTTTATCTGTTAAGCTCACCCTATCTGTTTGTGATTGGCGATGATCGTGTACGCGGTACACGTGAGCAGATGATGTTGATGCAGGTGGTTCTGGTGAAGCTTAGTTGCGGAGAGGGGATAGCTTGGGAGTTTTACCTTTATATATATTTTCTGTTATTGGAAATAAGTTGTCAACTCTTTTGATACATTTTTGGATTATTCCACTTTTGTAATTATGGATTTTGGTTTTATCATTTGCATTTATAAAAGTTTAAATTTCCCGCGTTTTGGGAAATGAGGTATTTTTAAATGCGACGTTATTATTTATTTTCTTTATTTTATTAAAAATTAGTAATATCCGGACGGGATGGTACACTAGGCGATATACCAGAAGCTTTCCCTAACTGTTATGCACTCCAAAACTCGTTTTGATTTACCCCAATCATCATTCCAATCCAAGACATCATGATTCTTTCATTCCTGCCTAACCTCATGGTTCTATGTACACTTCATATGATTCCCTCTCGTATAGATATAAGTATCAACCTTGTGATTCCTCCTTGACATACGTACACTTGCATTTTTAGACCATTCTAACTCATTGCTGTACAACATGCCCAACAACCCTGTTCATCTCAACTTAGTACCTACTGGTTTCCATATAATCTTGTATTACCTTGAAATGAGTCCTTCAAATCCTTATATCATTACTTCCCCGAGAGTCTAGGATTCACCATCAATTAAATGATTTCTCAATACACATTTTAACCTCTATCCCTCTAATCATATTCCTCCTGTTATGATTCAGCTAAAATCTCAAAAAGCCATAAATGATACTCTACCAATTTTACACCTTATCTCTCATCAATGCAAAATCAATACTTCAAATCAGTTTACCTCTAATGAACCCATCCTCTTAGTTCTCTTAGTCTCTCAACTACACCAGATTTCAATATTCTATTTCTTTCTAGTTCACTAGTCCTTTTTTTTTGTTTCCAATCCACTCGCCACTGCTTCTCTCACGACCAGCTCATCCCTGCCACAGAGTTTGCTTCTGTGTTCGTCATCGCCTGGCAGCAAGCTAAGCGCCGCCGGGCGGTCTATCAGAACCCAAATAACCTCCAGGTTGCTGCCCTGCGATACAACTAGACTGTCCAAAACTCGACCCAAATCATCAATTGAATAAAACACGATAATCCACACATGATTCACCATCCCAACGTTCCATGATATTAGCCTATCTAACCCACCCATACACTGACCACGATAATTCAAATATGAGTTCATCTCTTCCAAAACCCCACCACTATCCATGATAATTCTCTAAAGAGTTCTCACAGCACCATCAAACCCCCAATTCTAAAAGTTTTATATTATGAACACATAGCATCATTCACAAAACGCATTCAAAAAGCACAACGACCCCTGCGCAAACTGCAAGCCAACAAAAAAATGCAATAGTGTTACACCGCCTGGCGGACATTCATCCCTGCCAAGCGGTTCATGTCAAAAATCAAGAACATAGTTAAAAGTATATGTGTCGCCTGGCGGCACGGGTTTTACCGCCAGGCGGTTTCTGGGCAGAAACCTAGAAACCTCGAAAATCAGCGCGAATTCATAGAGTTTTTATACAATTATCTCAGGCAAGGTCCAAACAGCATATGCGCATTTTAAAACATAGACAAACAACTCCCCTTACCTGAAATCCTTGCTCCCAATTCGAATTAGTGTGTGTCTCTAATCCAAAACTTCCTTGCCTTTGCTCCCTCTCCAACGATGGTTTACACTCCAACTCTTTGCTCCACACAATGCGAATTGCTTCTGGAAAAGCTCTGCCAAACCCTCACACACACATTCCAGCCCTTTTTTCTTTAATTCCTTTCTCTCTCAAAATTAACTCTCTCTTAATTACCCTTTAAGTCATTAAAACGAATTTTAATTTAAAATGGAGATTAAGGCTGATCAATGGTAAATAACCAAGTGTTTTCCAACCCTTAGGTTACCTCGGCTGCTAGGGTTTCTAACCCTTTCATATTCATGCGAAAGGAAAATTTGGCAAAAAGAGAGTTAATTAGTTCTTAGCAAGGTTTGAACCCACAACCCATCAATTACCAAGTCAAATGCACAACCAAATCAACCAATTCATATTTATGATAATTCCTACAATTTTAGGATTTTATTATCACGTATAGCATTCAAGTATATCATCAAAATAATGCATAATCTAAAATAATACACAATTGGCATACATAAGACTTGAACCCAAGTCCTTTCACATAATTAAGTACTCTCAACCACTTAAGCTAGTACTTTTCCACGTTATAGCCTTCTGCATTAAATGCCTTAAAGGCTTCTATTATCCACATTTATTAAATAATTATTTAATTAACTATTTAATTTTCCTGAGTCTTATAGACTTTCCTTGTTGCATTTTGAATAGCTCATACTCTTGAATCAAGGCATGCTTCCTTGCTCTCTTCACGTCATTGATTCCTTCATGAGTCACTTCAAGAACCTCCCACATCTCTTTTGCATTCTTGCATTGTGAGACAGGAAAAAACTCATTCATGTTTAGAGATGACGTGAGGATATTTTAGCATTGCAATCATATTGAGCTTTTCTCCTTTCTTCCTCAGTCCATCAAGTCCAAGGCTTATCAACCTACACATTTCCAACAGTATGCTTAGGAGTATATGGTCCATTTATGATTGCATCCCATATCTCTTGATCTATTGATTCAATAAAGATTTTCATCCTAATTTTTCAAAATTGGTAATTAATGCCACTAAACATAGGGGGTCTATGTAGGATCTTACTTGAGCTAATTTTAAGTACCTAGCTCTAGATACCAATTGTAAGTTTTGAAATGGTTGAAATGCCAAGAAGGGGGGGGTTGAATTGGCTAGTTAAAAAATAGGATGTCTTTGAAGGTTTAAAACTTTTTTAAATTGAATCAATTCGATCACCAAGTTTGGATGCAAACACCTCTGGACAGTACACTTTCAACCGATCAAAAATAGAGTTAGTCGATTGATTTTACTAAACAAATTATGTACTGGTATAATCAATCGATTGAATCATAAAAACAGTCGCCTAAAATAAGTATTGGGAAAAATATATAAATGCATATTTGTGATTTAAAGCACGAACAATGTAAAAGATCAATCAAGACAAGTTCCAATGAGTTATACAAACATGCTCAATGCTGTAGATGCCAACAAAACACTTAAGAATATAAAAAAAAGATGGTTTAAATCCAAGTTTTGTTTAAACTTTAAATGATAATCCAAGAGAGAAGGGTTAGGAAAAACATTGGTGCACAAGATTTTTATACTGTGGTTCACTCAAACTCGAGCTACATCTAGTTTTTCAAGGCAACTTGAGCCTAACTTTGCACTATTTCAAAATATTTACAAAGTTTACACCCTTACACTTTCAAAATATGCAAAAACACACATAAAAGACTCTTGAATCACACAAGAATCACACCAGCACAACAAGACACCTCTTGCAGACTTGAAAAACCACCAAGCACACACACAAAGCTTGAGAAAGATTAAACCTTAGTGGTAGCAAAGCCTTGCCTACCACAAACACCTTCTCCAAGCTTCAAAACTAAGCAAAATGCTCCAAGAATTGATCCAAGATCAACTTTAACCAGCTGCAATCTGTATGATCACGAAAGAGAGAGAATTCCCAAGTTTCCAGAATAGTTTCACACTTAAAAATAGTCTTCTTACCTCTCTTTCGAAAAATACAACTCTTATAGTCAAATTGTTATGAAATTCAACAGGTTATTTTCAAATCCATCAGTTGATTTCACTTAACTTAAGTAAAATCAGTCGATTAAAAAATAAATCAACTGATTGAATAACTCACAATTTAAGATTACTGCAGCTAACATTTTAACCTATTAAAACTCCATTCAACAGATTAAAAGACACATTTTAACCTATTGAAAAATATTTCAATAGATTAAAAGACATAATAAAGGCCTTATACATATAATAAATGCTAAATGGTTTATAAAGAGAATTACAAACTTCAAGCTTGTTTTCCTAATGATTTATCCATATGGAGGGCACGCGTTCAAGGCTTGTTCAACATGAGCACCATCAAATCCTCATAACTTCATCAATGTAGGCATGATTCCAAAGCAATGACTTCAAGTTACTTTAACAAAGCTTCATCAAATCTTCAAGAAACAAATCATCCAGGCTTCGCATGTCAATACCTTAAAAAGGTTCTCGTCCCGCACATGTGATTACTTGCTCTTGTGTCAAGGTACCAAACCGAGTTATTAGAACAACTCGGACTTGAGTCAACACTTGAACTCCTCAACATCATCAATACTTCTTCTTCCTCAACATCTTCAAAGAGGAAGTTTTTTTCCTTCTTGCTCGTAGACCAGTCGTCCTTCGCGAAATGCCCGACCTTCCCATAACTATAGCAATCTTTGGCAAAAAATGATTGTACTTCCCATATTTAAAGCACTCAACTCCTTGTTGCTTGACTAACCTCCTCGGCCTCTACCTCCACGACCCCTACCTTGTCCTCGGCCACACTAGTTTTGTTTACCGAATTGCTTTTTACCGTTTTCATATCCTCCTTTACCTCTACAACCATGACCTTGAGTGTTCTAAGTATAAGGAGTCTTCTTATCTTTAATGGTTGCCTTTGCTTCAAGTGCTTGATTGAGAGATTACTCTTCCTTCTTTACTGCTCATGTGCCTCAAGTGACCTTGCAAACTCTTCAACCAAGATAGTTGACAAGTCCTTGGACTCCTCAATTATGCATATAATATTCTCAAAGTCGTCAGTTGACGACCTTAAGATTTTCTCCACCACTCGACAAATGGGCAGCGCTTCTCCATTCCTTCCAAGTAGGTTCACCATGGTCTCAACACAAGAGACTACTTGACAACTCATACGACGTCTTTGATCCTCATGCTTTCAAGGTTGCTTCTAAGAGTTTGAAGCCTAACCTGCTTTACACGATTATCTCCATTATAAGCCTTCTCCAATATATCTCACATTTCTTTTGAAGATTTAGCATTTGCTATCTCTCAAAGTCAGACTCAATGACAACTCGATATGTTTTATCCTTTACTTGCGTTGTTCTCAATGGAACAAGTTGGACAATCGTTTGTTCTTCAATATCCACTAGTTCTTGGTGCCCATTTTTAAGTACTTCCCATATATTTCTTGAGAACCAAGGAGGGCTTTCATTTGTAAACTCCAATTGTCATAGATGATGCCTTTTATTAACTTAGACAAGGGCATACTGTTTGCAAGGTTGGTCATCTCGCTCAAACTCTCAAACACTCTTTCTTAAGCACTTAGACAATCAAGCTCTTTAGCTTTGATGCCAATTTGTTGGCAAACATATGTATGGATAAACACTCAGTATATCATAACTTTTTGTATTTACATTGACCACTAGTACAAGGACTATTTGACCCTTTGACAAGAACTTTCAACTACATTCATTAAATACAACACCACTGCCAAAACTATAACTAATGAATTATACCAACATTATTAAATACAACTACCCACAATTAAGTTTACTTAACAAAGATAATGATGTTTTTTTGCTTTTATGTTCTAGTTATATAGCCAAGAAAGAGATAATAAATAATTTTTCATTAAATTACCGTGGTAAATTTTAAGATCAAATTAATCAATGTTTTGATGCAACAGTTGACTATTTGCGATGACATCTCAACTCTAATTAACTCTAATTAATCCAGTGATCTTAATGGATAACATGAGGAACTCTCTTTTTTTGTTTTTCAAAACAGTAAATAATTGATCAATAATATTTGCGATAGCTTTCGAATAAGATAGTTAACCGAATGGAAGTATAATTACTAAGTTTTCTGTCTTAACATAGATTATTTTCTTTCTCTAAACAAAACTTATGTCTTTAAGAGATTAAAATTTGAGATTTAATTTAAGTTGATTACTAACCTTTTATTGACTTATTTAAAGCATTACAACTAATCTCTCAAGCTATTCTATGCATATGCTTGCACAGACACAATCATTCAACAAAGCAAGCCAAATATTTAAATATCACTAAGGATTCCGAACTTTTTACAATTATTTACATCATCAAAACTATTATTCAATATTAGGATCATTATCAACAATAAAAATAGTAAATCAAAATATTTGTGAAGATTAATTATATATCAACAAAACTTTTTGAAATATTTTATATCACTATGATAAATAAAAGAAAAACTAAAAACTTTTATTTCTGACTTGTAACAGTCGCAATTACATTGAATAATCAATTAAATTGTATAACAAACAAAACTTGTTTTAACCTCATTGCAATGAATACATTGACTTACACGTCCATATGCATATTATTCTTGGCTAAGGACAATTCATGTCAACCAACCTAAAGAAAACAAACCATGTGACATTCGCATGACTAAACAAGAGATTAAGTAGCATATGTTATGTGACTGATAAAAAAATAGTAGCATATGTTAATTAGGGTTTGATGGTGGTTCCAGCTGCTACATGGTAACTAGAAGCATATCTGTGAAATAAATTCAGAGCATTACTAGTGACCTCTGCAACATTTTGTGCCTTAAACTTTATAGTAGCAGTCCTCTTACTCATCCTTTTTCCAGGGAAAGATTGAACACAATAGCTAGCATCTGTTAAGGCAGTGCTTACCCATGTCTCAACGTTGCTTATGTGCCACAAGAAGTTGTCATCTATGATGCTGCTTTTGTTCATCCTGCGAAGTTCTTTGATGGCTTGGCAAAGTTGGTCAACACTATCACTGAGTTGGGTCACACAATCTTGCACAGTAAGGTACACTCTATCCTTCTTGAACTCTTCAAGTTCCTTTGCCACTTTTGCCAAGTATGCCCTAGTTTTTAGTGCCCTTAAGAGGCTCACCGAAAGGGCAAGATGGGCCAAGTGCTGAGGGCCATCAATGATGGAATTTGAAAATCTGGCTAGGCAACGTATACACAGATCAGGGAACCTTGTTCCTTGGCAAGAGGACTCTATGTAAGCCATTGTTTGGTTTTGGTTTGAGGGTTTATGCAGAGCCAAAGATGGATCAACTGCAGCAAGAGATAAAAGGATACAAAGGAAAGTAACTGTGAATGGCTGGTTCAGGTGTGCCATAACAGGGTGGTCTTGATTTGTTTTTGGTTTTGACTGTGATATTGAAGAGTATGAGTTCTTCAATCTCAAACGCAGAGTTTTGGTTGAATGAAATGGCAAAGGAAATGTTGTTTATATAGAGAAGTGCTTCTGACATCATGGGATGCACATGATCTTTTTCTTCTCTTCACGTGCATTTGTTGCACCAGCAATGAAGAACAGCAACAGACTATAATATAATTTTATAACGTGATTTGTATCACAGATCAGATTAGCTTTAACTTTAATTAAGCCGAACTATTATATTAGATACAGATAACTATGGATTTGTTTTATCACTTTTTTTTTTCTTTCTATGAACATAAAGAAAATACCAGGTGATGGATACAATGGCTCATAACACATTGTAGAGATGTTACAGTAAACAATTTTCAACATTTCTTTATCAAATGTTTGTGATTGTATAAAAAAAAAATTCAGCATATTTAATAAACAATATTTAAATCTCTCATCGATTATATGAATTAGACTTATATATTATGATGTTGTGTTCCTATACGATGAATTTCCTGGTAAGATTCATCAGTTAGAATCGAAAGTTTGTCTTGAAGACCAATAGGCTGAAATTCAAACAAACATGTCCCGTTAAAATGAATGAAGTTCTCGTTGATACTGTGTTTTTCCAATAAATCTGTTCTTGATCCATCAGCAGTTATTTATACATAAAGACGTTCTAGCTAATTATATGCGCAGTGCAGTGGCACGTGCAATAATCAATGCTGGTCAACTTTTTCTTGCCATAGGTTTACAGTTATAAGTATTGACTTGGATTATATAATCTCCGACCATAGGGTTGTGCTACCTGGGAAGGGAAACGTATATAATTAGGATAAATGGGAATGGTTTTATGCTTAAAATAAGAGATTAATCATGATACTGTATGCTTAATCATGGTGCAACGTGGAGTTTTACTAGGCGATGACAACGGGTCTTTGTCTACTACAAAGAGGAAAGGTAGTATAAAACACATGCATGTAGTTGAACAATAGATTAACAAAACAAGATAACCTAAAATCAAGTTTGAAAATTTCTGAGAGACAATTTCGCTAGATTATTACTCAAGTAGAGTAAATTACACTTGTACGAGGTATTATCAAACAACTTGCACAAACTTAAATTTTTTTGTCATCATTACAATCATTTTCTTTAAAGGGATGTGTAATGTAACAAAACAAAAATGATGTGTGATGTTAGAAGGAGATACTAAATATTTTAAAAATATGGGAGTTTGTAAATGATTCTGGAAATGTAAAACTTTCCACCCCGTGGCATCACATCGCTAACGTGAGAGGAGTTGTATGCAATTATAGGGCAATGGCGAGGTTGAAGATGAACAACGAAGTCTCTTTAAAGATCGACTTTTAAAATAGGGGAGTGAGTGGTTGATCATCTTCTTCCACCTACATATAGTGACAGAGAATACTTTTCCAGAATAAGGGTGTTTCCTAAGTGAGTTATTTAATATCATGTTCAAGATTACAGTTAAAATTTAACTATGAGTTTAAATCTTATATTATTATTTTTATTGCCAAATGTTAGTTGTTGTTTGTTTTGTAGGAGAATTTAAATTTTAGATTGATTGAACATAAGAACATTAAACAATATATAAAGAATAAAATTCGTAAATTTATTATCTTAACTTTGGATTGAAGATAGTGTCAAACTTCTATACGCATTGGACTTATATCTTATTATTGTTGTTTTTCTCTAATAAATCATTTTTAAAGAGACCCATAAATAATTATTTATGTATTTTCTTTTAGTCAGCAATACATAAATAGAAGAGGAAAAAGATGAAGAAACAAACGATACCCACCTCATGGACTCTCTCCCAAGACCAAACAAAAGCAAATACCACCCGCAAAAATTTAAATCCACAAAGATTTCCTGATAACCACAATACCAACCAAAAACTTATAACCCAACAATATTTGACAATAACATTTTTCACATCAAATTGTCAAAAAATTATTTAAACACGTGTTAAAATTGACAAAAATGTATCTTTGTACTTATGATACTCAAAAGATATCCCTCTCCAAAAATCGCAAAATCAAACAATTTCCAAATATGTGTAGTTATCCTACATGTAAGGAGGCGTATGAGATAGTAAATGAGGAGATTAAAGCTCATAACTCAGATAACTGTTTAAGGTATGGCCAGATTAAGGCACCCCTAGAAGTTAATGCTTGAGGGGTTGTATGGTTATAGGTCCAATGCCCGATTTGCCATTGGCCCAATGGCCAGTCCTGCCAAGCGGCATTACAAATAGGACTCGTGGGGACATAAGCGAATGACATGGCCATTATTAGAATTAATGTTCATCAAAGGAGGCATGACGTTATGGAATTGAAAAATCGTAAGATAAAGACACAAAGACATTGAAACATCCAAAATGGGAAGACAAAAGGGCCCCATGGTGTTTCTAGGTGATCGATCTCAGTACCTTTTGGCTAGAACAATCATAATCAGTCTTAAACTCATTTACATCACAATTTTGTAAGATGGAGAAATAAATAACTAAGATCCAAATAAATTTACATATCAGCTTATTACCTCAAATATACTTTTAAATGATCATGTTAATTAACATCGTGTTATGAAAATAAAGGCATGTGGAAAGGTGTAGTTGAGAAAATAAGGTAGAGATAAGCCAAATGGAAAGGTAAACACTTATCTTTTTCAGATAGAACTTGCTTGCTTTAATTTGTCATCACTTTTAAATTACCAAAATCTGTCGAAAAAGAAATTGAGAGGATTCAAAGAGATTTTTTTATGGGGATGAGAATGTGAAGGTAGGAAGATTGAATGTGTTAAGTGGGATAGTATTTGCAAACTGTGGTGTTAGTGTCGATCTGTTCTTTAATTGCTCAAAGGCCGATATGGTTTTTAATTGCCCAAATACTGATTTGGTCTTTAATTTCCCAACGTCTGATCTGGTTTAACTTCCAAAAGGGTATCAAAAGGCCGATCTAGTTGTTAGGGTCAAGGTCGATCTAGTTGTTAGACCAATACTAGTGGGATTGCTAAGACAGGAGTATGAGATAGTAAATGAGAAGTTTAATGCTGATTACTCAGGTAATTGTCTAAGACATGACAAAAGACATGAATTAAATAGAGAAATTTTATGAGCATTGAAGAGAAGGAGAATCCAAGGGGTCGGAAAGATGGGCATTAAGGAGAACCTTGAGGGAGAAGAGGGACAAGACACTTTGAGTGCTCTAGCTGATTGGACTCTAAACCTTTTGGCTAGAATATTTTGGCGCCTACCGTAGGGCTTCAGTAAAACACTTCCTGACACCTAAAATTTTTATTTTTCAAGGCATCACCCTCTTGTCATGTGTTGCTAATCGACTCTCTCTCTCTCTCTCTTACTCGTCATTTTCAAACTCGTCGCCTTGACATCTTCCACGCTTTTGCTTCCCATGGCACACCATGTCGAGATTAGGTAAGATTTTCTAGAAGAAGAGTGTGGCTTCCAACAACCAAGCAACCACCACAAACTCCTCTTTGCGTCCGATTTATGAAATGATTTCTCCCTAATAGAGATCAATATGGGAGTCGACACTACCAACCCTAATTACTTCATTTTCAACTGTTATTCCACCTTGCAAGGCTATGCCTTAAATTTACTACTTGTCTTAGAAGAGTTTTGTGTTGATTAGTACATCTTCTTGGTCATTTTGTTTTCGCTTTGATTCGTACTCTTGCTTCCATTTCTCACCATGATCTATTCGCCAAAATCATCATGCGCTCCATTTTCTTAGTTCTACTTTAGGGAGATCAATCGTAGTCAATTCTCAACCTTAAGGAGGTTGGCCACAAAGCTCAACTGAAATGAGCTTAGCCTCAAGGAGATTGACCTCAGGGTTGTACACAAAGGTCGAGCATAGGAAGGTTATAGTACTCGGTCTTAAGGAGATCGTCCTTAGAAAAATTGGCTATAGAGGTCGACCACGGGAAGATCAACCTTAGTACTTAGCCTTATAAAGATCAACTGTAGGAAAATCAAGGAGATCGACCATGAATTAATTATTTAAAAGGATGATTTGCAGAACCACAATTTTAACTGCCCAAAGTCTAATATGGTATTTAGCTATCCAAAGTCTGATGTCTTTAACTACTACAAGGCCGATCTAGTTGCTAGGCCCAAGGCCGATTAGACCAATACTAGTGGGATTGCTAAGATAGAAGTGTGAGGTAGTAAATGAGGAGTTAAATGTTGATAACTCGAGTAATTGTCCAAAACATGACAAAATACATGAATTAAATAGAAAAAATTGATAAGCATTGAAGAAGAAAAGAATCCAAGGAGTCGAAAAGATGGACATAAAACAGAACCCTGAGGAAGGAGAGGTACAAGAGTGCTCTAGTTGATCAAACTCTGAACCTTTTGGTTAGAACACAAACCAAAAGAATTTGAGGGATTAGGAGTTAAAAACCTAAGGCTGTATTTAATATTTACACTATTTAGTAAACAAAATGATAATATTAAAAAAAAAACTTCCCATATTTACTATTTCTTTATTAAAATTTTATAACTTCTTCGAATATTTATTTCTTTCAAAACCTTTTTGAATGAAAAAAAACACTCTTAAAAAAATTAGTCCTACGGATTCTTAACTATAATGAGATAAACATGGAGTTTAATGTCAAAACATCTAACAATACATATACCCTTCCACTAAGAGAAAAAACATCTCACAATAATATATATATATATATATATATATATATATATATATATATATATATATATATATATATATATCACAAGTATACATATAATTAGATTTATTTAAAATAATACAAGTTTTTATCTAAAATATTCAATAGCATAGCTAAACCTTGTTCTCAAACTTTTTCATTTTCGAAAGTTATTTTATTGATAAGGTGTTAGTATGAATATGAATTGTGTTTTCCAAAGCAGTCCTTGGTTAGGACCAATTGTAAAGAGTTATAGAAGAAAATCTAATGATGATATATTAAAAGTAAACTTCGTGTGAAAAAAAAAAAAAAAAAAAAAAGAACAAAAAAAAAAAAAAAATAAAAAAAAAAGAAAAAGAAAAAAAAAAAAAAAAAAAAAAAAAAAAAAAAAAAAAAAATAAAAAAAAAAAAAAAAAAAAAAAAAAAAAAAAAAACAAAAATATATATATATATATATATATATATATATATATATATATATATA
>Ga0214542_1006169_pt1 | contig 22110 bp, 11 predicted proteins | sample CNSS1metaG_FD_160096 | JGI IMG/M metagenome (GOLD analysis project Ga0214542, IMG submission 160096) | Root nodule microbial communities from cowpea collected in UCLA plant growth center, Los Angeles, California, USA - CNSS1 | ecosystem: Host-associated > Plants > Roots > Nodule | place: USA...
ACACTATGATAATCTATATTGAAAGGGATATTGCAACTAGCTTCAGCTCTGATTCAATTATTGAAGATTTTAAGTCATTGAAAGAGCGTAAAGGAGCACTCTGAATAAAGGTAACTTTTGTTTTATATTATTCTTGATGATAAACTTTGTTACTCTTTCATATATATTATTGTTATATTGTTTAGATTCTATTGTCATGAATGCTCATTTTGAATAAAAAAAATGATGTAAAAAAATTAATTTTTTTTAATTAAAAGAAATTATTATTTTTTAATTAAAAAAAATTATATATAACAAATATAATTTGGCACCCCTACAATTTTTGGTCAAGTTCCGCCACTAACGAAAAGTATGGCTCATCGTTTTAAAGAACTAAAGGTTGTAAAAGATGTTGAAACCATTGTTATTTTTAGGGAGGAAAATCTTCGTACTGTTGTGATTAACTCAGACAGAGAACCTATGCCACTCCACAATTGTCTACAGAAAAGTAAATCTAGAAAAGGCAAAGAAACCATCTATGATCATTCCTCTAACTCAGTTTGACAATTGAGGTTTCTCTGTGGAGATGTTGATCGAGGAGAACTTAAATCCCCAAAGTTTCAAGTTCCAAAGTGGGTTTTTGGGATATAAAATTATCATTAGGCACCATACTTATACTTAGAACTTTTTTTAGGGCGATGTTGAATTGTTGGATTTTTGGTTTACAAAATAAATGTTGTAGTTTTTCTTTATAAATAATCAAATGGTAGTATGGAAGAAATGTGGAAGAAACATATGGCTTGTCGTTTTAAAGAACTAAAAGTTGTGAAAGATGGTGAAACCATTCTATCTTCAAGGAGGAAAATCTTCGCAATGTTGTGATTAACTTGGACAGAGAACTTATATCGCTAAACAGCTATCTAAAGAAAAGAAAAACTAGAAAAGGCAAAGAAATCATCACTGATCATTACTCTTACTCAATCTGACAATTTAGGTTTGTCTGTAGAGATGTTGATCGAGGGGAACTTAAATCCCCATAGTTCCAAGTTCCAACGTGAGTTTTTGGGATCTGAAATTTTGCCATTTGGCTCATACTTATATTTAGAATTTTTTTTAGGGCGGTGTTGAGATGTTGGCGTTTTGGTTTTCAAAATAAATGTTGTAGTTTTTCTTTCTTTTTTCTTGATAAATAATCAAATGGTGGTAAGGAAGAAACATGGAAGAAATGTATGGCTCATCATTTTAAAGAACTAAAGGTTATGAAAGATGTTGAAACCATTGTTATTTCTAAGGAGGAAGATCTTTGTAATGTCGTGATTAACTCGAACAAAGAAACTATATGACTCAACAATTGTCTAAAGAAAAGAAAAACTAGAAAAGCAAAAAAACCATCCTTGATCATTCCTCTAACTCAATTTAACAATCGAGGTTCGTCTATGGAGATGTTGATCGAGGAGAACTTAAATCCCCAAAGTTTCAGGTTCCCAAGTGGGTTTTTCGAATCTTAAATTTTGCCATTCAGCCACACTTATACTTTGAACTTTTTTTAGGGCGACGTTGAGATGTTTGAGTTTTGGTTTAAAAAATAAATGTTGTAGTTTTTCTTTCTTTTTTCTTTACAAATAATCAAATGGTGGTATGGAAGAAACGTATGGCTCGTTGTTTTAAAGATATAAAGGTTGTGAAAGATGTTGAAACTATTAATATTTTCAAGGACGAAGATCTTCGTAATGTCGTGATTAACTCGAATAAAGAAGCTATGTCACTCAATAACTTTCTAAAAAAAACTAGAAAAGGCAAAGAAAACATCCTTGATCATTCCTCTAACTCAATTTGACAATTGAGGTTCGTTTATGGATATGTTGATCGAGGAGAACTTAAATCCCCAAAGTTTCAGTTTCCCAAGTGGGTTTTTGGGATCTTAAATATTGCCATTCGGCACATACTTAGAACTTTTTTAGGGCACGATTGAGATGTTGGAGTTCTGGTTTACAAAATAAATGTTGTAGCTTTTCTTTCTTTTTTCTTTATAAATAATCAAATGGTATGGAAGAAAGGTGGAAGAAACGTATGACTCGTCGTTTTAAAGAACTAAAGGTTATGAAAAATGTTGAAGCCATTGCTATTTCTAGGGAGGAAAATCTTTGTAATGTTGTGATTAACTCGGATAGAGAAGTTATGCCACTCAACATCTGTCCAAAGAAAAGTAAACTAGAAACGGTAAAGAAACCATCCTTGATCATTTCTTTAACTTTGTCTGACAATTGAGGTTCATCTGTGACGATGTTGATCGATGATAACTTAAATCCCCAAAGTTCCAAGTTCCTAAGTGTGTTTTTGGGATTTAAAATTTTGTCATTCGGCCAATACTTTTACCTAAAACTTTTTTTAGGGCGATGTTGAGATGTTGGAGTTTTAGTTTACAAAATAAATGTTGTAGTTTTTCTTTCTTTTTTTCTTTATAAATAATCAAATGGTGGTATGGAAGAAACGTGGAAGAACATATCACTCGTCATTTTAAAGAACTAAAGGTTGTGAAAGATGTTGAAACCATTACTATTTTTCAGGGAGGAAAATCTTTGTAATGTTGTGATTAACTCTGATAGAGAAGCTCAACAATTGTCTAAAGAAAAGAAAACCTAGAAAAGGCTAAGAAACCATCCCTTCTCATTCCTCTAACTCAAAGTCTGACAATCGAGGTTCGTCTATGGAGATGTTGATCAAGGAGAACTTAAATCTCCAAAGTTCCAAGTTCCTAAGTGTGTTTTTGAGACCTAAAATTTCGCCATTCGGCCAATGCTTATACTTTGAACTTTTTTTAGGGCGATGCTGATATGTTGGAGTTTTGGTTTGCAAAACAAATGTTGTAGTTTTTCTTTCTTTTTTTTTCTTTACAAATAATCAAATGTTGGTATGGAAGAAACGTATGGGTCGTCGTTTTAAAGGTTGTGAAAGATGCAGAAACCATTGCTATTTCTAGGGATGAAGATCTTCGTAATGTCATGATTAACTCGGACAAAGAAGCTATGTCATTCAACAACTGTCTAAAGAAAAGAAAAAATAGAAAAAGCAAAGAAACCATCCCTAATCATTCCTCTAACTCAGCCTAACAATCGAGGTTTGTCTATGGCGATGATTGAGGGGAACTTAAATCCCCAAGGTTTCAGGTTCCTAAGTGGGTTTTTTGGCTTCTTAAATTTACCCATTCGGCCCATACTTATACTTAGAACTTGTTTGAGGGCGCTGTTGAGTGTTAGCAAAAGCAGAAGAAAGGCTTAAAGTTAAAGCAAGATTTTGATGATGTCAAAGAATCTCAAAAGCTATTTGAAAGACAATTTGTAGACAAGTGTTTTTATGTTTAAAGTTATCTTATAATTTTTTTAAAGTGTTTAGAATAGTTTAGAATTAACAGCAAAGTTCGTAATCTCTTTGATCCTTTTATTTTTGTAAAAGCTATTATGATAATTAATTATCACTTAGGATAATCGATTATCTTAAGCTGAGTTCAAATTTTCAAAATCCCACTGGAATAATCTTTTATCTTCCTGGATAATTGATTGTCTGCTCAAACTTTTATTTTTCGAAAACACATTGGAATAATCGATTATCATAAGTGATAATTGATTATCCTTGCCAGTTTGAACATGTCTGTTCAGTTTTTAACCTAATTTTTAAAAACCCTTATTTAAAGAATTGCAGTGCTACTTCGAACTTACCTTTTTGAGAGCCAGAGTTCTAATGTTGTGTTTGCAAAGCGTTCTCTGAGTGTTCTTAAAAGAGCTTTGAAAAACTTAGTATGAGTAGACGATAACTTTTCCTAAGAGGGTTTCTTGGAAATTGAGTGTTACTATTGTTGCTTCTTGTTACAGAAAGATCAACACATAAAGTGAGATAATAAGAATGTCAATATTGTCAAGCTTAATATACAATGTTAATTCAACAAAGCTTTTGACAAATCCCAAGCTCAGCAAATGATCATCAATTTTGTTATACCAAGATCTTGGGGTTTGTTTTAGCCCATAAAGAGCCTTCTTGAGTAAATAAATCTTATCTTATTCTCATTCCTTCACAAAGCCATGGGGTTGTTCAACATAAATTCCTTCACAAAACCATTTAAAAAAGCTTATTTAACATCAAGTCGATAAACCTTCCAATTATTTTGGGAACCCACAAGAAATAACAATCTAATGGTGTTTAATCGAGCAACACCATTAGATTGTGTTTGTTGATAGAACCATCAATATTTAGCTTAGTTCTAAACATCCACTTGACCCCAATCACTTTTCTACTTTGAGGTTTTTCCATACGAATCTAGGTGTGTGTTTTCTCCATCATTGACAACTTTTCCTTCATTTCAACCATATAATTTGGACTTCTCTTTGCTTCTTTAAATTTGTATATTCATACACACACACACACACGAAAACATTGAATCTTTCATAAATTTCAAAGAGCGATTTGGTATCTCTTACTAAAGCCTCATCCACTAATTTATTTTGCAAACTTCAACTTCATTTTATTTTTGTGTTTGAGGCAGATGGCTTGAACTCCAAATTTGTCTTCTTTTTACTATTCCAAGTCCATTCTTCATCTTCCACAAAGTGAACGACCTTGCTAATAATTATTTTGTTAGTTTGCGGCTAAAAGATTTTACAAGTTTATCTCGTTTGTTTTGTTGAACATGAGTAAACACAAACAACCAAATATTTTAAGAAATTTTAGAGATGGTTTGTAACCATACATGACCTCAAATGGTGTTTGGTCCTTCAAAGCTTTGGTGAGAAGCATGTTATGAAGAAAAACAACTACATTTGTTGCTTTTGCCTAGAATTCCTTTAGCAAATTCTTCTCATACAACATGCATCTCGTCATCTCCAAGATATATCGATTTCTCCTCTCACTAACCCCATTTTGTTGTGGGGTATAGGGACTAGTTAGTTGATGTTCAATACTCGAATTCTCACAAAACTGGTTGAATTTTTCACATGTGTAATTAATGCTATTGATTTACTAAAGTCTGAATTTTTAAACAAGTTTCATTCTCAACCTTGGCTTTGAACTTCCAAAAAATTTCAACCACCTATCATTTGTTCTTAAAGAAAAAAGTCCAAGACATTCTTGTAAAGTCAGAAATAAAGATAATATAATAAAGATTACCTTTCAATGAAGGTGTTCTTTGAATACCTATGTTAAGAATTGAATTTTAAACCTAATTGAACCTAACAAAACTGGCTTGTAATGTGAAGTTTGTACCAACATATATATTGTAAATTGACCTTATCTCTAATTGATGTGAGATTACTAACATAGCTCCTCATGCTAAGTAATATACATTTCGAATATGAGAATAAACATTAATAGGTGATATGACAGCGATCCGACAATGCGTGGAATAGTAGACCCAACAAACAACAAATTTTGTTAGGATAGGCTTGATCATATGTCTCTGATATCATGTTAATAAGTGAACTTTAAACTCAACTCCATCTTAAAAAATTGGTTTGTAAAGTGAGATTCATACAAACACATCCCTTGATGATGATAATGCCTGAGCTTTTTGTGCCAAATTTATGTGACATTTTTTTTAGTGAGAAACCAATTTGCTCTTCCTCTAAGGAATTTAGAGCAAAGCTTTTTTCCTTTCATTTTTACCTTGATTATTTCCTGTCCATTTACATCTTTATTCAAACACTATTTCTCTTCAAAAATAACTTTATAACATTTTTCAATCAGTTGACCTAACACTTAATAAGTTCGGCCTGAGGAACGAAAAGAACATTGAGAGTAAATTTCTGCACAACTTGTGGTTGCAGCAATCCCTTTTCCTCTGAGTGTGACATAATCACAGTGACCTATTTTGACCTTAGTAAGTAAAATTAGTTGGCCTCAAATCTTGGAAGAGTGACTTGTCAAAGGTCATATGCTTGGTACAATCCCTATCTATTAGCTAACTTTCATTGGACACACTACTCAAGAAATTACCTCACATCAGGACCCGCTTAGAAAGTATCCCTTGATTGAAAACTTCTGAATTTATTTGTTCACAATTCTCTTTTACCTCTCTAACAATTAGCAAATGATAGACCAGTAACGATTTAAACCGATAACAATTAGCAAATGATTAAAAATTGTAATAAGGATTCAACCAATAACAAAAGCTATAAACGATAAACCAACTGCACCACCAAACATTTCACAAATTCTATACCCATCACTTGTTTATCAACTCATGAACAAGAAAATGATATGAAATGAAAATATTAATGTGACTAAACACAAAGACCTAGAGACTTCTGGGAAACCAAGCTTTGAACATAAGTCATGGGGTAGATCCCAAATATGTTGCAGTGAATTTGAGGGTGTTCTACAATATTACCACTTCGATCGTATATAACTCTTCTTATTCGCTTATATGTACCCTCGATGAACAGAACTTCATTCTCTTCTAACATGATCAGTGGGTGTAAGTAAGGACGTGGCATGGAAACAATCTGAAGATCTTGCATGGCGATGTTCAGAGAAAGAGACCAAGATTTATGGTTCCCAAAGTCCCTCATCTGCCAAATCGAAATATGTCTTTTGTTGTGATCGTGAAAAAACACAGTCAAACAATCCTTCAAAACCCCCAAACAGTCGTGAAAATCCCAATCGTATCCTAGAGAGTGAGAACCTCTCATGCAGATTCCATTCATGCAGATTCCATGAAGAGCTTGAGGCAACATGAACTGCGAGCTCTTCTCGTTCCGAAGATCAAGTGAAACAATCACCGATTCATCAAATGTAATATAGGAATCATGTGGGTGGTTATCGTGAAGATCCAACCCTACCCAGTTAAGGGTGCTATTTAGATACACTCCCCATCCTGAACCCTGCATTGTGGTTTTAGCGGGAAAACTTTCGACGCTTCTCCAACAACTGTTGCCACCTACGTTGCAAACTTTTACGTCGCGGTAGATGGAACGTCTATTGAGATCAAGGGCGTCGAGCATCAACACCACCTTGTAAGCATGGCTCAGATCGTCGTAGCCAAACGCAACCTTGCGACGAGGATGATGGCCGGAAGGAATGGGGAATGAACATTTGAGATCCTCCAATGTTTCTCTGGTGGCAGGGTTCCACACGCAAAACATGCATCTTTCGTCTTTCTTACATCGTCCCGCCATACACACCAATCCGTTGCAGCTTCCGATAACCCCGTACCCGCTGATATCGAATCCCAGGGTTCGGTCGTGGGCAACCGTCGCTTTATGGTTGTCTGATAAAGAACCGATGTGGCAGGGAACGAGGAAACGACTTTCCAGATTATTGTCGTCTTCTAAGTACTCCAACAGCAAGTCCACGCCTCTGGGTGATCTTTGAAGGTGCAGCTTCACGAACCATGGATCGGAGATCAATGAATGAAACGATTTGCTGACGCACTTGAAACGCAGAAGAGTCTTAACCCGAAGCCATGAGAGAATTTCCGCTTGGAGTTCTTCGCAGAGGGTTGGTCGATTCATATCTTTGGATTTTGAATTTAGGTTTTCATGTTCTTCACCTTAATTCGGAGGCAACGAAACATGTTTTCGATTTCATCTCTCTTTTACAAAAGGGAAGATGAAACGCTGTTAAACAATATCATATAATCGTATAATTAATTATCTGTTTACAAGATAGAGAAAATCTTCGTGTTTGAAGATAAATGCCGCGCATATTTCTATCTTAATTTTCTCTTGTAACCCAAATACTTCACCTTAACTTCATCGCATGTTATTGTTCCAACTATACCTATATTTTTATTTTTGCAAATTAAAATCTTACCACGTATTCTTTTTATTTACCTAATTAAAAATAGGGCGAAACCCTTTTAAAAGAAGGAGTTTTTATATCCGTGAATTCAATGAAAACATGTTACGACATTGGTTTTGTTAACGGTGCTACCATCTATCACCACCGCTATCACCGGAAGTTATTGCACATAGCATTTTTTATTGGATCACTTGGAAAACACCAAAACTTCTTCTTTTAAAGAGACACTGAAACAACACTCTTATGGTAATTATAGTTATTAAAATTGTTCATTTTATCACATTTTGTGGTTGAATGATATTGCAAAAAAGTATATACTATTAATATATTATAATTAACTTTAAATTATATATTTGAAATTTCTTAATATTATTAGTTACTAATTAGATATGACAAAAAGAAATCCATGCCCAATCGGTAAATGAAAGAAAACGAAGGCATTCTAATAATAAATAAATAAGACTCTTTCTTTGTATATAGGATGTCTTTCAAGATAACCTTAAAGGCGTTTAATCCTCCCATGAAGAGGTTCAAAAGTTATTAAGGCATTTATTCCTTTTGAGATAATAGTTGGGTCGATCGTATACAAGTGTTTTCCAATAAAGATAATATAATTGTCATCCATAATAAGAAAAATGAATTAATATGACTGTTATAGGCTAGACTATGTGTATAGATTATAGAAAATTTAACAAAGTCATCAAAAAAATATCATTTCCCAATACTGTTTTTGGATAAAATGTTGAAGAGATCGGAAAGAAAAACTTAATACTATTTTTTGAATGGGTATTTAGGTTACACCAAGAAAAGACTGGTTTCACTTGTGTGTTTTTCACTTAAAAAAAATGTTATAGGGGTTTTGTAATGCTTCGATCACTTTTTACATATATATGCTTGCTATCTTTGTAAACTTGGTGGAAAAATGCATTAAAATATTCATGGATGACTTATATGTGATTCCACTTTTGATTATAGAAGATTCATCGAGAATTTTTGCAAGATTACAAAACTATTGAGCAACCTACTTAATAAGGACATTCCTTTTAAATTTGATGAAAATTGTGCTATTTTATTGCAACATTGAAAAAAAACTCGCACTCGTAATTACTACTCTTAATTGGTAATATAATTTGAACTTAAATGTGATGATAGTAACTATGCTGAAAGAGTAATGTTAGGGCAAATAAAAGAGAAAGTTTTCTGTGTGATACACTATACAAGTGAAGTCCAGAATGAGACTCAAATTAATTATACCACTGAAAATTAATTACTTGAGAAGTTTAGAACTTATTTGATTGGATTCAAAGTTCTTTTATTAACCATGTTGCAATTAAATATTTGTTAACTAAATCAGCTTCGGAACGACTAACAAGTTGTTGCAATTAAATATTTGTTGTACGAATTGAATTTGAAAATAAAGGATAAGAAAAGTTGTGAGAACAATGTGCAGATAACTATACTTGAGCCATAAGTGCTAGAAGAATTTCCAAATGAACATCTTTTAAGAATTTTCAAATTTTCAAACGAACAACCATAGCAATCCAATAACACTTATCATTTGCAATCTCTATTTTGCAATCCACTAGTAAAAGATAAAACCAACACATTTGTCATGTAAACAAACAATTAGAGTATTTTAGACCATCTTTTTTTCACAAGGATTTTTTTAAAAAAAAATAGAAACAAGATAAAATTTACCCCATAAATTAGCATTAATTTAAATTAAAAACTCTCATAACTTCTCAAGCGCGGAAAACATTCACTTAATAAACTAATTAAACTCGTTCAAAATCTACGAATAGGTGCAATATATCCTAAAATCGGAACTCCAATCATTTAAAAAAAATGCATTCCTTTCATCGTAAGTCAAAAAAAATGCACCACTTCCTTTGCTTCTTTTTCCATTTTTTTGAAAAAAATAATTATTATTATTTCCAAAGTTTAACATAGTACTATAATTATTTTTCCATTTTACATTTAGTTACATGTGATTTTTACGATATAGAAATAAAGATAAATTAATAAAACAAATTGTAGTTTAATTTAAATGAAAAAAATATTATGGTATTTCTTAGTTAAAAAAAAAAAAAACTCTTAAATGACACGATGAAAGGAACTAAGAGATCAGTATTTATAGTGCAGTAGTTTCCACTAGCATAGCTTAAAGCAAGAATAATAATAATAAACTAATCTTTATTAACCTTGGAAAGATAAACCTGTTTTTCTTTACAAAGAAGAACTAGTTCACGTTTTGGTCCTCCAAACCTTTGGACTGGACCAACATTTTCAAACAAACATTCTGCACCAATGCAAACCTTCAACGTAAGACAATATGCTTCTGCTGTTCTGTAGAAAGGCGCAACAAATGTAAATTTTCTTACCACTTCAGAGCCTTCAGAACAGTCCAAATCAAGAAAGACATGTTGTACAAAACCATCATCCAGCGTCATCCTTAGCCACAACTTACTCTCACTTGAAACATTATGGAGAGTGATTTCACATGGTACACCAACGGGTAGCCCTGAAACGAAGGGAAGAGGGTGTTCCATGTCATTGTTGGGAATGCTTAGTTCTGCATTCACATGTTTGATTCTTCCATGAAACATAAACTGTTTCAGAGAGAAAAACTTGAGACATGCATCAAACTGAAGTGGACTGCAAGAAGCTCCATCGGTTGAGATGGTACTTAATACTTTCCCAAGTTCAACTACGAAATTCGATGGCGAAGCTGGACTTTCTTTGAGGATGGATTCAACGCGTAAATATAGAGTGTTCAGCCTCTTGAATGTATGATTATGACAGATGATTTCACTTTTACATATCTTGAGTGCACACGTTAATAACATAAGCTCCAAGACGTTCAATTCCTCTTCTGCAGACAAGCCTATAAACCTACTCATCAATTCTTTAACCCTCCTATCAAGCTTTCCCAGCTTGAATTCCATTTTTCCTATTCGCTGAGAACACAGCTTTTTTGCTGGCAGCAAGTGCTCCCATACTTCAGCAAGTAGCTCTATCACCCGGAGGTATAGTTTAGTAAATGCCAAAGCATCAGCGTCACCAGATCCCAAAGAATCAAGTTTCATGGCAGTTAACTCTTTCAAACACCTGCACCATTGGCATCAGCACAGAAATAAATGATTAAAAGAACGAGGAGAATATTAGGCACATGCATACTGAATTTTAACAATCAAAATATAAGAAAAAGTGATATTATTATTGTATTATAAAAGCTTGCAGGACATCTTAAATTTCAAGCAAAAAAACCAACTAACTAGAATCCCCATATTCTGTATATAGCATAAATTAATCACACAAATATAAATCAATATGTCGAAATTGAATATTTTTAAAGGAAGTTTAATAGTCTTTTTAGCGCCAAGTTTTGCTAGAATTATTTAATGCAGTCCCTCAACTTTTTTCATTTCAATGTAATCCTTATTTTTGTTACCAAAAAAAAGTCAATGGATGTGACAGTATAAATGACGATATGACACCAAGGTGGTTGGATTTATCCAATGTGACACGGAGATGGCTAGACTTATACAATGTTGTGTCATTTACACTGTCACCTTGTCACTGTCTAAATGATATCAGCAGCACCAATTTAACCGAAGAAATCACAATAATTTTTTTCTTTTGAAAATAAGACTACATTGAGATGAAAAAAAAATTGAAGAAGCAGATTAAATAATTTTGACAAAAATAGGGAGAAAAAATGATGTAAAACCTTTAAATGGTTACTTATATGCAACTCACGATACAAATATTGGAAGAAACAACAAAGACCAAGGCACATATGTTACTAAAGTTATTCAACAATTCCTCACCTTAAGGACCTCAGCACTTCATTTGTATGACCTGACTGTATCCTCGGCCACATAGCAGGGGGCTTTGCCAGAATGTAGTTTATAACTTCATCACTCAGAGATTGCTGTTGTTCTATCTGGTTATCTGCTGACTCTTTCGGCTCCCTCGTGATTTGTGCACCAATCACCTCATTGTTAGAAAAGTTTGGAGCATTATCACCTTTAAATACAGGCAACTGTTCCTCCCCTTCCGTGAGGTTAATATTTGTTGCAGAATACTCTGTAGATCTGCTTTTCTCACATAGGCAGGCCAAAAGGGCATCCCTATCCATGATATCACTAAAAGCATTATAAATTCTACCTAGGAACGTAACTGCATAAGAAAACATAACTGGTGGTATTCTTCCTACATCAGCATTCAAGAGTGGAGCAGATATAGAAAGAATTAACAGTGCAGCTATCCTTGCACTATCAAATTCTACATTTCCTTCCAAAGCCGTTTCTACCTGTAAAAGAGAAATAAAAATGTAAATCAGTGGCACTACTTCAAAGAAATATAGGTACATCTGTCTCATTGACATGCAAAATTTGTGAATGGATCAAGAAGTTCTTGTGTATGACTATATACAATAATCCGAACAAGCGCACCTCTTCAAACGTGTCCTTCATGATCAGGCTTACAAATTTCTTGTGATTTCGGCCCAGATGAGAAAAAGTAGAAAATACATCAGCTTCATCCTGGAAGCACCAAAGTGAAAAGTTAAATGGAATAGAGGTTGGTTAAAAAGTAGTTGTATTGAGAATCTTGGCTCGTCTTCTGAAAGAACAGGATTAGCCCTTAGTGAGAGGGATGACTTTGTAAAAAATGAGCGAGCAAGTACCGGGGGAACAAAAGAGGTTACGAGACTGACCACAATTGCATGTGGTTGAGTTGCTTACTTGTTAGAGTAAGGAGGAATAATTTGGCTTTATGGCTATTACTAATAATTTTGAAGCCATAACAACAAGTTAAACCATGATGGAATATTAAGACAATGATGCAACAAAGATAAAAATATTATGTAAAAGGGTGAAGAATACACGTAATTAAGGATATTCTTTTCAAGAGACACGTCTTAAATTGAGGACATATAAAATTGCCAATGGTGCAAGAAGAGATGATGATGCAAAACACAAATTATCGCATATTTAAAAATTAAAAACAGAATATAAAATGGATAAGAAATGGTTAAAAGATATATTCATAAGCAGTCAAGGTCCTCAATGATTATAGTTCGCTATTGCCTGAATTGTGAAATAAAAATACATGTAGTGTACATGGGTATTTTAGCCATTGAAAATATAAAAGACAAGTGGAACCGAGTATAAAGCAAACCTGTGGATAACTGTCTAAATTTCGCAGGAGTCTGTCAACAGATGATTTGAACAATGGCAGATTGTTTAGCTTCATTACTTTAAGTATTTTCCTATAAGTAAATCTTACATCCGAACTATTATTATCCACCAGAGCTCCAAGAAACTGAAATATAAAATGACAACATATGACTAATATCAATAATAAAGTGCATCATATGGCATTAGGTGTCAGTTAGAGAAAAAATCAGTTTTGGCAAATTAGGTTTATTGGAAAAGATTAAGATCAATCAAGAATTCAACTAAGAAAACGCTCAATGTCCATAACAAGTATCAATAAAATCCCCACCACTAGTTCATGCTGTTGGTCAGGTTTTGTTTATGAAAAAGTTTTTATCAGCTGAAACTTAAGGACTATCCAAGACAGTTTTTAGTGAAAATGCTTCTTCCTTTTAAAAGAGGAAAAAGCCATAACAGTCCCCAGTATTTGATTTGATCACCGATACACAAACAATCATTCTTTTCAGTTTGGCAAACCACAAACAGGCAATCTAACCAATCACAGCAACCATGGCTTATTGGTCCCCAACAAAAATAACCTTTTCCATGCACCCTGCTAGTCATTCTTCACTTTCCAAATGTAATTTGGTCAACCCTAGGGACCTAGTTCATTCTACAAATCTACTGAAAAGCTTAGGGCCATTTGGTTTAAGTAAACAATTTCTATTTTCACTTTTAATGACAAAAATGTCGCATTAATTTTACTTTGTTTTCTATTTTCACAAGTTTGTAGTATGCATAGGGCATGGTGAGAAAAAAAAACAATAAAAGATTATGGTCAGTGACTCCTTCACAAACTTTTGAAAATAGGGAGAACATGAAAACAAAATGGGACTTTTGTTATTAAAAATAAAAATAAAAATAGAAAATGAAAACTAGATGACAGTTTTGTAATTAAAAGTGAAAATAGAAAACTTTTATCCTGCCAAATGACACCCAATTAATTTGAAACCATAACAACTATAACCCTACTCATCTAACAGGAAAATAACCACACAACTAGCAAAACTCCTTAACCATAAACTTGCAAATAAAGACATTAGATTTTCCCCCCAAAATTTGTCCTACCAACTAGCACAGTAAACAAGGTAAAAATTCCGATTAAGAAAAAGAAAAGAATACAAATAATCAATAAATCTCCATACAGCAATATGAAGGAGGTTCCATAATTTGGCCAACATGAGATGCATCTTGCAGTTTCAAAGAAAGGAAAAAACCGTAGGCGCTGAAATACGTACTGGAAATAGAGCAAAATGATTAATGGAGGATCAGAAACACACCATGTGCAAATGTTTGTCATGAAGCTTTAAACGGCCATTTATTGCCATATGGTGCATGGTTTCTAAAGCTTGTAAGCGAACCACCGCAGAATCATCATTCAACACATCCATTAATGAGTCTAACGCTTCGCGTGCAAACTCAGCAGATAGGCTTGTTAGTGTGCGTAAGGATTCACATACAGACTTCCTCACCTTCACATCAGGCACAAATGAAGAAAATATTATCAAACAATCACACAAGGAAAAAGCATTATTACTATACCAGATTATTGCTATCAATTTTAGATAAACCTCCACTAACAAGGGATTTTCATAAGATACCTCAAAGAACTCATCCTCAAGTCCATGAACTAGTGCACCAGCAACAGTACTTGCCAACATGACACATTGTTCAGATGTGCGCTGATCCCCACTTTCCTTTTGCTTTCCACGTCCTGAAACTCTCTTTGCTAAACTTTGCAAAAGAAGATCCTCCGATACCATTTCCATCTTTCTGAGGCCATTAAATGCTTCAAGTCTAACCTTCATATTCATATCTCTTGCCATGGAGCATAGCTATATGCCCACACAATGAGTATGGATTAATTCAAATATATGATTCATGTGAAATATTACGACAAATTCAAATTGATTTAATAAAATATAAGAACCTAAGAATCCATTAATTATTGTGGAAAGTTATAATAAAAATAAAATAAAATTCTACGATAACCAATTTGATGGATGTTGATTAATAAAAGGGATTAGAGTTCTTTCATTGTAAAAAACTTGAAACATATGCAACCCAATACTACTATACCTTGGCAAATACGTCATTGGACCAATAGGCTTTCATCTCTGAGCTAGAAGCTGCCAACATCATACCCCATGAAGCCACCTGCAATATATCAGTTTACATCATTCAAAGACTTGCTTACCCCAATCAACTAGCTCAAAAACAGAACATTAATCATTCGACAATTGACTGAACTCAACAAGAACACTATCTGAATCTGATTAACACTAATCCTGAAATATCTGATTTTCTCATTTCTAATATTTCCGCAACACAATAACTAGCAATAATAAAAAAGGACTAAACACTTCGTTTAGTTGGCCATATAAAAGTATTCCTTTCATCACATTGGGCATTGTCTGTTGGTGATGTAGGTCATACCAAATTAATCTTCAATCTTCAATTCAATGCAGTATATACTCTAATTCTAAAAAAGAGCACTTTCAGATATCCACTGGTCTTCAAATTGCAGATAAATGCCGCTATCATATTACTTTGGTCCATAGAAAACCAATTTCATGGTATTAACCGACTGAAATACTATGATGTCACCATGGTTTTAAATGCAGTTCACTACAATCATAGTATTGCAGTTTTTAAAATCCCAGCAATTTTTCCACAATTTCAATAATTATTACAGTTAAAAATCATGGCATCACTATATATTGACAACTTGTATAATTGAATTATATTTTAATAATATAAGGTCATTTTAAAAAATTCTCTAAAAAAATATTTCGAAAGTCAACTTTATGGAATTCGTGTTCAAACATAAATCTCCTTTCATGTTAACTACCCTGGAAAAAAATACCTACACTGTAGTTCCAGGATTTATCAGCATAAACAAATGTCCTGGTAACATGGCTGGAAAAGACCGAATTTGGCTTTCTTCGTCTTTGTGCTTCTAAGAGAGAAAACAGGATCATGTTCGAGCTTAAATTTAAATTTAAAACTAAACCTCGTCCTCACCCAGTCTTTTTCTAAAATTTAATTAAATTCTATGATTTAATCAAATTATATAATGATTATTTTGGGTAAGAACTAATGAAAAGTACAAATCTTTAAAATTATCTTACTTTAAATTCAAAACATTCAATTAATTATTGCAATAGTTAATTTATATTCTCAAATGCAAGCACTTATTAATAGACCGTAAATTACATTCTTAACCTCCATCTCGTTTTTGCAAAATAAACTCCAGTCAAATCAAATTAAATACTTTCATCGTTCTCTTTTCTTTTTCACTCACTTAGGAGTGCATTCACACAAACTATTGATCAACCTACCAAAAATTACGGCTCACAGATCTTCTTCACCCTCTATTATTCATAATTTACTCTTTCTCTAAAATTCAATAATTAAAAATAACCATAAAAGATAATTTAAATAATTTATTAAATCTAAACTAAAAAATTATATAGGAGAATAGTTATCTATTAAAATTTTATTCATGTATAATTTATACATCCAAAAGTTATCATAAATTTAAATTATGTAATTTACTTTGTACAGTGTCTAAGTTAAAATATTAGTTTTCCCCGTTACAAGGGCAAAGGAATAAAAATAAACTCTGATGAAAAAAAGAAATTATTGGGAGAGGCAGAGAAAAAGAGGAAAGCCTATGGAGATGAAAAAATGATAGCAGAAGAGAACCTTACCACGCGAACCGCAGAGAACCTAACGCAGGGGTCGAAGTCCCGAAGCAACTGAACGGCGCGTCGATAACACGCATCGACCAAGCCAACGTCTTTCAGCTCTCCACCGCGCTCGCTGAACCCGACGAGCCCTTCCAGCGCCGCATCTCTCACGTAAGGGTATGGATCCTTCGTGAACCCCAGCAGCACCGCCAACAGCAAGCCAGGTCGGACCTCGAAACTCGAACCCACGTTCCGGAGCATCCACGCGCGGGCGGGCACGGAGGCGCCGAAGCACAGCGACGTGAAGCGCGCGTCGTCCAGATGGAGGCCCGAGAGGGACGCGCCGATTGCCTCCACAGCGAGGCGGGGAGAGGACTCGGCGGTGGGGAGAACAATGGTGGGGGCGAGATCGGGATGGCGAGCGGCGGCGTCGGAGAGGAGCTTGAGGGAGTGAGGAGTGGGGTGTGGGGAGCTGGCTAGGGTTTGGAAGATGTGGGAAACGGTACGTTTTGAGGTAGAAGGGTGGAGGAGGAGGGACCTCATGGTGCTGAGGGTGCGGAGAGAGAGCGTTTCGTCTGCTTCAGAGGTTTCGTCTGGAATGGCCATTGCCGGAAAAGGAATACGACGGTGCCGGTCGTTTTGGTGGAGAAGGTGGAGGTGGCTCCTAATTTTCAGATTTTCATAAGATTTTTTCTCTTTTACAAGGATAGCTTTTTTTTGCCAAAAAAAAAACTGTATTTTTTTAAAACCAATTTTTTTTTAAATGGAGGGAATGATTTTGTATTTGGTTTTGGACTGTTTGGAAAGTAAATTGTGAGAAGAAACAAAAACAATTGAAATATAAATTTGTTAAGAAGAGAAAAATGTAATTAAATAAAAAATGTATTATTATCTTTTATTAATTATTGTTTTTACTCCATCCAGAAAGCCCAAATCGCAAAACTATAACTGTCTCAAGAAAATTGGACTCTTGCTATTGGGCACTTTCTTCTACCCCATGTTTTCTTCAACCTGCAACCCATAATTTCAAAATTTTGGATATAGTAGTATTGTGTAAATAAATGTTCTCAATTCGTGCTGGGGAGTTTTTGGATTGATGAGGTGGTTGTTTGTGGTTTGATGCCTAGTGGCGGTTGCGGGGTTGTGGCGAGCGGTGATTTTTTTGGTGATATTATTTCATACGAAAATTATTTTTTAAGAAATTGATTTTGACAACGTTTTAATAATATAAATGTGATAGCATCTCATTAAATAAAAGAAATATTTGGTGTGAACAGAGAAACGAGGAGAAAAGTTTGACGTGGCTTGTAAAAAAGAGTTTATAAAAAAGTAGGGGTGGGCATGGATTGGATTTTTAATGATCCAATCTACATCTATTTTAGATCCAAATAATTGGATTAGATTTTTGACCCAAATCCATATTTTTAGCAAAAGTAGTTTGAATTTTTTTAAAATCCAGATCCTAATATTTGGATCAAGATTTAAATCCAATCCAAATATTTGGATCAAGTTCAAAATCCAGAATCCATTTTTATAAAAGAAATTTAAATTGAATTTTGTAAAACTTGTGTCATTAAGGCCTGGATGACCCGAATGGACCCGACGACCCGGACGACCTAGATGGGCCCGACGACCCGAACGGGCTCGACGACCCGGACGGGCCGGACAACCCGAACGAGCCCGACAACAGGAACAAGCTCAACGACACAAACGGGCCGGACGACTGAGTGGGTCCGACGACTCGGACGGGCCAAACAGGCCAGACGACCCGGACAGACCCGTCCAAACAGTCGGGCCCAATCAGGTAGTCGGGCACGTTCGAGTCGTGGGGGCATGTCCGGGTCGTCAGGCCCGTTGGGTCGTCGGGCCCGTCCGAGTCGTAGGGAGCGTCCAGGTCGTAATGCCCATTCGGGTCTTCGTTTCTTCATGTCATCCAGGTCGTAAGGCCCGTGTAGGTCGTCAGGCTCGTCTGGGTCGTCGGGCCCGTTTCGGTCGTCCGAGTCATCAGGTCCGTTCGGATCGTCGAGCCCTTCCGGGTCATCCGGCCCGTTCATGTCGTCGTGCCCATCCGAGTCGTAAGGCCCGTGTAGGTCGTTGTGCTCATCCGTGTCGTCGGGCCCATTCGGGTCGCCGGACCCATTTAGGTCGTCTGCCCCATTCGGGTCTTTGGGCCCGTTCAGTTCGTCGGGCCTGTCCGGGTCGTCGGGTCCGTTCGGGTCTCTGGGCCTGCCTGACCCTTTCTGGTCTTTGGACTGCCTGACCTGTTTTCGTCATTGGTCCCGCCTGGTTCGTTTGGGTCATCGGGCTCACTCGAATTTTCCGGATCGTTGGGCCCATTCGGGTCATTGGACTCGCCTAGCTTGTTCATATCTTTAGGCTCGCCCAACCTCTTATGGTCATTGGGCCTGCTCGATCCGTATAGGTCGTCGAGCAAGGCCCGTCCAAGTCTGAATTTAGCATAGTCCATCTCAACATTTAGTCTAACCCAACTAAAAATTTAAATTGAAAATTTGGATTGGATTTTTTGGATTATCCACATTTAAAAATCTTGATTTATAAAATGGATATCCAATCCATAAGATATATAAAATGTAAATTAGATTGAAATCCATATCCATTAAATGGATTTTAAATGGATTGGATTTTTAATAAAATGGATTATAAATGGATTGGATTGGAGTAAAAGTGGATTGGATCAAGAAAATTAGATTTTTTGCCCACCCCTATCAAAAAGTTTGTCAAGGAAAAACTTTTTTAAAATATCAAAATCCTTGTAAAATAAATTTTCCATGATGATTGAAAGAGTTCTCTACTGACTATTTGACCGTCATAGATGTCATTCTTATTATTAGTTTGACAAAAATGATAACCGTTAAAAGAATCATTGTCGTTATTTTACAATGATAACTTTAGAACTACAATGGTTGTTCTTGAATTGTCGTTAAAAATCACACAAAAAACGTGCTGCATATTCTTGAATGCACGTGTTGCATAAACCATAAATCTTAAAATTTAGGAAGTATAAGATGGTGTATAGGTCAGAAGAAAGAGAATGGAGGAAAATGTCGTAATTTTCATCTCTTTTGCTAACAACTTGAAAAATTAAGATTGGTTTAATGATATTTAAAAGGAAGAGTGAAAGAGACTGTAAGTTTAACTCTCTTTGCTAATATAAAACTAACAATTAACAATTTTGGAACTAATTTATTATGCTAATGCTATGCAACTAAATAGACACAAATTGTACAAATGGATGGCATAAATATGTGGAATATCATCAAAATTAAATCACTGGTGTGGTTTGAGGGTTCAGTATAAAGATTGCTTATTGCATATTTCTTAAGAAGGAGACCATGAGACCCATAAGCAAAACAGAAAGTTTCACATAAGTTTTTCATTAGTTCAGCAATAGCATATAAGAGCTATATTTTGCTGGTCCTAGAGGAAATTAGAAGAATTTCAAAAGTTTTTTTCATGAGATGAATTTCAAAAGTTTTTTTTTTATAAGATGAAATTTCAAAAGTTAAATACTATAACCAAACTACACACAATTTTTGGGTACAGTGGTATCCTCACAGTTAGAAAGTAAAATCTTTACACTAACACAAAAAAGTCTTTTAACGTCTAATATTTTCGACCTTTAACGTCTGTCCAAACATCGACGTCGTACTGGGTGACGTTAAAATAACGTCGGAAAACAAAACAGACGTCATTTAACGTCGGGGCAATAGGGGTCCGACGTTATCCAACGACGGGGCCAAAAGCAGCAGATGTCAATTTTCGCGCTAAATGGAACCAAAAAACAGAGCAATTTGACTTCTGTTGGGTTCTGACAGACGTTAAATAACGTCGGCCACAGAAAGCTCAGACGTTAAATAACGTCTGTCAGAGCACCACCAGACGTCAATCTGCTCTGTTTTTTTTTTTAATTTGGTTGTTTTTACAACATTCCCACACCTGAAAATCAACAAATTCCCAGAACAGTTTCATAATAATTTCAGCACAATTATGGAGTTACAGTTATATCTAATAACACTTAAGTTTCAACATATATTCTAAACTAATATACACAATTCCCATTAATCTTCTTGCTTGTTACACTAAACATTACAAATAAAATAAACACATATCAAAGTCATAAGTTGACATACAAAAATTAATAACTTTAAACTAAATGAGTTCTAACCTTTGAATATAATACTTTAAGTTGTTGGCCTCTAGGCTTACTCACAATTCTAATGAAATTTTGGAAACATAAAACATATGTTAGTTTTTATAACTAAGTAGATACATAGGTTATGATTGAAAAAAAATTAATACTTACTCTTGTAACATGTTTTTCAAAGCAGATGGAATCTTCCTATGACATAAATAAAATCATACAACCATGCATTGTCTTGGAATGATGATACATAGTTGCCAATGATACCTACCGTCAATCACAAGTACTTAACATAAATAATTAATAATACTTCATAAAATATTACTAGAAAAAAACATACGCATCAATGTATGGCGCAAAGTAGATCTCTCTATTTGACTCAACCATCCATGTTTGCAAATAAAGTTTGATGTGGTCATGTGAGTTTCCCGAAGATTGAATGGTTTGAGGTTCAATGAATCCATATACGGCAGATCGACCTTGGTCTACAATGAATCTATAATAAATCTACCATAAAATAAAAATTAATGCAACAATAATATTAAAAAATTAAATACAATTAGTCCAATTTTACAAATAACAATAAATATAATTTTATTTCGTAATTTTACAAATATTATTATAAAAATTCAATTAAAAAAAGAAATAGGCAAAAAAAACTAAAAAAAAATAGTCTAAGATAAAAATTATAATTGCAAATAAAAAAATACAAGCAATTACATACATACAATGAAAAAGAGATAACAAGCAAAATAATATCAAAACGATACAAATGGGGATGAAAACGCATAATATTCGGTTGAAAACGCCTAAAATCAATCCACAATCAAATACCAACTAGTTTGGTGGTGAAAAATGTTCGAAACTCACCTAGAGGAGGTCAGAATAATGGTCACCGACGGGAAGGATTGCGAAACATTGCAAATGAGGATGAAAACGGAAAATATTCGGTTCAAAACGCTTAAAATCAATCCATAATCAAATCCCAACAAATTTGGTGGTGAGAAACGTTCAAAAATTACCTGGAGGAGCTCGGAATGGTGGTTGCCAACGGAGAAGCTTCGCGAAAAATTGGTGGCGCGACGAAACAATTAGGGTTTATGCGTTTCGCGTAGAGAAAACCCAAAAATTGACGTCGGGGCTGCGTGGTCAGACGTTACTTAACGTCGGTGCAGAGGGGGTCAGACGTTAAATTAAGTCGGGGCAGAGTGGGTCAGACGTTAAATTAAGTCGGGGGCAGAGAGCTCAGACGTTAATTTTTACATAA
>Ga0214542_1006173_pt1 | contig 22100 bp, 11 predicted proteins | sample CNSS1metaG_FD_160096 | JGI IMG/M metagenome (GOLD analysis project Ga0214542, IMG submission 160096) | Root nodule microbial communities from cowpea collected in UCLA plant growth center, Los Angeles, California, USA - CNSS1 | ecosystem: Host-associated > Plants > Roots > Nodule | place: USA...
TATATATATATATAATGGATGCAAACATTTACATTTTACAGGTCAATCTTATATGATTGAATTTAATTTAAAGATCACTTCTTCTCAAAGGTTATAACTTTTACACATAATGACTAATAAACTAATATGACGAAGTAAAAAATGTTTTTTTTTTTTTTTATGGAAGAATACTAAGATAATAATTATGAGTTGTGTTGTGAAGCATGCTAAGCATTTGGTAGAAATTAATTATATTAAGATACACATAGTAACTTTTCATATTTTATTTGTTGGATAAATATTTGTGTCGTATTTGTTTTGTATTTGTCTTCATATTTATATAGGTATCATCATTTATGCATGTACCAACATATTCTTTTTAATATTTATATCTGCAAATATTTACAAACAAAAAAATAAAATATTTAACCATATATTTTAACTATAATTTCAAATAAAATATAGTAGATAACATTTATAAATTTTAAACAAAGTTTAAATAACCAATTTAAATAGTGTTGAATGACCGTTTACAAAGAAATGATATTTTTTAAAACTAATTGATAAAAAATAATTCATTCAAAATCAATGTGTCAATATTTTAATTATATCATGTTTTCTATTTTTATTGTACTCACCTTGTTAACAGATAGGATATAAAAAATACTGATATCCATTACCCACGAATATCCATTTACATTTTCCATTTTCTATCCTTTACGAGTTTTATCTGTATATATTCGGAGTACGAACTCTAATCATATATGTCCAACTGATGACTATTTTCATGCGGGTGGGACTACTTATATTTAAATGAAGAATAAATTAAAAATACTTAAGATATTAATATATATCTCTTAAAAAAGTTATATTATCTTTATTTTATAAATTGAAATATAATTAAAAAAATGGATATTTTATTATCATAAATAAAAGGTCTATATAGTCATCTCTAATCACTGTTGTGATCTTTGTCATTGCGTAATGTATATTGTTTTCAATATTTTTATTCACTTTCTTTATTTATATGATTTAACGACATGGCTGTTTAGTGAACAGAAGGCGTGCACCATCCAACATCGTTCAACCTAATGTGCTTATTATTATAAACTAACATTGATAATAATTATAATTAATAATTTAATCCTAGAATGTTTTCTACCATTTGAAATGCATTAATATAAATATTTGATATTTCAAAAATATGAAATATTTACTATAGAAGGAAATAAAAAATGTACGAAATATTTAAAATCTTGTTATATTTTAGTTGCTAAAACTCTTCTTTGTTTAAGATCTTGTTGTTTTTCTAGTGGCTAAGATAATTTGGGACTATTTTTATTTGATAAAAGCTACCAATAAAAAAGTTATTGATGTACATATAAGTATTTTTTCTTATTAATTAAAGAAAACAAAAATATCGAATGTATAATTTTATCTTTGTAATTTTATCCAAAAAAAGAAATTATATAAATGCTTGGTCCTTTCTAGATTTATAAGCTGATTTCGTCCTGTGGTTAAACTCGTTTATATAATTTGTATTATGTTTTGGAGGAATTCAATGAAATTGTTTGAGTTACAACTAAATATGAATTTATTTTTGTAACAAACTGTTTGTTAAAAAATTAAGAGGAATGAATTATAGGGTTAAGTTTAAAAATGAAATAGAAATTTTAATTATTTCATTATGTATTATCTAGAATTACTATATTTAAAAGATATCTTTGACCTTTTTATGTGTTTTCTCCAAATTATGAAGAATGTTTTTATTGTTGACTTATATTATAGCACCCCAAAAGAGATAATTGCATTAGCCAAGGAAGAATGCCTTCAAGGTTTTAAAAAGCAGTTGCGGTCTCATTACATTCATTGATATTGTTGAAAATTATGAGTAAATGCGATTGATACGGTCACATGTCGTCGCAGAATGTTTTTTAAAACCTTGAATGCAATAATACTTAAGAGTCTAGGTTGAGCAAACAGAACAAAGCTCAATTGATCCATAATCAAGCAACTCTTGAATCATCTGCTCTATGTGATCATCTTCAAGAACGGGTTGAAATTGCTGATGGGAAACTTCAACTTGGCCTGCCACGCCAACCCAATTCCCATGGAGCCACATTAACTCATCGTGTCTATTCTCTGTCCATCTAAAACCAGTTTCAGCGCTTGATCCAACAATGACATTGGCAGAGGCAAATGGATTGGACCCTTCTGAGGGGTGAGGCTCTTTGTTTTGTGGTGATTTTTGCTTTGCCATTTGAAGTGAAAGCGAGGCCATGTGACACTTGTGTAACTTAGCCGTTAAAGTGGCAGAGAGAAGCTTGGATGAGGAAGAGTGTGGTTCATTGGGGTTGTATGGGAAATTGGTGCGCGCTTTTGGTCCACACATGAGTCTAGCTGCTTCATCATATGCTCTTGCTGCATCTTCAGCCGTTTCAAAGGTTCCAAGCCAAATTCTAGTTTTCCTGTGGTCCAAAAAAGAAATAACCGTGTGCAATAGTTATATCAATTACTTAGTAATGCAGTAGTAAATTGCTATAACACACGTAAAAGAGAAAAGAGTTCAAAAGCGTGAGTTACGTTGGAAACATGATACTCTTTAATAAAGAATAAAAGTGAAGCTATGATATGGTGTGATGTGATCACTGAGTTGTTAGGAAGGGGAAGTGAATTACAATAAAGGGTGGCGAATTTCAGAGACCCAAGAACCCCAGTGCCTTTGGCGGACTCCACGATAGCGTTGTTGGGGTCTGGCCATGATTGATAAGAAAAAGAGAACGTGAAATTTAAAAACCGAAACAAGCTTGTGAAGTGTCTTTGAGAATGGGAAACAAACACAGAGGAAAGGTGACTGCAGTGAAGTGAAGTGAAGTGAAGGAGAAGGAGCTCTATTAGATTATTTATACACTGCTCTTTCAAGATTTATACAAAATTCTTTAGTCCTTTTTGTCCTCTATCAGTATAAATGACCCACACATAATGTTTCACCCCTTTGATGCAGGTAAAGTTCTTGGAGAAGGACTGCTATTATTTTTTTTATAAACAAAATATCATAATATCAGTTTTTTTCTTCTTGAAAAAGAAATTTTATTTATTTTGGTTTTGTAATGTTAATTTTAAAATATCCATTTGTTTATAATTAATCACTTTCTTTCGGTGAAGTTTCTTTTTAATCATATTTTCAATTTTATAAAAAAAATATTATATATATATATATATTTAGTTTTATGTGCCAAGACAAAAGAAAAAAATATCAATGAGCTTCCATAGACTATGTGTGTGCGCGCGTGTGCGTTAAAGTTTTTAGATGGATTTACCGTCTCTGTTTTAATCTAACGATAAATACCAATAAGTTTGTTTATTCATGTAAAAATCTTTATTTATTTTATGTTGTAGGCATAGTCAATGGAATTTTCCAAAAACAAATAATAAAAGAATTGGCCTTACGAGACAAAATAAAATTTCTAAGCTATTATTCTGTATGTATACGCCTCTCAGACATTGATGGGTCTCTACAGAGAATGAAAAGACACTGTAAGTATTGATAAATTAATTTAGGAGCCAAATGTATGATAAAGTCATCTCTTACTGTTCGTTGACATGGTAAATATAAATGCTTTTATCAAGCTTAGTTGAAACCATTGCAATATATCACAGATTCCTTAATGCAAAACTTTATTATATTATTTTCTTTATGAGTACATCTTTCTTTTTTTCTACTATCATTTGCTCTAATTACTAAATGCTTTTTCAGTGTTATGGGTCGGAATGCACTTCAAATTGGTTGCTACAAAAGTTTTGGTTTATAAATCAAGTCATTTTTGTGTGTGTTTTAATTTAGTCAAGTTTGAGAGTTTGTTTGGGTTAACTTAACTCTTGGGGTTAAGATTGGTAAAATTTTGAAAATCATGATTTTTGAGTGTTATGGATTGGAACACACACGAAATGTCTCGAAATAGTTATTATAAAAGTTTTGGTTCATAAACCAAGTCATCTTAGAAGGTTTTGAACTTAGCCAAGTTTAATGGTTTGGCCAGTTTGGCTCTTGGTGCCAAAATTGATGAAATTTTGAAAGTCATGGTCTTTCAGGCTTTTTGGTTGGATGCACTCCAAATGTCCCTAAATGGTTGCTACAAAAGTTTTGATTCACGAACCAAGTCATCTTGGTTGGTTTCAAACATAGCCAAGTTTGGCGGTTTGGCTAGCTTGGCTCTTAGTGCCAAGATTGGTGAAATTTTGAAAGTCATGATTTTTTTAGTATTGTGGGTTGGAATGCACATGAGATGTCCCGAAATGGTTGTTGCAAAAGTTTTGGTTCATAAACCAAGAGGGTTTTAAACTTAGCCAAGTTTGGTGGTTTGGCTACCTTGGCTCTTGGTGCTAAGATTGATGAAATTTTGAAGGTCATGATTTTTTAGGCTTTTTGGTTGAATGCACTCTAAATGTCCCCAAATGGTTGCTGCAAAAATTTTGGTTCACAAACCAAGTCATATTGGCTGGTTTTGAACTCAGCCAAATTTGATGGTTTGGCTAGCTTCGCTATCGGTGCCAAGATTGGTGAAATTTTGAAAATCATGATTTTTGAGTGTTGTGGGTTGGATTGTGTAAGACCCGAGAAAAATAAATAAATAAATAAGAATTAAAGAATGGAAATTGGAGCAGGAAAGTAAGTATATGAAATTGATGAGTCATGATATGGACAAGGAAACGTGTAACTCACTTCTTTGGAGCTCTCATTTGGGTTTAGGAGGTCATGTGTGCAATTGGTGTGTTTTTTTATTTAATTGATTTTAATTAATGCTATATATGCGTCTTATGCATGTTTGTGATGTTTATTGTGTGTATATTTGACAAGATAAATGTGATAGTCTAATTGGTTTGGAGTGTTGGTTTGGACCTTGATGGTGGTGAGTTTTAACCTTGGATAGAGCAAAACTATAATATTTTATTTTTTTCAGCTTTAGTGACATTTTTGGATAGGTGAAGAGATGAATGTAGGTTCAATGAATTTGGACTCACACAGGGTGGTTAAATTTTGAAGGTAATGGTTTTTGAGTGTTGTTGGTGGGAATGGACTCATAATGTCCCCAAATGGTTGCCGCAAAATTTTTGGTTCATAAACTAAGTCATCTTGGTTAGTTTTGAACTTAGTCAAGTTTTGTGTTTTGGCTAGCTTGGCTCATAATGCGAAGATTGGTGAAATTTTGATAGTCATGGTTTTTGAGTGATACGGGTTGGAATGCATTCTAAATGTCCCCAAATGGTTGTTGCAAATGTTTTGGTTCATAAACCAAGACATCCTGGAAGGTTTTGAACATAGTCATGTTTGGTGGTTTGGCTAGTTTGACTCTTAGTGTCAAGATTTGTGAAATTTTGAAAGTCATGGCTGTTTAGTGTTGTGTGTTTGAATGCACTCATAATGTCGCCAAATGGTTGCTGCAAAAGTTTTGGTTCATAAACTAAGTCATCTTGGTTAGTTTTGAATTTATTTAAGTTTGGTGGTTTGCCTAAACTATCTTGGCTCTTAGTGCCAATATTTGTGAAATTTTGAAAGTCATGGTTTTTAGTGTTTTGTGTTTGAATGCACTCATAATGTCGTAAATGGTTGTCGTAAAAGTTTTAGTTCATAAACCAAATCATCTTGGTTGTTTTGAACTTAGCCAAGTCTGGTGGTTTGCCTAGTCTATCTTGGCTCTCGGCACCAAGATTGGTGAAATTTTGAAAGTCATGGTTTTTGAATGTTGTTGGTTGGAACACACTCATAATATGCCCAAATGGTTGATGCAAAAGGTTTGGTTCGGAAACAAAGTCATGTTGGTTGGTTTTGAACTTAGCCAAGTTTGGTGTTTTTGTAGCTTGGCTCTAGGTGTCAAGATTGGTGAAATTTTGAAAGTCGATGTTATTAACTGTTGTTGGTTGCAATGCACTCATAATGTCTCCAAATGGTTGCTGCAAATGTTTTGGTTCATAAGCCAAGTCATCTACATCCATTATGTGGCATAGGAGTTACATCTCGTATTAATAGTATACTAATTCTACGAATAACTCTTAATGCAACATCTCTTCCGAGGTCGGGCCCATTTATCATGATTTCTGCTTGTTGCATGCCTTGATCCGATATTATTCGAATAACATTTCCTGTTATAGTTTGAGCGGCAAAAGGTGTTTCCCTTCGTATACCCTTGAATCCACAAGTACTAGTAGAGGAACAAGAAATCACCCAACCTCGTACATCTGTAATAATCACAATAGTATTATTGAAACTAGCTTGAACATGAATAATTCCCTTTTGTATTTTACGAGTATGATTATATGAACTAATACATACATTTTTACGCAAACCTTTTTTAGGTATATATTTTGCCGTATTTGATTATTTCAATATAATATTTCATTAGAAAAACAAGAATATATATAGGACATGGAGATATCCATTTTATGTCAAAAATGGTCATTTTAAAATTATTTTCTAATTTTATATTCGATTTTTTTTCTATATTCTTTCTATTTTCTTTCAATTAATATCAAATACAAATTTTAAAATAAAAGTTAAAAATAAAAATATAAATAATATTTTATATATATATTTTTTATTTTAAAAAAAAAATATATATATATATATATATATATATATATATATATATATATTATAGATAATTTTATAATTTTTTATTTTTTTTATCTAATCTATTTTTTTAGAAAATTCCTGTTTGTTCAAATATTATCCTTGTCTTTGTTTATATTTTAGATCGAAACAAAATACTATAATCCGTTCTTTCTTTGAATCAATCCACAATTTTCACAAATTTAACGAATTGAGATGTTTATTTTCATATTTTAAAATCCTTAATTAGTTAATTTCAAATTGTGGAAGAAAATAAAGATTCCTTACATTTTGAATCTCTGTTAGTAGCTTTCTTAATAAAATATAAAATAAAGTTGAGATTAAAAAAATTCTAATTAAATTGATTGATTTTTCTTTTTTATTTTTTTATTGGAAACATATTCTGAAAAAATATTGGAAAAATAATCTATAATAGAAATAAAAATCTAATTTACATTAATTAATTGTATATAAACCTTAAAACCCAGATAAATAATTTATGGATAAGTTATTCATTTAGCGTAAATTTTTTTTTTTTTTTACAATTTCAGAATCCTTTCTTACATTCATCAATAAATGTATCTATCTAAACAAATGGATATATTTCTATGTACGAGAGATGAAGTTATATTAGAAAGATTATCATTTATAATATAAAACTCTGTCATTGATTTTTTCTAAAAGTTAAAAGAATGATAATCTTTATGCCTTCTAAAGTTAAGGATAAAAAATTATAAACTAAAATAAATTATTATATTATGAAAATTTTTGTTTGTCATTAATAAATTAATAATTTGAATTTATTTACATGGTTAAAAGTATTTTTTTAAATATTGGATTTAACTACCATCTAAATACGAATCAAAGTTTGAAAAGCTTAAAGTGAACTTAATAATGAAATAATTTTATTTAATAATATAATAAATTAAGTTCAAATGTATCATAATTTTATTTAAAATTAATTTTTTGATTTTTTTATTTAAATATTATTTTTAAGACCATTAAAAATAATACTCTTATAATATTTTAATTAATTTTTATTCTCAAATATGATTTTATAATTAATGTAATAAATTATGTTAATACTAAAAATATTTTTTATTATTTTTTAAAGTAATTAAAGCAAAGGCTTTACTGGTTATTTACATTAATAAAGGATATGCATGAAGTTTTCAAAAATACAAAGGACATTGTTGACTTTTCATATTAGTATGTATTTGCTTTGAATTAAGCATAAAATTATTGACTTCTTAACATTTTCTTTTCCGAGCACAATAACCTTTGCGAATAATTTTAGATTTAAGTAACTTTATTTAAAAAATAGTTTAATTTCTCAACATTGTTTGTTTATTTTCTTTCTTTGAATTTATTTTTTCTTTTGCATAAAATACTACAACTAACGCATGACTCCAATTTTAATTATTGTATTAGCATAGAAATAACCCTTAAGCACAATTGTAAAAATTAACACACTACTACTAATGGATGAGATTGAAATTGATTTTTTATTCTAAGGAATATTTCAATAACATTTTTACTTTTAGATATGAAATGGAAAGTATCCAACACTTTCAAGCACGAAAATGGTCATCTACCCGTGCACTAAGTTAAAGTGTTAGAAAGCTTAAAAATAATGAAAAAAAGTTGCAAAACCCACGCACGAAACTTGTTGGCCCAGACAGACAGACATACATCCATCCAGTGGTAGTTGTTTTGTTGGTGCTTTGCTAGCTCCGCCCCGCCCCGATAGCAGTAGATGTTCGTTATAAATTAAAGGATTTGAACGTTTCCACTGCGCGTTCCCGTAATGCATTGCTGGCAGATGCTATATTTTTTAGTGGAAGCAAATACTGAGTCAATAACCATTGCACGGCAGAAGTCCAGAAACGGGGACACCGGTAGGGATACAACACGAACCCGAATACGATTAAATAGGAAAAATGTAAGACAAAGACACGTTAATATATATATATATATATATTAATTATAATTTATTATCTAAAAAAATTAAGAAAGATATCTAAAAAAATATATATTTAATAAAAAAATTAAATAATTATATTTAAATAATATATAAATATAAATAACATATTAATTAATATTTAAATGGCTATGTTAATAAAAGATTAAATTTTAAATAATATCTAAATATAAATAATATATTTAAATAATTATATTAATAAAAAAATAATTATATTTACATAATATATTAATATAAGTCATTATATATTAATTAGTATTTAAAAAACTATGTTAATTAGAAATTTTAAATAACTATATTTAAAAATAATATATTATTGGATATTTAAATAATTATACAAATAAAAAAAATTGAAATTTCTTTAAATAAAATATATTATATTAAAAAAGAAGAAAATGTTGATAAAAGAAAAATGAGATCGGTGAAAAGGATTATTTTGGATCTGTAAAATCAAAACTCGTTTATTAAATAAAATAACTAAATTATTAAATTGATAAGAAAAAAATTTTGTTTTCAGACTCTTCTTCTCTTTCACATCCTTTTCCCTTTCCTATCTTCTCTGAAACTGCAATCTCCTTCATGCTCTTTTGTCTTTTCTTCTTTCTGCAACGGAAGTGACTGCTGCTGTATCAACTCCGGCCTTTCTCTAACACTTTTCTAACGCAAAGCGTGTCTTATCCGTGCGTCCAGAAAGAAGGCTGTGTCAGGTCCAAATAACTGTTTCCGACGTCATATACACTTCCCACGAGTGTCCGTGTCCCGTGCGCTTCCGAATCGGGGAAGCGCGGCTCCAAGGCCGTGTAGGAGCTTCCTAGATTACATTTCTCCTTTCCCGTTTTGATTTGATTTGATTGATCGATCTTCCCAGCAAACACAGGTTCATGTTGTTCCATTTGCCACTCCACTCTCTGCACAATCGCTTAATTAGTGTCATTTGTTTTTCCATTCAGTTGCAAATTGCAATGCACTCGTTTGTTCCCCTTTTCAGAAACGACAATGTGGAAGCTCAAGTTTGCCGAGGGAGGGAGTCCATGGCTTCGCTCGCTCAACAATCACGTTGGAAGACAGGTGTGGGAGTTCGATCCTAAGCTCGGATCACCTCAAGATCTCCTCGAGATTGAGAAAGCTCGCCAGAATTTCCATGAAAACCGCTTTTCAACCAAACACAGCTCTGATCTACTTATGCGCTTGCAGGTCTCTCTTCTCCATGGCTCAATTCTCTATCACATTACTTCCTTACCTATTACTCGTTGTTTCCCTTCAAACAAACAAACGAAACAAATAATTGGATTTTATATCGTATCATCTTTTACTCATTTACTATGCTGTCAAACTTGTTTCATTTCTCGTATAAAAACTTTTCACCATTTAAGTACTATACGATAGTCTTTTTTCCATATAAAACAACGCAGTTTGCAAGAGAGAACCCAATCCATGAAGTCTTACCCAAAGTCGGAGTTAAAGATATTGAGGATGTGACCGAAGACGTTGTGACAAAAACATTAAGAAGGGCTGTAACTTTCCATTCAACTCTCCAGTGTCATGACGGACACTGGCCGGGAGATTATGGAGGTCCTATGTTTCTGATGCCTGGCTTGGTAAGTTATGTGTTCAACACTTCCTCTTATTTGTCAAACTTGTTATTCTGTGCTACATTACCAATATTCTGGAAAACACTTAGCCATTTCCTACAGCATTTGCTGTTTTTCTTTCATTCCCGTTGATAACCATGAGATCCCTACACTCTGTGGGTATACAATTAAACAGGTAATTACTCTGTCAATCACTGGGGCACTCAATGCAGTTTTAACTGAAGAGCATAAAAAGGAAATATGTCGTTACCTATATAACCATCAAGTAAGGACTTCAAACCATTTTGCCCCTTGATCTATGAGCTTCTCCCAGTAGTTCTCCTAATTTTAAATGTAACTGCAGAATAAGGATGGTGGGTGGGGTTTGCACATTGAAGGTCCAAGCACCATGTTTGGCTCTGTCTTGAGTTATGTTACTCTGAGATTGCTTGGTGAGGGGCCTAATGATGGAGAAGGAGAGATTGAGAAGGCACGTGACTGGATTCTAGAGCATGGTGGTGCTACCCATATTACGTCATGGGGGAAGATGTGGCTTTCAGTTAAGATGTTAACCTTATTATGATGATATATTTGATATCGTGGTGTATTTATGTCTAATTTTGTTGTGGGATAGGTACTTGGAGTGTACGAATGGTCTGGAAATAATCCCCTGCCCCCTGAGATATGGCTCCTTCCGTACATTCTGCCATTTCATCCAGGTTGTTGCTCTTTATTCCATTTTTATATGTTGTAATTTGTTCACATAGAAGACATATTAGGGAAATCCACGAAAAGAAAATGATGTGATTAAAATATTTCCAGGGTAGGAACAACCAGCCAGTTAACTGGTTAACAATGTTAATATGAATTGCTTTTAAAATTAGCAATGCTTTTGTCAATAATCCCTACAAATGTATAAGTGTGTTCTGATCAATAAGACTAACCTTTGTCTCTTTGTTCAAAATATTCCCTGCTACCGCCCTCTCCCCCTCCCCCAAAACCACCACCCCACCTAATGCGGTCAAGTTGAGAGGAATGAATATTTTATAGAATAATAATGGTTGTAGAATCCTGTCAAATTAATTGAGAAGCCTGAGTTTGTTGATCTAGAAATAAGTTAGTATGGGTTGAACAAGCTCCCTTAAGTATGTATAGAAAATTTATTTTCCGATGTTTATACTTGAAATTTTGTTTTGTTGTTCGGTGTGTCAGAGACCTTTTGTGGTCTACTTCTGCTGTATAAATTTACGTTTTGGAAGAAAAAAGAAAGCTATTGCACAAATAAGAATATTTGTGATAAAGATCCTACATACTAGGCTTAAATTTAATATAAAACTGTTCATGGCATAGCATTACGTCCTCTATGATCAAGTAGTCTGAAGTCCGCTCCTTGTCATCTTCATTCTTGTAAAAAGTGGATCTTTGGCACAAGGTAAGTGGTCTTGTGCATTATCCATGCTTTTAAGTCCAAAGCACTCTTGCATGAGGGCATTTATTAGAGACGTAATATAAAATCATTTATATGCCTGCCCTTCTCCTCAAAGCTTAAGTTGGTTCTTGACATATTGTATCCAGATTTTAAAAGAAGGAAGGAACCTGTTCATGATTTCATGTGGTATAAAATGTTCCTGAGAAAAACTTGATATTCATGAATTTTTTGTGAAGTGCTTTCTTATTAAATTGGTTGTCTTCTGTCATCTTGAACATAGTTTGATGTTATATTCATTGTTTTGTAAGCTTGGAAATAAATCATTTTTTTTTGTCTTGCAGGAAGGATGTGGTGTCACTGCCGGATGGTCTACTTGCCAATGTCCTACTTATATGGAAAGAGGTTTGTTGGCCCAATCACACCAACAATATTATCTTTGAGAAAAGAGCTTTATACTGTACCATATCATGATATTGACTGGGATCGAGCTCGCAATCTGTGTGCAAAGGTTAGTGAAGCTGCTAAACTGGGTCTTTGAATATCTTATACAATTGTTTCACTAGAATTTTTAATTTTGAGGCCCACAATAGAATATCCTTGATCTACTCATACTAATCATTTCATTGAAAGTAGCATTCGGACATTACCCCCTTCTCTTTGGCTTCTTTTTCTGTGAAACCATATGTCAGGTTTCCTGGTCATTTGATGCCGGAAGTTGCCTGAGCATTACTCTTATGCCATCACCACCACCAAATCTTGTCACAACAATGGCCATCATGATGTTACTATACATCCTACACTTTTGTCACTTCATAAGCAACTTGTTGCTATGAATTCTATTTTATCACAATGCCAACCATATCCTTATGACAAACTTTGCTCCCTCTGTAACGCGTTGGTATAGGCTATCATTTCTAGTGTCAATAATGATTTTTATATCTTTGGGAAGAATCATTTGGTCTTGAAAGTTGGGCAATACACAGAACAACACTTCCATGTGATAAAGGGTTAGCAATAATTGAACTCTTGATCTCTTGGTTATGGGTGAAGTTACAAATATAATTTTGGGATTTTATATCTCAAACATCCAGCTACCAATTTATTAGTGCTGCAGATAAGAATTACAGATGGATTATCTTTGCTCTTGTGCAGGAAGACTTGTACTATCCTCACCCACTCGTGCAGGATATTCTTTGGGGATCTCTACACAATTTCCTCGAGCCAATTCTGATGCATTGGCCTGGCAAAAAGCTAAGGGAGAAGGCTCTAACTTCAACAATGGAGCATATACATTATGAAGATGAGAATACACGATACTTATGCATAGGTCCTGTAAATAAGGTAATTGTTTAAAGGAGTCAGACAACTAGGACCTCCTTTCAAATTGTTGATTGTTCTTTTAATTTCCAGCTTTTGAGTAGGAGCACGTGAATACTGACATTCTGCTAAACTATTGCTTGGTAGTTTTGCTCTGCTGGGCTGACTGTCTATGTCCTTTACCTCAATTTATTTTCATTTATATTTTTTATGGATGCCTGAGCTGCCCTTCCATTCTCCACTTATATAGATTAATTTATGTTTCCATCTAAACCAGTAAATACGTAGGAATACTGAGTCTAGTTATTATCATTCTTAATGATTAATATTCAGGTGTTAAATATGCTTTGCTGCTGGGTGGAAGATCCAAATTCTGAGGCCTTCAAGTTGCATCTTCCAAGAGTTTATGATTATCTATGGATTGCTGAAGATGGAATGAAAATGCAGGTGAACTTATAAATCAACTTAGTTTCTCCTTTTCAAATGACTAAGTGATTTTTTTATTCTATTGGACATATTCACAGATGATTGGGAATAATATAGAGATACTATACTTAATGGTGTCTCCTTATATATAATGTAATATGTGGAACTAATGTTACTGCACAAATGAGCTTTTCTTAATGTCCTATGTTAGAGTTTATTAAAACAGAGTTACAAATTTAACATTTAACCATTTTTTTGTTGCAGGGCTACAATGGAAGTCAATTATGGGATACTGCTTTTGCTGTCCAAGCTATTATTTCAACTAACCTCATTGAAGAATTTGGTCCAACTATAAGAAAAGCCCATACCTATATTAAGAACTCCCAGGTGTTCTTTTGCATTTATCATTATAAATCACATTGATTTGCCCTTGTTGATAAGAAATTTTCTCGTTTGAAAGGTTTTAGAAGACTGTCCAGGTGATCTTAATAAATGGTATCGTCACATTTCAAAAGGTGCTTGGCCTTTTTCAACTGCAGATCATGGATGGCCAATTTCTGATTGCACAGCTGAAGGACTGAAAGTAATTATTGATAAAAGGAAGTTAGACTTTCTTACTTGATTCTTCTCTCTTGATTCATGTTTTTTTTCTTTTTCAGGCTGTTTTATCATTATCCAAAATTGCACCAGAAGTAGTTGGTGACCCATTGGAGGTGAAGCGATTATATGATTCAGTAAATGTCATTCTCTCACTTCAGGTATCTAGACTTATCATGATTAGAACCAGATAATCTGAGTTGTTTGAGAAAATATACCATGTATATCATTTTATGCTATTACTTGTTACTATTGGTTCCTTTCATGTTTATAAGGTTGTCAAATTGGACGGATCAAAGAAATTTTATTAATCCATTTTGATCCATTGAAAATCTGATGCATTTAATAAAAATCTAATCCGATCCATCTATTGACAATATTTTCATGGTTGAATTCCGGTCCATCCATAAATGTAATATTTTAAGAAAAAAAATTAAAATTATACTAAAAAAAAATTCAAAAATAATTTGTTTAAAAAAAAATAAATATTTTTGGAAACTTCTTTAGAAGGTAAATGTAAGATTTCATTATGAGAAAAATGGTTGGATTAATTTTGACTCATTAAGAATTGATAGGAGAATCCATTGAATTTTGATGAATAATGAATGGGTCATTACTTGTCTATAAAATTAAATGGATGGATTTGATCCAATCAATTTTTTTTTTTTATATTTTTATAATTGATGAGTTTTCTTGTAGATGGACCCAACAAAAGATTTATAAAAGGATTGGTTTGCCACCCCTAATACATATGATGTTAATATCAATAAGATTACTTAGTTTTTCACTGATCTTTTAAAGTCCCTGACCATGTAATATTTTACTGCAAATTGTTTCGTATGTTGCTTAACTATTTATGTTGAAAATGAAATGCATTTTTTCTCTTTAAAACATTGCTGAAGCTTCATTTGTAACATAATTGGAAACAGCAAAAGAGGTAGATGTATTATCTAAGTGGTTATGATTGCAGTGTTTTGTTAAACTTAGTTTTGATATATAATGCCAAGTTTCAGATTTTTTTTTCCTAGTAAAACACCACCATAGTACAGTGGTGTGTGTGCATATGTACTTTCTCATTCATTTCAACCGGCCTGAACATATTGTGAGATGCTATTAGCCTTCAGTTTGGGAATGACCTAAACTTGGTTTCCATTGCTTTGATGAGAGCTTTCACTATCATTTACGTAGCTGCTCTCCTTTTTGACTAATAATTTGGATGGAGTTTATGTGTGTATATTTGCCTTTGTAAGCTGTATTATCTATTCATGTATTGAGTTCAGTGAATTGATTCTTTTAGCTTGGTGATTTGGTCAATTTTATTACTACTTGAGTTATGATCTATATAAGAATGTAGTAGAAGAGACAAAAGTGGATTTAACTTTTATATATATATTTTATGTGTTTGTTTTCAGTTTTTAATTGCTCACGCACACATTATTTTAGCTTGGTGATTTGGGCAATTTTAATATTACTATATATACAAGAACGTAGTAGAAGAGGTGAAAATGAGTTAATTTTTTACATATATTTACTGTGTTTATTTCCTACTTTTAAATTCATAAGCATTTTCCCTGTCTTTGCAGAATGAAGATGGTGGTTTTGCAACATACGAGCTTAAACGATCGTATAATTGGTTGGAGGTACTCCTCTTTCATCATAAAGACTATTCTCATTAGATTTTAGTATATCTTCTTTGAGATGTGAAATGTGTGATGGCAGGTTATGCATATTGACCTTCCTACAAGAATAACACTATCCATATTTCTTGTTTTAAAACTTCTAATTTAAAGGCAGTGTTCCTTGAGTTCCCTCTATATGTTATGAAATATGCTTACCTTGTAATAAATTCCAATAATAATATATCTTCTTTTAATTTCACTAAAGGTTTATCTGTTTTCTCCTTTCTATACAAATGAATTATGATTGAACATTTGAAATAAACAGCTAGATTACTTTAAAATCATATAACAAGTTGAAAAGCACAATTTTGGGTTGATACTATGAAAGAAATTGCAAGTTGAAGAATAGTTTATGAACAATCCTTTTTCTGGTTTCATTGGATTTACCCTTAGGTTTCAAAATTATGGCTCAATAACTGATCCTGAGAATTTGGGCAGTTGGTTTTTGGATTAATTTTTATATATAATCTCAAAATTTTGATATTGATAATGCTCTCTCTGTTGTCAGTTAATCAATCCGGCTGAAACATTTGGTGACATCGTTATTGATTATCCGTAAGCTATCAAATGTTTGCTAAATATCATTTTTTGTATTTATGTTTTATTTCTCTTACTCCACTATTTTAATTTTTTATTTTAACTTGATGGTTCCTTATGTGCTCTATAGTTATGTGGAATGTACATCAGCAGCAATTCAAGCTTTGGCATCATTTAGGAAATTATATCCCGGACATCGCCGAGAAGAAATACAATGTTGTATAGAGAAAGCTGCTGCCTTCATTGAAAAAATACAAGCTTCAGATGGTTCATGGTATGCTCTGCCCATTTGGGAATTTTCTACTGATATTGTGTATAATGGTAAAGTGTGTTTTTTGGGATATTCACACATCTCATATTTGGTCTATACGCTTTTTTCTTCCTTCCTGCTTCTGTTTCTGCATGGATTTGAACTTTCTTTCTTAAGTAGATCTTGAATCACTCAAACTGCTAAACAGGTATGGTTCTTGGGGAGTTTGCTTCACTTATGGTGCTTGGTTTGGGGTAAAGGGATTGATTGCTGCTGGAAAGAGTTTCAGTAATTGCCCAAGCATCCGGAAAGCTTGTGAGTTTCTCCTGTCCAAGCAGCTGCCTTCCGGTGGCTGGGGAGAGAGCTATCTGTCTTGTCAAAACAAGGTCAACTTTGCTATTTCTAATGTCAATATCAGTTTTTCTTACTCTGCACAATCTATGGCAAGCACCAACTAGTCAGTGTTTGTATGACCAGTGTCTTGTGGCTTAAAGGATTTTATAGGATATGATCAAAATATTAGAATAGATACTTGGTTTATAGTTTAATTCCCTAAAATGCGATGATGACACTTGTAAGGCCATAATAACAAAAGAGATATGAGAAATTCCCACAACTTCTAGGGTTTACCTCAAAAACCAAATTTCGGTTCTGCTATGGATCATGGCAGAATGAATTCCATAACAGTGGCTATTGAATTTTACTACCCAACTGACAGCCCGTAGTTTACTAACTCATTTCCTATATCCCAATGTCGACTGGTTTTTATTCTGGATGTCCATGTGAACTAAGATGGCATGGGTAGCATCAAATGCGTTTTGGTTAGTTAACTATACAATGAAATTAATAGCATTAGTGGATTCAAAATTTCACAACTTGTTTTAAACTCCGAGGGAAATGCAGTAATATCTCAATTTCTGTGTAAAACATAAATTTCATATCTGTCCCCAGAGAAGTGGAATGTAGTAGGTACTTGTAAAATAATATCAAGGGAAAGCTCACTTCAAGAAGATGAAATGATGAACATAATTATTACAGGTGGTTGTGGAACTGTAGTTTGCATCAAGATTTAAATTAACACCGAGCTGGATTGCTTTCAGCAATTAATTGATGAGATTTCTTGAGTAATCTTTCCAACAATTTGTCTTTGTTCAGGTGTATTCAAATCTGGAAGGCAACAGGTCTCATGTGGTAAACACTGGGTGGGCTATGTTGGCTCTCATGGATGCTGGACAGGTATGAAGCAAAGTTTATCACTTTTGTAATGCAGCCATTGTATTGATTAGTTTGTTGCACAGCACCCATCTTTCGGCGTAGGACAATTAATCATTGATTTTAGAAAGGACGATTCTGATTTTAAGTTAAGCAGTTTAGAGATAGCTACAAGGGTGATGCTGGGCGCAATGGTAAGGTTGCTGCCCTGTACAGTTTTAATCTTGGAAATAGCTTCTCTGCTGGCGAGGGTTAGGCTGCTTACATCTACTCTCCCCAGACCTAATTAGGTGGAAGGCTCTTGTACTCACCCACTCTTTAAGCTCAGATATAGATATGCCCATGGCTGAATAAATTTATAATATAATAATATAATTAATCGTACTAATATATCGTCATAAAATATTATATATCATGTTAATATGCTATTTAGTTTTTCTATCTTCATTTCCTTCCCGTGATGTGTGATAACAGCTTGATTGGAGCTTAAAGATAATGTATGAAAATGATCAGCTATCTGATGTAACCAAGCAGCGGAATAATTTGTTAATGGACAAAGAGGAGGTGAATTGGTTTATTAATACTTTTAAACTTTTTTCCAAATTTTACCGTTTAAATTAAAGCCTCAGTTCCTTTAAATGCAAGAGCAGATAAATTAAAGAAATAGGGAAGAAGATTCAACACATATATTTGGATCAAAAGACCTTACATTCGGTTGTTAGTCTCTTGAAACCAAAAAGATTAACTTAATCACTATAATAATCAAAGTACAATCAGATTAAGAGAGTAAAGAATTAGAAAAATCCTCTCCTGAAGACACAATAGATAAAGAGATACTTCTTTTGAATCACACAAATACCAACTTTCCTAACAACAGCAACAACATCCAGTTTCCCAAGAATTTCCTTAGGAAGAGTTATCACTCTACCCACACTAGGCTTTTCAAAGCTATTTTAAGAACACTCAGAGAAATACTTTGCAGTTATAACACAAGAACTCTGGTTCTCAAAAAGGTCAGTTTACAAATGAAAAAGAGTTCTATTTAAAGAAGTTCGAAACCTAGGTCAAGAAGCTGAAAATGCAAACTTGAAACTGCAAGAGATAATTGATTATCACTTATGATAATCGATTATTCGATACGTTTCTTAAAAACAAAAGTTTGAGCTGATAATCGATAATTCATAAAGATAATCGATTATTCTATTGGGTTTCTGAAAAATGAACAAAACTTAGGATAATCGATTATCTTAAGTGATAATTGATTATCAATGTGATTTTACGAAGAAAAGAAAGGATCCCAGAAAGATTTAGAGCAGCTGCTGTTTCATAATCATCTAAGCTAATTTAAACTATTTAAAACAAAATTAACTTATTACAAGAAAGCTTTAAACATAAATTGACTTGTCTTCAAAATATCTCCCAATATTTGCTTGAGATTTCTTTGTTATCATCAAAATCTTTTTATCTTAAATCTTCCTCTTTTGCCAAAACTATCTTCCTCTACCTTTAATTGGTAGTTGATGTGCTTATAATTATGTCCATGCCAAATGTGATGAACGTTTGACATTTTCCCAAATAATTGGATACTTTGTCCATGGATTCTGCTTTCCTCATCCTTATATCTGACCCTTCCTTATTATGCCGGAGAAATACAAAATAAAAATGATGTCGAGATTGATTGTACTTATGTTCTTCCACTGCCTTGTTAATAATGTAACAGGCCAAGAGAGATCCGACTCCACTGCACCGGGCAGCTGCATACTTGATAAATTCCCAAATGGAGAACGGTGACTTTCCCCAACAGGTATGAAGCCATACTTTGTTTTTATTTACTACTTACAGTGTATTGTTTACATAACGTGTTTAAATGTATAAAGTAATTGTAGTGCGAAAGTAAGCATGCATCTATTCCTGATTTAAAGTTATTTAAAATTATAGTGATTTTAATTGAAATCAATAGTATATAATGCATCTTTCTTCGTTTGTTTATTATTCACACTTTATGGAAAAGACTGTATAAGACTTCGTCAGCTGTTTAAATAATTTTGACTTTATCATCACTTCAGGAAATAATGGGAGTCTTCAACAAGAATTGCATGATCTCATACTCTGCTTACAGAAACATATTCCCCATTTGGGCGTTGGGAGAATATCGATCCCATGTATTGCAAGCCCGTTAAATATCGACTTAGTTAGGTGTCGTCCCAATTATTTCGACCTGTAGACATTAAAAGAAAAAAAATATTATTATTATTATTTCGACCTATTTTTCTTTTATTCCCATGCCTCTCTTAAAATGCCTGTGACTAACGAGTTTAGTTGTAGGCTAAAAAGAAAGTATAGCAAACTGGTGGAGAATGCCTGTAAGTTTTTTCTATCACTCACTCACTCTTAACGCATCTCTTGCTTTCCATGTGGCAAAAACAAGTCACATGTCATGATCTTAAACACACCACTTATCTTCTTATTTAAAAATTCAAATTCTTTTACCTCTTTTAGTAATATACTAGCAATGCAGAGGACAAATAATACCTAGCAAAATTATTAATCTACTCCGGTCTAAAATTCTGCCACATGTGTACTTTATTAGGTTTTCTGTCATTTTGCATATACTCTACTATTCAATTGACTAAAATACCCATACTACCTTTATTATTCCACACGAAAATACCACTCATAGAAAACCCACTTCCCTTCCTAATTTACAAAAATACCACTCCGAAAATACCTATTATTAATAATAATAATAATATTAATATTAATATTAATAGTAGAATCATTATAAGTATTATTATTATTAATATTATTATTTTGTAATATATTATTAATATTCTTCTTATTATATATTATTATTATTAGCAATAGTATTATTTGAACTATTATTTATTATTATTATTATTATTATAATTAGTATTAATATTATTATATAAGTACTATTATTATTAGATATTATTAATAGTAAAATTATTATTATTATTATTATTAATAATAATAATAATATCATTATTATTAGTAGTAAAATTATTAGTATTATTATTAGTAAAATTATTATTATTATTATTATAATATATTATTATTAGGTATAATTACTGATTTAGTCTTTCAATTTTTTATTTATTCATTTTGGTTTTTTTTATTATTATTTTTGTTCAATTTAGTCATTCAATTATTTAAAATTTTAATTTGGTAATCTTTGTAATGTTGACGTTAACATGTCCGTACATGTCACATGTTAATTTGTGGAATTTTTAATTTTGATTTTATTTTTTTTAAATTTTTTCTAAAAGAAATATGTAAACTCCTACATTGTGTCATGTTACAATTGTGTCACATGATAGTGGTAGTGATTCTTTTTAATTTAATTCTCTATTTAAATTTTTGATTCAATTTAATCCTTCTATTTTTTAAAATGATCCAATTTTGTTTTTTCCAATTTGAAACCTACTTAATAAATAAACTTAATTATAACTTCTATATAAATGTCAAAAGAGATTTTTTGAATTTATAAATCAAATCATTACATCTAAATATTCAAATTATTTTATATTTTACATTTGTAAAAATTTTTAAGTGTAAAAGATTACAAGTGTAAAAATATAAAAAATAAAATAATTTGATTATATAAGTGAAGTAATTTGATGTATAAATTCTAAACAATTATTTTAACATGTACATATAAATTGTAATTAAGCTTAATTACTAATTTGTTCATAAATAGGAGAAGACTAAATTGGATTGTTTTAAAGAATAAAGGACTAATATGAAAATAATCACTGTCATTGCCATGTGGCACGATTGTAACTTGACATGTGACACAATTGTAATAATTTATGTTTTTATAAAAAAATTAAAAAAAAATAAAAAATAAAAAATTTCATGACTTGACATGTGACATGTGAGGTTAAAGTATCAAATTCAACATTTAAAAAATATTAAAAAATAAAGGTACCAAAATGAATCAAATTTAACTTGGAGGGTTTGGGGTTTGGGGTTTCAGGTTTCGATTTTGGGGTTTCGAGTTTCGGGTTTCAGGTTTTGGGTATCAGGTTTCAGATTTTTGGGTTTCAAGTTTGGGGTTTCGGGTTTGGGTTACGAGTTTCGGATTACGAGTTACGGGTTTCAGGTTTTGGTTTTCGGATTTCGGGTTTGGGGTTTGAAGTTTCGGGTTTTGGGTTTTGGGTTTCGAGTTTAGGGTTTGGGGTTTGGCGTTTGGGGTTTCGGGTTTCGAGTTAGCGGTTTCAGCTTTGGGTTTGGGGTTGTGGGTTATCGGTTTCGAGTTACAGGTTTCGGGTTTCGGGTTTGGGTTTGGGGTTTCAGGTTTGAGATTTGGGTTTAGGGTTTAAGGTTTAGGGTTTAGGGTTTAGAGTTTATGGTTTCGGGTTTGGGGTTTTCGGGTTTGGGGTTTGGGGTTTGGGTTTTGCCGTTTCGGGTTTCTGGTTTTGGGTTTCAGGTTTTGGGTTTCTGGTTACGAGTTTCGGGTTACGGGTTTCGGCTTTGGGAGTTGGGGGTTAGGGG
>Ga0214542_1006174_pt1 | contig 22098 bp, 12 predicted proteins | sample CNSS1metaG_FD_160096 | JGI IMG/M metagenome (GOLD analysis project Ga0214542, IMG submission 160096) | Root nodule microbial communities from cowpea collected in UCLA plant growth center, Los Angeles, California, USA - CNSS1 | ecosystem: Host-associated > Plants > Roots > Nodule | place: USA...
AATACTCAATTTCTAATTTCAAACAAGACTTTGCCCTTCAAAGATCATTCATCTCAAATTCTTTCAATTGCCTTGTGAGCTCATTAGTAGTTTCAACGATGTTTATGTCATCTACATAAACAATAATAATGAAAAATTGATTTTCTAATATTTTCATATAAATACAAAGATAAAAATGATCATTTCTAATATTTTCATATAAATACAAGGACAAAAAGGATCCTCATTGTCATCCATAACATTCATCGCTATGTTATAAGTAAAAGTTTCGTCAATGTTAACTTTATTTTGGTTCCATATTCTATGATTCATGACATAATTTATTGAGATCTCATCATTTCAACCATTTCAGGTACTTGAGGTTCTTTTGGAACCGAACCATTAATTATGTCAAATGAATCTTTTGGGATTTCAACCTTTTCGATTAGGTCATTTTGCATATTAACTCACTTTCTCATTCAAGAGTTTTAATCTTTGGAACCAATAGGTCTACCACGCTTCAAACGTGTCCACATGAGTTTTTCAACCTTTTTTTTTGCATCATAATAACTGATCATGTTAAATAAGTCAATCATTTTGATTTGTAAATTTCTGGTTTACCATGACATGCATTTCAATTGTACTACTAAACTTGTAGTACAAACTATAAGAGAATGTTGATAATTTCTCCAATATACTTTCTTGTAGAAATTATTTTCTATTTGTATGAATTAAAGTAGATTGATTTAAGATTTTAGGGGACATTGATTTGAAATAATTTGTAAAAAGGATAAAGATAGTTTAACCTATCTTTTTTAACTCACTTTTAATCTAGTTATTCAATCACCATTAGATCATTTATTTTGATTCTTTTAAATGATGTGATGTGATGATCTAATGGTGATTGAAGTAGTGGGTTAAAAGTGAATAAAAAAAAGTGAGTTAAAGTTTCATTGTAAAAAAAAAACTTATGTATATAGTTTGATCACATTTATGAATAAATTTTCTAAACTTTCCATTAAATCAAGTTACATTCCTTTTATTTCCTCCTGCCACCGGCAAAACAATGTTTCAATTTCCATTTTCTAATCAAACAAAACATAGGTCTACATAAATTTTAGATATATAAAATCATTTTTATTATCATCATCTTAGTGTAACACTTAGTTTCCACTTATCATATTTTTTTCCTCTTATAAAAGTGGTGTAGGTGTTAGTTAGAAAATCATTATTGTACCATGACAGATACAACAGCTATAAAATGGTTCACGTTCAGCTCACACGTTTTGCTCGCATGTTGCACTCTTCGGAATTCAAATTTCGCATTCAATCTCTGTAACTGAAAGATAAAGGCGACAATATCTCATCTTTTCTCTCACCCTATCAGCACAACAAATAATCATCATGCAGGTATCTTTCCTCCTTTCTTCCTTCTTCCTCATCCTCTGTTCTTCCTCTGTTCCAAAACACAGACTTCATTTTCCTCTCTTTCTTTCTCGCAGAATCCAACACTTGTGACAACCCTTTTCGCCATTTTGCTCCTTGTCCACTCTTCACTCGCTCTCAAGGTACAAACCAATAACTTTAACCCTTTTCGATAACCCTTTTTGCCTCTAACTTCGATAAACTTGTCTCTCACTCTTGAACAGGAAGGACAAACATGCGTAGCAGACAGGAACTGCGACTCGGGTCTGCACTGCGAAACGTGCGTGGCCAATGGGAACGTGCGACCAAGATGCACTCGCATTCAACCCATCAACCCCACTTCAAAGGTCTCACCTTTTTGTTGTCGCGGTTCTGCTTTTTGAATTTTGTTCTGTTGTGGCGTGAAAGTGATGAAGGTTTCAGTTTTTGAACAGGTAAAAGGGCTGCCGTTTAATCGGTATTCATGGCTGACGACGCATAATTCATTTGCGATTTTGGGTCAGAAACCAATGACGGGTTCTGTTATTCTTGCTCCCACCAATCAACAAGACTCCATCACAAGCCAACTTAATGTGGGTTTTCTCTTCTGTTTCATCATTTTTTCTGTTTCTTTAATTGAAAAAACTATATATTAACTTGCTTATACAAATATAACTTATACAACCAATTAAAACCACTTATTTAGTGATTTATCAAAATAATGTTATTAATTGACTTAAATGACACAGCTGTTATGAAAAGATTATTTATAGAAAAAAGGTTGTAACAACTTGTAACTATAATAAATTGTACATGGTCTGATATAAGATAAATTTATTAACAACTTATATTGAAAATGATTTTTGATTAATTGGCAGATTAAAATATCAAACTTTGTTTTATTTAGAGAACAATGTCAAAAACATTTAATAAGCGTGTCTGGGTGTTGTACTTTTATTTTTATTGCTCTTATATAATGGTATTTGGATACTTGAAAATTTTTGAATTCCAGAAAAGTTGAAGTAAAGAAAGGAAAAGATTTCTGAAACTTTAAGCAGTTGTTTGGAGATCATTTGTCGTGTCTCTCATTGTGTCCATTCTACATCCCGGAAAAGTAAAGTTTCTGTCTTCTGCTCATTGCAAATAACATAAGGTCCCCACTATGTTCCTTTTCAATTCTTTAAAACTGGAAAGTCAGAAAGTGGTTGGCTATACGGTTGTTTGCAGCAGGATAAATCGCTATTATGAAAACAGCCCAAGATTTTGTAACGTGTGCATTTATATTTTAAATAAATTGAACTACTAGAATTTGTTTACACGGTTGAATAGTTCAAGAGGTTCCTAGTTTAATTTCTTTAATGAGATGCTTGCATTGTTCAAGCCCACCAGTGACGAGGATGACTTTATCTGTTTTCCTAGGTACAAAGAATGTCTTACATGAGGGAATTATATATTATATATTAATACAAAACAATTAGGATTGTTTTTCCTACGGTTGAATATTGCAATTTGTTTTTAGTTTAACTTGATTAGTTAGTTCCTTTGTCTCAAATGCTGATTATATTTTAATAACTTTTTAATGACACGTTTAAAGTTGGTAGCAGAACAGAGATGAAGGAACGGCTCAAAGTTCAAACCCTTTTTCCAAGTGAAACAGTAACCACATCTTGTTTGTATTCTCACAGTAAAATAACTCTATTGAATAGCTTGGCAACAATTGGTAACTTGGTGGGAATTACTCACCAAATTTTTATAGAGATCAAGAACAGCATCATTCTTAAAATACTCCTACAACCTAAGATACATAGTACAAAGTGGATGAAAGAGAAGTTATCCCTTGTGCATTTATATTTCACATTTCACATTTCATGTAAAAGGAATCTAAACTGGTTTCGGTTCAAGAATTTTGACACCTTATTCTTGTATTTCACATCTGTGTTGTTGTAGAATGGGGTACGAGGTTTGATGCTTGACATGTATGACTTCCAGAATGATGTTTGGCTGTGTCACTCTTTTGGTGGTCAGTGCTACAACTACACAGCTTTTGTAAGTAAGAAATATCTTAGTTGTTGGTGAACCGAATTAATGATAATGCAATTAAAAATTTGTATTTCTCTGTGACCATGAAATCTGGTTATCAATAGTTGTCTGAATATGAACAATACAGCAACCTGCCATTAATGTTCTCAAAGAGATTCAAGTATTTCTAGAGGCAAATCCATCAGAGATTGTTACCATTTTCATTGAGGATTACGTTACATCACCAAAAGGCCTAACAAAGGTGTTTGATGCCGCTGGACTGAGAAAATACTGGTTTCCAGTGTCTAGAATGCCCAAAAATGGTGGAAACTGGCCAACAATTGATGATATGATCAAGAAGAATCAGCGTTTAGTAGTCTTCACTTCAAAAGCATCCAAGGAATCTTCTGAAGGGATAGCCTATGAATGGCGATACTTAGTAGAAAACCAATGTAAGTACAAGTGGCTATAATCTAAGATTACTGTGGAAATAAAATTATGGATAGAGAAATGTCAGACACACTCTCTAAGGCATTATTTTAAATATAACTTCATGAAAAATCATAAATTTGTATGAATCATACTAAATTATAATCAATCTTAAATATACTAAAAATGGTTCATTCTTAACACCCTCTTAAAGCAAATACTGATGGGGTTTTGAGTTGCAGATGGAAATGGAGGAATGAAGGTTGGTTCATGTCCAAATCGTGCAGAGTCACCATCTATGAACACAACTTCAAGATCATTAGTTCTGGTGAACTTCTTTCGAGATCTTCCCGATGTAACCAAATCTTGCAAAGACAATTCAAGCCCTTTGCTTGACATGGTCAATACATGCTATGAAGCAGCTGGCAAACGTTGGCCTAATTTCATTGCTGTTGACTTCTACAAGGTGTTAAAATATTAGCCATGATTGGTATTCTCAACTTATAGAATGAGCAAATTGTACTAGTTTTTCCCATGATAAAGACAAAAAAAAAAAAAGAATGGAATAAGAGCTTTTGGTAAGATAAAAATAGCTTATACAAAGTTAAAAGTAAACTTCTATGACATTGATGTTTCAGAGAAGTGATGGAGCAGGAGCCTCAGAAGCACTAGATGTTGCTAATGGTCATCTAGTGTGTGGATGTGAAAACATTGGCACCTGCAAGGTTTGCTGCAATCAACATGTGACACATAAAATTTTCCTCCTCCTCTCTGGAGGTTGGTGATAGAGTAATGAATTTGGATTTGTGCAGGCTAACATGACATTTGGAGCATGTGAGATACCTGAGGCTGAAATAACTCCTCCTTCAGCAGCAGCAGGTGACACTAGCTTTGGTGTTGGAAATTGCAAGCAAGTTGATTTGTTGTGGTGTTTTGTCACCACTGTTTTTGGGGCCATGCTTGTGGCATCGTGAATAGACATTTTCCTTGTCTATAAGTAGGTGAAAGTGTTGAAGAAACCATTTTTAGTGCAGTGAAATGGTGTTATTTTAGTTATTTGAATTTTGAGAGCAACTTTGGAAAGTGCAGTGGGTATGCAATGGCTCCCTAAATTAATATTGGTTAGTCATCAGTTGTGTTGAAGAAGAACCCTTTTTTAATATACCAGACTTTTTTTTTTATATATATATACTTTGCACCTTAGATAATGTGATCATGTGAGACTGAACTTAAATGTCCTTTCAAATTACAAGGATTTTATTTAGGCTCTTAAATTAAAAAAATTATTTTAGTCTATCCAAAATAATCATATGATTTTAGTTGTTAAAATTAAATTTAAAAGATTAAAAACAGATATAAGAAATGTATTTTAATCTTTTGAATTTGGTGTTTAGAAATTAAAATTGTATTTTTTTTTGAGACACTCTTTTTTAAAGGTATAAAGGACCAAAATCAATATTGTCTTGAATTTTAAAGACTAAATAAGACAACTGTAACAGATGATATAAAAAAAATTATAAATATCCTTCCTTCTATTATTGTTCTTTTTTCTTTTCTTTTTTTTTGTAAATAAGGAATGTAAAACAAAGAGTAGCTAAAATAACAATAAATAAGAGAGTGAATTGATTGAAATTGTTGATGATAGAAGAGTGAATTGATTGAAATTGTTGATGATAGAAGAAATTTAGTGTAGTGGTTATGAACACCAAGAACAACAAAGATTTATTTAATATAATAAGACACCAAATTTTTTATGTTTGTTGGATTTCTTTTTTTCTGAATTTACATCCTGAATCTACATCAAGTCGACTTACACAACTTGAGTTGAATTTTTTATTAAAAATCTTATAAATTATTTAATTACAATAAACATATGTAACTAGAATAATAAATGAGTGATAAAGTGGTTTAGTGATTATACAAGAGAGGTTCCGAGTTTAACTTCTCCACTAATAAAAACTAACAATTAATATTTTTCAATAATAAAAAAAAAACTAGAATAATAAATAGGATAATGATATTTTAACTTACTTTTTTTAACCTACTTTTATCATTATCCTAATAAATATATGTTATTCCTTAAAACACTCTTAGTAAAATTTACAAAGATAATGAAAACACTAAATTAATTATATGTTACTCCTTAAAACACTCTAAATAAGATTTACAAAGATAATGAAAACACTCAATTAATTATATTTTAATTTTTAACAATTTTAAAATTAATTTTCTATTTAATTATTATTTTTTGTGTGTATCAAATAAATTATCAATTATAATTATATAACATTTATGAATATTGTTGTCCTTTAAATGAAATAAAGTTACATCAATGGTTATTAAGGTTATAATTCATTTAATGTCACAATTAACTATGAACTTTTATAAAATTCAATATTTATTGTTTATTGTTTTCCGTCCCAAAAGAGCACGAGTTAACATGACCCTGTAATCTATTATATCCCATAACAAGCATTTTTAGATTTAGCTAACATAATTAATTATTAACTAATCATAATTGATTATATGTAAATATAAATATTTAAATTTAGTTGACATAATGAACTATTCATTGTTCATAATTGATTATCTACGATAATAAGCATTTTGGTATGACTCACATAATCCATTATTCACTTTTCTTAATCAATTATCTTCCAAATTAGATAAAATTTATGCTTAGTCTAATTTAAGATAATATATTATAAACTTAACATAATTAATTATTATGTTTAAAATGATAAATTGAATTTTTAAATGCAAAAATGTTTAAAACTTTTTAAAGTTTGATTCATACTTGTATTGTTTGAGTTCAATTAGTCATCAACCTTCTGCAAAAGCCTTAGTCGAGCACTCACTAGCCCTAACAGAATAATGCTAAATCTAATCAGCTGTACAAAGTAAGCATCCTGTGACAAGATATACTTTTGGCAGACCGACAAGTATTCAACCCCATACATCACAAAAAGAACTTAGTTAGAAATTAGATGGAGTTCATCGGATCACCTGACAAGTGGGCCTCCAATAAATGGTTAGGTAATAACCTTACAAAATTAATATAAATACATATGGACCTAGGTAATTAAGATATTTTTTTCATTAATTGTTAAATATAAGATTTGACTATTGAGGAGTTTTTTTTTTAACTTGAACTTCAGAGTACCTTTTGCAGGTATACTCTCATATTTTACTTGGAAAAGGACGAGAACTTGAAGAACGAGCACCGCACCCAAAAGAAGGAACCCATTTAGAGTTATCAAGCCCTTACGAGGTACTATCTTGACTTCGTAAAAACAATACCCATACTAGGTTAGTAAGAAATAGAGTAAAAACTATCAAGAAAAGATGCAAACATCATATTTTGTCATGCTTGATAACAAGAGTGATATTAGTTATTTTTATAATAATATTAATAAATTATGTTTATTTTATTTATTGGAGTTATATATATTTTATTTAATTTATTTTTTTATGTTACTTAATTTGTTTTAAATGATACAATGGTCCTCTTCTTGTTTTTTATTTTTACTATTTAACTTATTTTATTCTTTATATTTTATATTTGTATAATTTAAATAATTTTATATTCATATTCTTGTTATTTAAAAATACTTTCTTCTTATTAATTGGTATACTATTATTATTATTATGATTATTATTATTATTATTGTTATTATTATTATTATTTATTTTTGTTCTAATAATATATTGGTTCTTTTTATTCTTTTAATTTTTTATTATTTAATTTTACTTTTAATGATATATTGATCCTTTTATTATTTATGTTCTTGTTATTTAACTATATTCTATCTAATATATTTTTTCAGTTCCTTAATTAATTAATTTATTTTCATTTAATTTCTTTAGCTATATACTAGTCCATTATGTTTCTTTAATTAAATTATGTTTCAAGTTTTTGTTTGACTTATTGTTTTATGTTTTTATTTTAAATCGTAAAACATTTTGAATATTATATTATATAATTCAAGAAATTTATATAAAAAATAAGAATAAAATAAATAAATTATAATTAAATATACAATAATGAAAAGAAGTTATGTATATAATCTTTTATTATTTTATACTTTTCAATTATTCTTTCGTATTTGAGTCTATATTGTGCGTATAAATTATTGACTAAGATAATGTATGATGTATCATAGTAATCAAGTTTTGTAATCCTTGTTAAAATGTCTCAAAGTATGTTAGTTGAACGAAGAGTCCTTGGTTTCCTTGTGATGAGTTAGGACTATGTTGATGCATGATGTTCTTACATGGATCCTCAGTGTAGACCTCTAAACACGCAATAAGATCTGAGTGGATTGGAGGATCCTGGTGTATGCTCATGAGAGTTGAACCACAAGGGAGATCTACTTACAAAACACTCTTTAACGCTTAAGTTAGTAAGAGAGTTTGGATATCTTCATGAGTAACAAAGAGAGTAGAGAATTATGTGTATTTTCTGTTGAAATACCATGTGTATTTGTAGGGCTTTTGGGTCCTGTGACTAAAGTGATAAAATTGGTAATACAAAGATGATATCAAATAATATCAATAAAATAACAACTTATCTCATATATGATAATTAGCTGAATAATAATAATAATAATAATAATAATAATAATAATAATAATAATGTGATATCTTACTTGATATATAAAATATTTTGTCAAACTATCAAAATTTGGTCACATATAATGTTAATATATGAATATTCACACGAACAAATATATCTCAGAATATCTTCCAGCCATGTTGGGTTGTGTTTGTAGATAAGCCCCAAAACTTGAAAGTTTGATTAATGTATGAAGGATTTCTTTTTATGACTATAACTAGTTGATAAGTGTTTAGTTTTAGTAAAATTTCATATCATTTAGACACTTATATTAAATAAATTCAATGTAAAATTCAGTAAAACAACCCCTTTTGCATTAAAATATAGAATGAGGTATAAAAAAGTTACAAAAAGTGGAATTTAACATATTTGTGTTATTTTTGTCGGAAACATGAAGGGAATTGAAAAGTTGGTGCTAAGCCCCAAAATTGCAGCTCATCCATAAGTGATGATGAATTTTAAAGATTCAAAATATAAGCCTGCAACTGAGCAGCGATATTGGCAATGAGCCACATATGAGGAAACCTTCAGTGTAAGGAAACCTCAAGCTCTAGAATGATAGCTGAGCTTTAAGAGAAAACCCACATGAGGAGGAAAATTGTCGATCACCAAGTTGATTGTCCAACCTTGGAAGCAAAACCCACCTAGGGGAAAACCACATGGTTGATGATAGAGCATGCCTATGTTATTTTCATGTTGATTTTGTAAATCATTCTAGAGAAAGAAACTTCTTAAAGAGCTTAAGTTTCTATTAGAACATCTTTAGTAAGTTATGGAAGGAGGAAAGATACTCTATGTATTTGTTGTAAACATCATTATGAGCAACTAACTTGTTCCTAGTTGGGATGAGATGTAAATTCTAAACTCTTTGTACTGCACTTGATTTGATATGTGTTATGTTCTTGTGTTATGTGTTAGTTATTTGATTTGTTCTTATTGCTTTGGTGACTTGGCCAATCATCATACTTCATCAACACTAGATACAATGGGAACTAGTCTAGTGTTTAGATCCAATCAAATATCCTAATGCTTGGCAGATATTAGGGATGAATCTACGACTTTAGTTTGTTTAAAAAGTCTTGTTCTTATTGCAAGGTTCCTCCACCTAGGTGGGAATCACCCTACGTTTGACACCCTTTAGTTCTAATACATAAGAATGGTGTTAGAATTATAGTTAAGAGTACTTCGAGGAACACTAAAACAAAGAACATAACCTATAGATAATCAAGGGTAGTGTCGTTGAATGAAAAAAGCCAAGTTCAATCCCAACACCTTAATTAACATCACTTATCTTAACTTTTATTCAAATATGTTTTCAAACTGTTAAACCAAATCCTTGCTATTATTTTATTGCAAAAATTGAAGTAGATTATAGATTACTATTTTATCAAACCAAATCCCTTTGGATACAACCTTGTTGTGCTACAATCAAACTAGTGAACTTGCTAGATAAGTTACACCCTCAACTAGGGGTCTCAACAAGGTTTTAATGCCGTTGTCGGGGATTTGTGCTTAGATAAAAATATTTATTTGTAATCATCTTAGGTTTGTTGTATATTTGTGAAATCTATGCAGTAGTAATTTATTTGATTTTGTTTTATACTATTACTTTGCTTTGCTTACTTGATCTTGATTTAATTGTTGCATGCTAAGAAGAGAACATAAAAAAAATCTTGTTGTTTGATCTAGAAATAGAGAAGACTACTAGGAGAAATAACAAGAACAGAAAGAAGAAACAACAAGCACAACTTGAGAAGTAATGATAGATTGAAGAAAATTCACCTTTTTCCAAGTTTAATTCAGCAGCACCAAGAAGAACAAATTGCAGAATGTACTGAACAAAGGAGATTGCCAGGAGATTATGTGCAGCGACAAGGGGAAAGGAAATTTCCAAGCATAGTTAGTCCTACAAAGGGGGTGGAAATGAAACATGCCTTATTGTCATTAATAGTTGCGAATCAGTTTGCAGGATTGGACAATGAAGACCCCTACAATCACCTAACAATCTTCTATAAGTTATGTGATACCATGGGAATATGAAGAGAGGATGATGATGCAACATGTTTAAATTATTTCTCTTCTTCTTAATAGGAAACACAAAAATATGGCTACAATCTCCACCAAATCAAAGTTTGGTGAATTGAAAGGATGTGGAAAGAAAATTCTTGACCAGATTCTTCCCACCATCAAGATATGTAGGTGCTAAATCAACATTTGCAACTTTCTCACAAAGATTATATGAGCCTTTATGTGAAGCATGGGAGATATACAATTCTCTTCTCAGAAAATGTCCAAATCATGGCTTTGATGATGTGGCAGAACTCAATATGTTCTATAGCGGGCTTACGACATAAACCAAAATGCTTTTGGATGTTTCTGTAGGAGGATCTATGATGACAAATGATGTAGTTGAAGAAACTAATATCATAGAATCCTTAGTAGAAAGTGACCACCATGTACAACATGATAGGAGACATCCTGGAACTAGACACACACAATGCAATCTTAGCTCAAAATAAGTTGATTTCATAGCAAATGAAGGAGATCAAAAAACAAATTTCTAAAATGCAAGCCAAAGTAGCAATGACTAACACATCTCAACAAATTCAAAGGTGTGATTTCTGTGTTGGTGATCACCCCAATGACTAATGATCAACAACAAAATTGATCCAAGAAAACAGGCCATTTCAGGAATGGCTAAAGGCAACCAGAAAATTTCAACTTCCACTAGAATTCAAATCGAAGGCACAATGAACATCAAATTGCTTCCAGAAGACTACACTATTGAATAAACTAGTAATACTCTGCACTAGTCATACTTACCAACCCTTTGACTCACCTTAGATTAGCATTTCCACTCATAAATAACTAATCAACCTATTATCATTACACCAATTTTATAAACAATCATACATCAACAAACACAATGCAATATAATCTTAATATAGGAAACATTTAATCATTCAAACACAAATTAACAACTATATCCTATAATAATAAAAAAGGGTTAAATATGTTTATGGTCCTTTAACTTTAAGTGAAAATTGAAATTAGACCTTCTTCAAAAATTTGGCCTAATTTAGTCCAACAACTTTAGAACTGCATAAATTTAGTCTTTTTAACCAAATTTTGTTAAGTTTATTTAACGTTTCAAACACGTTTCATGGTAGCTTCTTAGTCAACATTGAAGCGAAAACGTGTCAAACTGTGTAAAAAACTCAAATGCTATTGTGAAATGCATTTGAAACGTTAAATAAACTTAATAAAATTTGGTTAAAAGGACTAAATCCACGTAGTTCTAAAGTTTGAACACTAAATTAGGCCAAAAATTGAAAGATGGACTAATTTCAATTTGGCTTAAATACTTTATTGGTCCTAATTTTCGGAAGCTTTGTTTCATTTGGTTCTCATTTTTTGGAAATGTTTAAAATGGTCCTAATTTTTGTAAATTATGATCAATTTGGTTCTTTTTACAAATGCCGTTTAAATCGTTTACGGAAGGTGAACAATAACTGCCACATGTCACTTCGGATTTTTTTAAATTTTTTAAATTTTGTTTTTAATTTTTTTAATTTTAAAAATGTTGTCCACGTGTCAAGTCAACATTGTAACATGTGGCAGTGTTAGTGCCACGTGCCAAACCAATGTCATTGTCACGTGTCAGTTTAGTGTCATTGCCATGTGTTAGTATCTCGTGACATATATTCAATTCAGTCCCAATTTTGTCTCCATCAAAATTAACCAAATTTAATTTTTATATAAATGTTATACTGAAAATTTTATTTTTATTAAAATTCACATTTACCATTCATGTTGACAATAACGTGGATAATATAATGCTTCATTTACCATTCAACCAAATCATAGGTTATAAAAGGAAATAGAACATGCTATTACGTAATTATAACTACCCATAATTAAAAACTTTTAAAGTTTATGTAAAGCCCAATTTTCTGCCCTAAAGTTCTAAGGGCTACCGTTGAGCTGTTGGGCCTAAGGGATAAAGTCACCGAAGTCTGCCCTAACTGTTTCATTGTGCACTTTCAGAATCCCCTCCCTTGGTGCTTAGAGCTGCAGCCGTCACTCTGCTAGGGTTCAGCCTTGAAGCTCCGTCACGTTTGTTTGAGCCAGTTCGTTCCATGTAAGTTGTATCCCATCCCACACCTCCTTGTTCTTATCTCAGTTGCTTCGAGTTCAGTCTAGAGTCGTACTAAATACTTCGTGCCACTCTGTCCTTGTGTTTTCCAGTTCACTAAGTTGCCTTGGGAGCTGCTGCGTTTCCTGTTCGCACTAGGAACCCAATTGTTGGCCTTTTTCCAGGTAGGGAAGCTAAGACCCTTCTCTTATATTCGGTTGTTCAATGTTGTTTGGCTGTCATTTCCGTTTTTGTGTGGTTGGTATGATGCTATGTTGGTTTGGAACGCATAAGTCTGTTGTTTGGAATGGTGGGTGTCATTGTTGCAGGAAAACAGTGGCGAGACCTGCAAATCTCGCCCAAGCAAGCTAGTCTCGCCTAGGCGAGATGAGCAGGGGCTCACCCAAGCCCTTTTTTACGCGAGAGGTCGCCCACGCGACCCGCTCAGTATTTTTGAGCGAGCGAGCGTCTCGCCTAAACGAGAGGGGTCTCGCCTAAGCAAGATCCCGTGTTGGTTTTTGGATGTTCTTCGAGCCCTCGTCTAGGCGAAGTGGGGCTTGCCTGAGCGAGCTCGTCTTGCCTGAGCGAGACCCTTCAGCCTGAGCGAGGGGCTGGGTGAGACAATGTGCTATTTGGATGCTGGTTTGTTATTGGATGATTAGTGTTGGTTTGGAAATGGATGTTATGATGAGAAACATGTATATAATGAAATATTATGTATGCTTGGCATGATTCATGAATTGTAGATGACGGGTTTGGTATGGACTTGGCATGTGAAATAAATGAGTTGGTTATTATCAAAGAGGCATGATAACGAGATGGGTTGAAATCCTATGTGCATGGATGGGTTATGATGAGTTGGATTGAGTTGGAATTTGAAACATGAAAGGTATTGGTTCGAAAGGTTGACATAATGAATTATATAATTGCATACTATTTGACTATGTGACCAGGTTTTGTCTGTGTCAGTGCGTAATACCTTGAGGTCTCTAGGTGAGACTTTCAGGGTCGCGCTTCAGTGGTTGGGACGTAATTCCATGGCCCCTGTTAGTGGGTGCCCATGGTGGTGCCCCATCTGTATAATTAGGTAAGGATTCAAGGTAAGGTCACATCCTGGCGCTCTAAGGGGTCAGTTAGTCTCACCTAGAGCGGACTGACTCCTGTGGTGAGAGTAGCAGGAGGCCCGAAATTCACTAAGGGCTAACCTTATGGTGAGGGAATATTGATCCATTATAACACTTGTAACACATAGCTCGGGGGTGAGCAGAGGTATCCACCACAAGTGCAAGTGTCCGCTGAATCCGACCAAGTTATACGTATCCGAATGAGTCGAGTCGTGTCGTAGTGTATTGTTTGGAAGGTCGTAACATGCTTGTGTGATGTATGTGTGAGGGACTATGAATATGTATCTGACTCCATTGATGAAATGATTTTTCTTGTGCTCTAGCTTACCCTACTTTCTTTGTTGTGTGATCTACTGTGTGGTACTCTCTTTTGCGATGATCATCAACTTGTTGGTGTGAGCAGATGTGAGGAACGCCCGTAGGCAACAGGAGGGTGGAGATTCCGCTACCTAGTCCGCGTGGGCCAGTTTATATTTCCGTATGAGTTTATTTAGGGTTGCGACCCATGTATCTGTTTGTCCTTAGATTCATGTACCTTGGTAAACTTTTCCTCTAGTTTCTTTTGGGCATCGTGGTGTGCCATGGATTGTATGGAGTTGAGTTTAAAACTCCCAGACCGCACTTTTATGTTATCTTTCCCGTAACATTCCTTTAATTTTACGTACTTAATTAAATGGGGTGTTACAGTTTATATATAAAATAATTTAAAAGTTTTCATATAATTGTTTTTCCAAAATTTGTTATTTATAGTTTTTTTTTCGATATAAATTGACATAGCATTAAAATGATTTACAACTTAAATTGGACCTTCATTTTTATTTTTTACGAATATTTGATGTGATGAACGATAGTAAATTAATTATGAGAAATCTATCAATTTTACTTATAAATAAATATTAATTCTTATATTTTATTATTTTCAGCAAAAAAATTCTATATATATATAATTAATAGTTTTTAAAAATATGTTTATTTAATACAACATTTAATCATTGAATTAAGAATACAAATTGAGAATAGATACATTATTACAACTAATATGAAAAAAAAATACATATATTAATTTTACTCTGACTAATACATAATTTTTGAAAGACTTAAATAGGAAATATCCAACAATATAATATATTATATATATATATATATATATATATATATATATATATATATATATATAGACATATATTAATGATAAAATTAAAAAAATTGTATAAAAAAATTATATGGCTATTAATTTCATAAAAACATACATACACACACATCTATATATGAGACAAGGAGTAGAATATTGAAAATAAAGTCAAGAGAATGAAGATGAAGGTGTCTTTGGTTTTGCTCCTTCTAATCATTGTTTCCATTGAGATTGGTATGTGATATAAGGTTTTGAAGTTGATTTTTGGTTTAAAATAAGTTTGTGAAGTTGAGACTAATGGCTTAACATTGAAGATATTATGTATCTTTTGTTAACAGAAAGCGATGGACCATTGAAAATGATAGAGGGAAAAGTGTGTGAAGTGAAGCTATATGACTACTGTGAAAGCGATAATTGCTTGGTTGATTGTCCAAAGAAATATGGAGCAGGAGCAAGTGCTCATTGTAGCGTCACTGGGGAGTGCTTATGCGATTATCCATGTTGAGGTGCTTATCATCTTTTTTTTGACCTTCTCTCTGATTGTGTGGGGAATTAAGTCATTAATTGTACCTTTAATATCTAATTCGAACGAAATAAAATTATTCTCTTTTCATTATATTTATTGATGTTCTTCTTCTCAATTATTTTCAAGAGTTTATATATTCTTGACTTTAGACAATAACCCTTGAGTTTGGTTGATATATATATATATATATATATATATATATATATATATATATATATATATATATATATATAGTGCAATGTTTACTTTTGATGTTATCCATATTAGTTATTATAAACAAAATTGAAACAACTTGTTACGTACTACATTTTATAAAAAAATGTAAATGTATATTGCAATTTTTTCCTTTTATAAATTTATGTATTTCATTTATATTTTTCACTTCTTTTTCTAAAATTGAAGTCTTTTATATTTTATGAATGGAATTTCAATTGAAATATCTTAATATTACCGAGGATTAAAGTCAATTCTTTGTTAACTCTTTCTAAGTTCAAACTTTGTCAACTTTAGTAAATTTAGAATTTTATGCTTTCTTTAATTAATATTAATAAAGGTCATAATAATTTTTTTTATAACGATTTTTTTTAAAATAAATTGATGTTATATTTTGTTGTGTAATATATTAAAAATAAGATCATAATATTTTTCGTTCAAAACTATATATAAAAACATAATATGTTTTTTTTTCAAAAATAATATTAGTAACTTTTTTAGGAAATAAATTCACTGGAATAAAATTTCACACGTGTGTATATATATATATATATATTAGTTTATTTATTTATTGATTCATAAATGTATTAATATTTGTGCAATTGTGAATCACCATAAACAACACACCAAAACCAATGCATGCATTGATTTTTTGGTATATATGTATAACATCATACATTCGAAATCAAAACAAATCTCTCAAGTTCTCATTTGTCTAAAAAATTGTTGCACATGATTTATCTAGAATTTGAAAGCATTATAATGTAGAATCAAATCATCTATTCGTGCTTTAAAAGCTTACACATCCTAAATTTACTCCAATTTCCCTAATTACTCCAAAAATTGTGACAGGCATGATTCTTCAAAATTACAATATACTACTTTAGCTCACAATATACAAAACCGTGAAACTCGACATTTTAATTTCCAAAGTCACAATTTGAAAAACTTTAACATTTTATAATTACAAGAAAAGAAGAGATTGATTGGCTAATTATTGATTTATTTTTGCTTATTGCTTGGAAGTAAAAGCTATATAATGATATCAAAAAACCAAATATTGAAAGTGTTAACAACATTTTAAAATTGAATAAAAAGAAAAAATGGAAAGGGGGTGTGGCGTAGGTGATCGAGGTCGTACTCGACCTAATAAAACTATGTAAATGCAGTACTTAGGAATTAACCCAAGGTTGTCTTCCAGTGACCATTGTTTTCACTCAAAGGTTCCAGATTCAACAAGAGGGTGTTGGTTTGGCAGATTCAATTTTAAACACAAAATTAACAAAACGTAATTGCAAAACTTAATTAAATAGATTTCAACACGTATTGATTCCTTGATTCAACTGAAATTTCACCAATCACAGATTACACAATTAATTGTTCTATCCAACTTGCTTCCATGAAACCCAAAATTAATCAACTAAGCAATAATTAACACGAGTTACATATGCCATTAAGCCAAGCATACTTCAAGCAATTAACACCCACAGATTAAGCATATTATGAACGACCCACACTCATTAAGCATGAATATAAGTTGCTTTAGGTGTAGAAACACGAAATTATGATTAAGCATCCATCAATTTCGTATTTCTACCATGAAAATGCAACTTGAAGAAGGGCAAACCAGAACAAAATTTCAAAACGAACAACAACCTCATGGTTTCATTTCAATTTCATTAAGGAATCAATACCAAAAGCTTAGCTAGACATGGAATTCGAAAAACAATTCAAATAGAAACGAAATTGCATTAGAAGAGTAGGGAAAGAGTGAACAAACACAATTTTTTATTGAAGAGGACGAAAACCCTAAGTTGGGTGGTGCTCCAATGGTCTCCAATCATCAAAAATGAAAAAACCCTAAGTGGGTGCTGCTCTTAGAACGTCAAAAACTGAATGGGGAAGATGAAAGTGTGCTCTAGTCTAAGGAAACCCTCTAAAATACGTGGTCACATAACCACAGTTGCTTATAATTACAAAACTATCATTCTGCCACTTAGAATTACAAAAATGCCATTATGGGCTGAAAAATGGTGGCCCAAAAAATGGCGCCCCAATGACGTGGACAGGCTAAATGACATGGCGCAGATGTGGTAATGATGTGGAAACTCTCTCTTTATCTTAAGATTAATGTCCAAGCTCCAAAATATTTTCCACAAAATACCTAAAAACAATTAGAAACAAAAATTAGACCAATTAATACCAAATTAGTCAAAATTCGGAATAATGGTCCAATGAAGCCAAATTGAGGAAAATGCACTAACAAAAGACAATTAAGCACTAAACAACCCTCAAGATGAGCACAAAAAGGCAATGGACTAAGGAAAAATAATGACTCATCAAAACAATGCTTTGTCTTTGCATTTTAAGTTGCTTTTGAATTGTTTTACCCTATGTGAAGATTTGAGCCATTCTCTGTTCATTGTTATGTGATATATGCCTTTTGAATGCTTGCATAGTAGCATTGGCTTGACTCTTTCTAATGCTTTTTTTGATTAATATGCATGTTTGGATATGATTTAGGCAATTTTGTTTCGATGAGCCTATAGCCAGATGAGCCTACCTTGGATTGTTTCCTTTGATAGCCCTTTTTGAGCTTGCATACCCTTTCATTGTTTTATAGCTCATTACAATCCTTTAGCATGAAAAACCATGATTCATCCTACCTTACAAAATTTTTGAGCTTTAGAATTGTTTTGGGAATGGGTTCTTTTGTATGTGTGGTTGCGCACAATAAGTGTGGTTGTGCGCACCTGTTTTTTTCATGGATTGCTCATTTGTACATTTTATTTCGAACATGGAAATTGTTGTTTCTCTACTAAAAAATGAAAAGAAATAAGGAAATAAAAAAAACATTTAAATGCAATACTCAGGAGTTAACCCAAGGTCATCTCCTAGTGACCATTGTTTTCACTCAAAGGTTCTAGATTGCAGTTCAACACTAGGGGGGCTTGGTTTGGAAGATTCGGTTTTAAACACAAAATTAACAAAATGCAATTGCAAAACTTAGTTAAACAAATTTCAAAACGTATTGATTTCTTGATTCAACTAAAATTTCACCAATCACAGATTACACACTTAATTGTTCTATCCAATTTGCTCCCATGAAACCCAAAATTTATCAACTAAGAGATAATTAACACGAGTTAAATATGCCATTAAGCCAAGCATATTTCAAGCAATTAACACCGACATATTAAGCATACTATGAACGACCCACACTCGTTATGCATGATCATAAGTCGCTTTAGGTGTAGAAACACGAAATTAAGATTAAGCATTCATCAATTTCATATTTTCCCATGAAAACACAAATTGAAGAAGGACAAACCAGAACAGAAATTCAAAACGAACAACAACCTCATAGTTTCATTTCAATTTCTTCAAGGAATCAATACCAAAAGCTTAGCTAGACATGGAATTTGAAAAATTATTGAAACAGAAAGAAATTGCATTAGAAGAGTAGGGAAAGAGTGAACAAACACAAATTTTATTGAATGGGATGAAAACCTTAAGTTGGGTGGTGCTCCAATGGTCTCAAATCATCAAAATCCAAAAAACCCTAAGTGGGTGCTACTCTTAGAACGTCAAAAACCGAATGGGAAAGAAGAGAGTGTGCTCTACTCTAAGGAAACCCTCTAAAAAATGTGGTCACATCACCACAATTGCTTATAATTACAAAATTGCCATTCTACCACTCAAAATTACGAACATACCATTATGGGTTGAAAAATGGTGGCCTAATGATGTGGAAAGGCTAAATGACATGGTGCAGACGTGTGGTAATGATGTGGAAACTCTCTCTTCATCTTAAGATTAATGTCCAAGCTCCAAAATTTGCTCCACAAAACACCTAAAAACAATTAGAAACAAAAATTAGACCAATTGATACCAAATTACTCAAAATTCAAAATAAAGACCTAATGAAGCTCAATTCAGCGAAATGCACTAAAAAAAGATAATTAATCATTAAACAACCCTCAGGATGCGCATAAAAAGATAATGGAATAAGGAAAAATAATGACTCATCAGTAGGACGATGAGATTGAATCCTATCAACATCTTTAAAGTAATCCTTGGAATTATCATTGTAATCACTATAGTAATCAAAAGGCACATGTTAGGCGCTGATTTTTCTTCAGCAAGTATATTGAGTCGACGTAATAATTCTCGTATCCATGAACACTTTGATTCCCTGTTCCACCTACATTTCTAGGGCTGCCATTTGCTCTATATGTCCTTCTAGAATTTAAATTAAGTGGACGACACTTCCTGTTGTTGCCTGTCCTTATCTATCTGCTTCTAAAATCTTCTTTTACTATTATTTCTCCTTGTTGTTCTCTCTATCTCAGTATAAAGAATCAAATTTTCAACCAATTTTTCACCTTGCATATAATAAGTAACTACAAGGCAAGTAAGCATAGAAAGATCAAAACACTATAATGAAAAACTAATAAATATCTATAAGGATTCACAAGAAAATTTGAAATTCAATAAGACTACCAAATATTTTGGCATAAGTTCCTATTAGCGACGCCAAAAATTTGTGAAGGATTAACAAGAATAGAATTGCAACTAATTAGCTAAGGATTAGTGAGAATAGAATTGTGAAAAATTAACTATGGGTTAACGAGAACAAATGTGCGAAAAATTATTTATAGATTAGAGAGAACATAATTGCAGAAAACTAGCTACTGTTTGGTGAGAACAAAATTGCAACAAATAAGCTACGGATTAGCTAGAACAAAATTGTGACAAATTAGGTACGGAGTACTGAAAGCAATGTTGTGAAACATTAGCTACAAACTTATGTGAGCAAAGTTGCGAGAAAGTAGCTACAGATTATATAGAAATTATAGAACTTTCTCACCTTAATTAACGAAGAATTAGCGACGAATTGACCACAAAATAGCGTGAAATTATATCTTTCTATACTTAGCAACATGGATTTAGCAAAAAAAAAAAATATTTTCTAGCAATTTGATAGTTAATCTTTCGCAAAAGTTGTTAGCGCAGGATTAGCTGCAGAATAGCCAACAAATATTTTGGAGCTAATATGTAAATATTTTATAGTGTTAGGTGATGATTTTCCTTTAGAAAGTTTATTTAGTTGATGTAATAAACTGAACAAGTGTCATTTCCACAAGGACTTATGCCAAATTTTAAGATAGTTACAATCTACTATTAAATTTTACATAAAGAGAAAAAAAGAATTATGACTTTTCATATTTCTTTTTCTCTATATATTTATGTATCTCCTTTTCAAATTTTTTTCCCATTTCATTTTTGGGACATCATTAGTTTCAATAGATAACGTTATTTTTTTTTATTTCATGTAATAGCATGGATAATATAATGCTTCATTACCATTCAACCAAATCACTCATTATAAAAGCAAAATAGAACATGCTATTACATAATTATAATTATCCACAATTAAATTTTTTTAAATTTTATTAATTAAATAATTTAAAAGTTTTCATATAATTTATTTCCTAATTTTCTTATTTATAGTTTTTTTTTCCGATATCAATTGACATATCATTAAAACGATTCACAACTTAAATTGGACTTTCATTTTTATTTTCTATGAATATTTGATGTGATGAACAATAGAAACTTAATTATGAGGAATGTATCAATTTTACTTATAAATAAATATTAATTATTATATTTTATTATTTTCAGCAAAACTTTATATATATATATATTTATATATTCAACTATTTTTAAAATTATATTTATTTAATCATTGGATTAAGAATACAAATTGAAAATAGATACATTATTATAATTAAAATTAAAAAAGATATACATACATTAATTTTACTCTGACTAATACATAATTTTTGAAAGACTTAAACAGAAAATATCGATCAATATAATATATATACAAACATACATTAATGATAAAATTAAGAAAATGTATAAAAAAATTATATAGTTGTTAATTCCATAAAAGCGTACATACACACACATCTATATATGAGGCAAGGAGTAGAATATTGAAATTAAAATCAAGAGAAAGAAGATGAAGGTGTCTTTGGTTTTGCTCCTTCTAATCGTTGTTTCCATTGAGATTGGAATGTGATATAAGGTTTTTGATGAGTTCAAATTTTTGCCCTCATTTAATATTTAAATTTGGGGATTTAATTGAATTTTCTTTGGTAAAAGTGGCGTAAAAATTGATTTTAGTTGCATAAAATATTATTGGATATTCTAACATTTGTTAATGCAGCTGGAATTTATTTTTGGTCAATTAATAGTGTGATTTTAAAATATTCAAAGTTACAAAATAAGTCCAAAATCAAGAAATTCTGAAAAAGAATAAATCAGGAGCTAAATGCACCCCCAGATTTTATTTGCACACTCCTGCAAAGTGGACCACCAAAAATCCTGTTCTGCACCCCCAGTTTTCACTAAGTTGCACCCCTCCTACCATTTAAACTCCACTCAACCAGATCATGCCATGTGGCAATCCCCACCTTTTAAAATTAGCCAACCATAAGCTGCCACGTGTCA
>Ga0214542_1006175_pt1 | contig 22096 bp, 8 predicted proteins | sample CNSS1metaG_FD_160096 | JGI IMG/M metagenome (GOLD analysis project Ga0214542, IMG submission 160096) | Root nodule microbial communities from cowpea collected in UCLA plant growth center, Los Angeles, California, USA - CNSS1 | ecosystem: Host-associated > Plants > Roots > Nodule | place: USA...
TGTGTGTGGTTGGGTGATAACCCCTGCGTCTAGACTCTGCAGAGTTTAGAAACCAGCACAGGCGCATACTTCCTTTAGAATTCTATATCAAGTGTATGATCCGGATATCGAGTCATAGTAACTGCATCTGATGGTCCTCACATGATTCTGAGTGTTTCCTAGTTACATGTTAATAGTTTGCTTTGCTTTGCCTTGTATATGCTCTATAAATTGTTAAAGAATATTTTCACTCTAGCTTACTCTTTTATTTTGTTTATGTTCCTGTTTCGGTTTCTCTTTGCGATGATCACCCTGTTGGTGGGAGCAGACGGGAAGCACGTTGCTAGCTTACCCTTTTATTTTGTTTATGTTCCTGTTTCGTTTTCTCTTTGCGATGATCACCCTGTTGGTCTGGCTCTTGGGAAGCATTTTTATGGCATTGATGCATGTTTTGTTAGAGGCATGTGTGATAGATAGGCCTCATCTTCTTTAAGTACTTCTTAGATGATTGTAATGGTAAATCCTTATGTGTACTGTTTCATCTGATAACTCTTTTATCCCATCAATTATGCAATGTTTTATTTAATAGATTACTCTATTTAAATAGGATGTCATACTTAAACGATTTCATATTACACTTAGAACTCTACATATAAAATTCTATTTAACATTTTATATAGGTTATATATAATGAAGTGTGTTCGATATTTCTATTGATGAAAACAGTGTTTCTCTTTTCTCTCTCTTTCCTTTATTATCTAGTTTTATTATTTAGAAAAGAGCAATTAATTCTTTTCTCTCTTTCTCTTATTTTCTTAAGTAATTAAGTGTGTTTAATCTTACTATTTAAGAACAGAGTGTTTTTTTTTTCTCTCCTCTTATTTTCTTTTATTTTTTTCAGAAAAAGACTGTTATGTTATGGAGAACATGATTTTGTTTGAAAGTATTATTAGTCTAATTTGCACTGTTTCAGGTGTTAGTCAACAGAACATAACACCAACAAACTGCTTTTACATTCAGCATTGTCACATCTAAAATGCATCACCAAGGATCATCTTGTGAAACCATGCAGACAAGGTTGAACTCATTTTTCGCCATGTATCATCTTCTCTTTCCTTGTCGCAATCTGAATGTTCATTCTTTGCTTTCACTTCTTCAAGGTATGAAACTTTGGTGCAACTTTTGGGTGTCTCAGTGCCTTTATAAGCCTTACAGATATAGCTTAAGAGGTTTTCATAATCCTGCAACCACAAAATTTTGCCAGCACAGTTGAGTTTCCTGTAACATTCATAATTTTATTGATTATACTACACAAACTTACATACATATAAACCACAAACTTCATTGTCATAAGAAATTTGTTAGTTAGAGTATATGTATATCTCAGTGAAAGTTCAGAAACTGAGAATAACAAGTGTTTCATCCGATAAAAAACTGCAAAAACAGACCTCATAGAGTGGTTCTCCATCCACAACTACCCATGGAACATACTTGTGAGGAGGCTTCAAAGCATTTGTTTCAGCTGCATAATGTAGCTCCAGCTGCATATAAAGATGGTAACATTAGCTGCATTTGTATAACTCTTCAAATTCTCTAATTCCCAACTTTCCACAAGAATGTTAGTAAAATTTTCATGCTTGTTGAAAACAATAAGAGAAGAAAAAGGTTGTTTAAAAACATTAAAAGCCCTATTTGGATAAACCTCCCCATAATTAACACTATCTCAGTGACAAGAACAAGAACTCCATCACAGAAAAACACCCACCTGTTTTCCACGTTCACTATTATAACATTGCTTAATAGGTTCGGAATCCAGATGCAGTTTCTTATAGCAAGATTCCCACTCGTAGACCCTTCGCTGATTCACCAAATCCTCAACACAGTAGATGAACCGAAAATGCTTGTCCTGTGAAAAAAACAAAATAGAGAAGAATCTCGAGTTACATAAATAAATAAACACTCACAACAACATGCAAAGCAAACAACTGTTACAGTGAACCAACACAACAAGATTACTCCTTTTCTTTTTCAACCGATCCTAATTATTGTTGCTACCCGCATAAAATCACTAATTGGATAGAGTTTGAAAAAATAAAGAAGGAAAGGGGCAAGAAAATTGTTACCAGTTCGGGCCAAATATCAATTGCACAGGCTTGAACTGTATTATGGAAGCACTCATTTGGTCCATGCTGCAATGAAAATAAATAAATAAATAAATAAATAGAAAAAATAATAAAAGGTAAAATTGGGTAAAAAGGGTACCTGGCAGTCGAAGGTGGTGGTGTTGGGTCGAATTTTTGCATTGCCCCAAGGAACGAATTTGAGGTGAACGATGGGGATGAGGTCAGTGGTGAAGATTTTGGGAAGGTGATTGACGATGAAGTCGGAACTGTCTGGGCACAAAGTTTCATAGTACAAATCTATGGAGACTTTGGGAGGGTGAGATTTAGATTCAGATTGCGAGAAGAAGGCGAAGAAAGAAAGGAGCAGAGAAAGAAAAAGGGTGGTGGAAGGAGAAACCATGGCTGAAACTGAATTTGGTTTCAATGGGAAACCAGGATCCCAATTTGAATCAGAGTGCTTGTGAATACAACAAGATGATCATTTAAAACTACGTCATATTCATTTCATCTTATTTGACAAATTGATCAATCCAAATTAATATTAGTCAAAAAGTTCCGATAAAAACGAAAACGAAAGAACACGTTTCACTTCTTTTTTTCAAAAGATAAATTTCGAATGAATTTGGATGGATTTTAGGTGTAAGTGAGAAAGAAATTAAATTATTTGGATTAAAAGAAAAATATGATAAATAAAGGGAATGATGTATAAATATTATACGTGTATCTATATATATTCAGGATATTAAAAATAATATGAGATGATATATATATATATATATATATATATATATATATATATATATATATATTAAAATATATATAATAAATTTAGGAATTTTGATATGTATAATTAATCAGTGACGAAATTTGAACAAAAATTTTAAGGGAACTAAATTGTATTTATTATATATAAATTATTTTTTTAGTTAAAAAAATTATTTTCTTATATCATTTTTTCTATTCAAAATAAGCACTCATAATAATAATAATAGAATCCAACAAATATATATGAAATAGTAAAATAAAATTTATCATCAATAATAATATATGAAAAAAAGAAAACAAAAGTTACCTTATCAGTACCACGTTTTAAATAATTTTCAAGTTGATTATATATAACACAAAAAAAAAAAACCAAATAAAGATGTAAAAGAAATTATAATAAAGAGAGAAAACATGATTTTTAAATTTATAAAAGATTTTTTTAAACTAAATTAATATAAATAAAATAATAATATATAAATATATTTTTAAAAAATATATAAAAAATAAAAAAGGTTGGAGGAGTCCTGACTCTCCTATGTGGACATTATGTTCCGCATCTATATATAATATAAAAAATTATAAATTATTATTATTATAAAAGTATTAATGTTTTATAAATTAGATACTTCTTCAGTATAATATCGGATACAAACGTGGGACCCAAATTGAATGATCAATACATTAAATGATTTACATGAAAGTTTATAATTATTAATAAGTTTGGTAGATTAATAAATAATATATTAATGAATAAAATTTAATAATTTCTATTTTATTCTTAATTGTAAAAATTATTTAAAATAAATAGAAATGAAGTTAAAATAAATTGGTCTTGTATATTATTATTATTATTATTATTGTAAGAAACTAACAAACATATGAAAAGAAAAAAAATGTTGGAGAATATTCCCATCACATTAGAATCAATTTCCAATGAAACTCTCTTAAAATAAAAAAGCTATTTTTTATCTCTACTTAGAAAATTCAACTGGATCGTAGTTAAATTAAGTCCTTTAATTTTTTTAAATAATCTAATTAGATTATTTCTTTAAATTTTAACATCGCGTTTATATATGTGTCATAATATTTTCAATTATTTTACTTTTTTTAATTTTAATGTAAAAATAAATTACTATGTGTTAGATCAATGTCATGTCATATACCACATATCTATATAAGTGTTCTATGTCACTGTTAATGTCATGTGACATTATTTTGTTTTATTTTAGTTCTTATATTAAAATTTTTTATTCAATATAATACCAATTCTTTTTAAAGAAAGCAATGTTCTCCCCTTTAAAATGAAACTAAATTAGTAATTAAATTTAATTACAATTTACATATATCTTTGAAAATAATTTTTTTTAATTTTATATAGAAAATCACTCTACTTAAATATTAAAAATAATTTTATTTTTCATTTTAAATTTAAAAAATACCCATTTTAAGCTTATATTTTTTTTAGAATATTAAAAATATAAATATAAATTGACACTTATTATTTTTAAATTATAATATTTAAAATAATTTAAAAAAATGTATCTTCCTTCTATTTTGAGACACCTGAATCAAACAATATAATTTTATTTAATGTATAAATGTTACGTTCTGTAGGTGTAGATTATGTAAAAAATATAAATACAAGAAAGCCAACTTATGAATACGTATCCACATTGCGTTACATCAATTTTGATAAAAAATATACAACGAAAAAACCAGATACTATATATAAAACACTTCATTATAAATGTTGTTGAATCTCAAATAATAAATTGTGAAGATAATTTTAGAAGATGATCTGCATATGTTTTTACCGACTCTTTTTTCGATATCTAAATTTAAACATGGTTTATAGTTAACTAATTTTTTTATTAAGAAATAAATATTGGTAACAAAGAAAAAAACTCTTTCACGATTTAAATCAAAATTAAAATTTTAAAACTAAACTTTAAATCAGATAATTATGTAAAGAAGAACATAAACATACATCAATCGTATTAGACTAAATAATTATGAACTAAGTCTAATAATACGAAAATGTATCTAATGAGTACACGTGTCTACTGTACGCATTTAGTACAACTTATTAGAATGTCCACTATGGTAAACTCTTAAATAATGTATAATGTCCATTATTCTTAAACGATTTCATATTACACTTAGAAGTCTATATATAAAAATATAAAATCCCATTTAACATTTTATATAGGTTATATATAAATAATTAACTGTGTCTGATCTTACTATTGATGAAAACAATGTTTCTCTTTTCTCTCTCTTTCCTTTATTATCTAGTTTTATTATTTAGAAAAGAGCATTTAATTTGTTTTCTCTCTTTCTCTTATTTTCTTAAAGTAATTAAGTGTGTTAGAAAAAAACTCTTACGGAGAACATGGTTTTGTTTGGAAGTCTAATTTGCACTTTTTGAGGTTTCATTCAACAGAACAAAACACGAACAAACTGGTTTTACATTCAGCATCGTCCAATCTAAAATGCATCACCAAGGTTCATCTTGTGCAACCATGAAGACATGGTTGAACTCAGTTTTCGCCATGTTGGCTCTTTTCCTTCCTTGTCGCAAACTGAATGCTCATTCTTCGCTTTCACTTCTGTAAGGTATGATACTTTGGTGCAACTTTTGGGTGTATCAGTGCCTTTATAAGCCTTACAGATATAGCTTAAGAAGTTTTCATAATCCTGCAACCACAAAATTTTGCAAGCACTGATGAATTAGAGTATATGTATATCTCAGTGAAAAGTTCAGAAACTGAGAATAAAACGTGTTTCATCTGATATAAAACTGCAAAAACAGACCTCATAGAGTGGTTCTCCATCCACAACTACCCATGGAACATACTTGTGAGGAGGCTGCAAAGCATCTGTTTCAGCTGCATATTGTAGCTCCAGCTGCATATAAAGATGGTAAATGTCACTTGAGACAAAAATTTCAGCAAAACAATGATGTTACAAATTCAAAGCACAACTGTCATGTCTGTGAAATATTGAGAAATACTCAGCAAGTCCGGTAAAATATTGAGAAAGGATTTTTAAAAGTTATCTGGAGGCTTGAAGAAAGATGAATGTTCAGAATCTACAATTTCACAGTTCTAGTATACTCTCATTCTTTATTCTCTTCCAGGACTTAATGTGGATCAATTTATTAATGTATTATTATTTTTTCTTTTGATAAAGAATCAATAACACACACTAAAGGATGAGAGTTAGAGGATAATTTTCCTTCTATTATATACTGTAACATTAGCTGCAGCAAAGATCTATTAATGATGTATGACAATAAGGTATGTAGATCATATTTGACAGCTTCAGAGTTCAGTAAAAAATGAAAACCATGACCAATTTTGGAAGTAAATGTTGAGATTCAATCATCTATCACACTCGATGTTATTTTAAATGAAAAACAGATAAGTCTCCACCAACTCTGCATCTGTATAACTGTTCGAGTTTTCTAATTCCCAACTTTCCAGAACATAGTTTCACTTACTAATGTTAGTAAATTTTCATGCTTGTTGAAAACAATAAGAGAAGAAAAAGGTTGTTTAAAAACATTAAAGTCCTATTTGGATACACCTCCCCATATTAAACTCACACATAATAACACTATCTCATTGACAAGAACAAGAACTAAATCACAGAAAAACACCAACCTGTTTTCCATGTTCACTATTATAACACTGCTTAATAGGTTCGGAATCCAGATGCAGTGTCTCAAAGCAAGATTCCCACTCGTTGACCCTTCGCTGATGCACCATATCCTCAACACAGTAGATGAACAGAAAATGCATGCCCTGTGAAAAAAAAAAAAAAAGAGAAAAGAAGCTCGAGTTAGATAAATAAATAAACACTCACAACACAGAAAATACACATGCAAAGCAAATCACTGTTACAGTTTACCAACACAACAAGATTACTCCTTTTCTTTTTCAACTGACCCTAATTATCACAGTGTTGCTAACCCCCATTAAAGCTCAAATTGGGTAAACTTTGAAAAAAAATTTAAAAAAAAGGAAAGGGGCAAGAAAATTGTTACCAGTTCAGGCCAGGTATCAATAGCACAGGCTTCAACTGTATTCAGCAAGCACTCATTTGGTCCATGCTGCAATAAAAAAAAAAAATTAAACAAATGCAAAAATGAATAAAAAGTAAAATTGGGTGAAAAGGGTACCTGGCAGTTGATGGTGGCGTTGGGTCGAAGTTTTGCATTGCCCCAGGGAACGAATTTGAGGTCAACGACGGGGATGAGGTCAGTGGTGAAGATTTTGGGAAGGTGATTGACGATGAAGTTGGCGCTGTATGGGCACAAGCTTTCATAGTACAATTCTAAGGAGACATTGGGAGGTTGAGATTTAGATTCAGATTGCGAGAAGAAGGTGAAGAAAAGCAGGTGCAGGAGCAGAGAAACAAAGAGGGTGGTGGAACGAGAAACCATGGCTGAAACTGAATTTGGGTTCAATGGGGATTCCAAATTGAATAAATTGTCAGTGAAATCAAGAAGATGTTTATTTAAGATTTAAATTAGTTCATTTCATCTTGTTTGTCCCATCTAATCAATTCAAATTAATATTAAATATAATCAAATAAAGGTTAAATATATTTTCTTCTCTTATCTTCTATAATTTTAAAATTTATTCTTTTTAAAATTTTAAATCAATTTAATTTTTCATTATTTTAAAATATATGAATTTAGTTTTTTCTAATTAAATTTTATTAAATTTATTTAATATTTTATATGCATCATTTCTATAATTATATTTAAATTGTTTAGATTAACACAATTTTATTTTAATATTAAATCAAATAATATTATCAGACATACTTGAAATATGAATTATCCTTAAATAAATTTGAATTAAAAGACTAAATTCATATATTTTAAAAAATAAAAGACTAAAATAATTTAAAATTTCAAAATAAACTAATTTTAAAATACATTTAAAATTAAAAAAAAACATATTTAACCCTTAAAAAATATTATTTATAGAAAATTCAATTAAATCTAAATCACAAATAAAAATATATAATTGACTATTATATAAAAATAAAAGTTTATAAAAATTTAAATATTATATAAAATGAAAACTCATAAATATCTTAAAATTTTAGGTTAAAACTTATATTAATCATTTATATATAAATTAAATTTATATTTTATTAATGTTACATTTTTCGAACGATTCAATCTCCAATCATTTGTGGGCAAAACTAGATATTTTATATGTATTTTTATTTTTTAATTCAATTAAAGATTATATAATAATAAAAATGGTGACAGAAATGGCGGAATATCATCTTGCATGTTTGCCATCTGCCAAAATTGATTCACTCAGCACCTGGAGTCTCTTGTTGTCACAAAGCTGCCACGAGTTATTAGCTTTTCTTTTCCTGTTCAGAAAAATTAAAGTATCAATTTTTAATCTGCTATGGCCACAATTTTATCTATTCTGTTTATTAAGCGGCTGTGGACCGTTTTGCATCTGATTTAAAATTATTAGAAAACTTTTTAAAATATTATTTAAATTATATATGAATTTATGGTTTCAGTACCATATCAACATTTCAACAAATTCAATCTTATCTGTCAAATAAATATTTATGTCATATCTATATTTATATTTGTCAAATATCCGTTATAATATATATATATATATATATATATATATATATATATATATATATATATATATATAATTTTTAATATATATGAATATCCACGGGGTGTTTATAAAAAAATATATTTAACAACGATTTTAATTATAAATTCAAATAAAATACAATACATAACATTCATACATTTTAGTATTGAGTGACAATTTACAAAAAAATAAATTTTTTTAAAAAACTAATTGATAAAAAATAACTCATTCAAAATTAATATATTAATATTTTAATCATGTTTTTTTTTTAATTTAAATTAAAGTATAGCGGGTACGAGTATCTACCGGTACAGATACTATAATATTCGTGCTCACCCCGTTAACATGCAGGTATTAAAAATACTTGTATCCGTGTTACTTACGAATATCCATTTATAATATTCATTTTCTACCCGTTACAGGTTTTATCTACAAATAGCCACGGATACGATTTTTTTTTGACATCCTTATTCAGCACGAAGAGGTTAATGATTTTTATATTTTATTATTGAAAATTGTCACTTACCGACTTTTTAAATTTTTTTCTGTTTTTAAATTAAAACAGAAAACAACATTTCAGGTGATAGTTTAACTATTTTTTTGAATAAAGAATTATTTAGTTATGATTTCACTTTTCTTATTTACTTTTGTATTTTATTACAAAAAATTCCAACCGGACATTTTTCTTTTTTATTTCCTATGGTCAAACTTTATTTTCTAGAATACCACCTTTTATTTTCTGCTTAACCTGTTTGGATGGAACATTCAAGAATACTTACAATTAAATTTCTTTTATTTTCTAAAGCTTAAATAATAATTTGATTAGTTTTCGTTCGTTTTTTTCAACTAATTAAGAATGAACTAAAAAAGCAATTCAGGAATCATTAATTAAAAAATAACAAAAATCAAAATAATGTAAAGAGAACATAAACTCGTCCGCAATAATGTAGTTCAACTTTAAAATTTATTTTTAATCATTATAATAACAACAACAAATATCTAAATTTTAAGACGTAAAAATATTTAAAATTTTTAGAAAATTAATCTATAATTCAGCTCAACCAATCATGCTTGTGAGTTAGTGCCAACTTTGCTAGATTGAAAAGTCATTTTTTTTCCAAATATGACTACAAAAGAAAAAGCTCAGTCACATTTGTATTCACTTATTTTCGTATAATATCACTTACTTCTGCTCAATCACTATGTTTAAAATGTGATCTGAGTCCCCTACAACAATGCAAATCAGTATCAGATATCTATCGCTATGCTGAAACTCAGAAACTGTCTCTTCCTGCAATTCAAATCTCAGAATAACCATGCCAATGTAACAAAAATGTCTTCACACGAGATAGTTAATAAACTGTAAACAGAAGGTTTTAGAAGATTATAAAACAAGACAAACTTAAACTACAATTTCTTAAACCATTATCATCATTTTTGTTTAGAATTGAAATTTCACATCATGAATTCATGTGTGACAAAGTTTTGTATTAAAAAGTCAGGATAATCTGAATACATAAAACTCTAATTTTGATCAGACATATGTACTAAAAGAACCTAAGTTTCAACATTAGGAACCAGAGATGATATGATTATAGAAAATACATTATTCATCTTTCACTGTATTATGCATCTTACTTCAATCTTAGTTTGATAACCTATAAGGATCTTCAACTCTTGCCAAGTATGTAGATTACATTTTCTGCTCATTACATTTTCCCACATAAAAATCTAACAAAATGGGAGAATCAAGTATAAGGATACAAGCTACTAACTGTTAACATGGTTATACTATTTACAAATTTCAACACAAATTTCATAAACACATCATGAATTCAACTCTTAAAGTTGAGCTTTTACGAAATGAAGGTCAACTGAAAAAAAAGTCATCAATACTATAATAAAATTCCGTGTATGCAAAAACATTAATTGAGAGTATCGAAGTTTTCAAAACAACAATTCTCACTCTGAACTTTATCTTCCAAAATGAATTTCAGAATTTAGTGGATCATGGGGTTAACCTATATTAAAAAAAAAAAAGATTCCTAAATGCAATGGGTAATAAATTTAAAGCATTCCAAGTATAGGAGAACATGAAGTTAAACACTTTTGTAGTGTCTGAATAGAAGCTGAACGTAGGACCAAATTTTAAAGCATTCCAAGTATAGCAGAACATGGAGATGATGATAGTGTCCCAAAGAGTTAGTGATAGTTACAACTACGACATTATCCAATTACGTAGCTAGGTAAATGATTATAGCTGATTGTAAAGTTGCAATAATATAACCAGAAAAATACTTTTTACAAAGCTACATATGGCACCAGCACCACCAGCACCAACAGGATCACAACCACCTATTCCTTTCTTTCTCTGTTCTGTGTTGGTTCTTGCTCTTATACTTCCATGGCGGAATTAGTTCTCTACTTTTCAGCTCTTTTCTTCTGTGTCTTCACAACCCTTATACTGAGAAAACTAGGAAAGAAAGCTGATGACACACCCACACCCTCTAACATGCCCCATGGGCCTAGAAAGCTACCTATCATAGGTAATATTCACAACCTTCTATCCTCTCAGCCCCATAGAAAATTAAGAGACCTGGCCTTAAAATATGGACCCTTGATGCATCTTCAACTTGGAGAGGTTTCTACCATTGTCATTTCATCCCCTGAGTGTGCTAAGGAAGTGATGAAAACCCATGACATTAACTTTGCCACAAGGCCTAAAGTCCTAGCTGTTGATGTACTGAGTTACAACAACACAGGCATAGCTTTTGCTCCTTATGCAAATTATTGGAGGCAGGTAAGAAAAATTTGCATGTTGGAGCTTTTAAGCCTGAAACGTGTCAACTCATACCAGTCAATCAGAGAAGAGGAGTTGTTCAATCTTGTCAAATGGATTGACTCGTTGAAAGGATCCCCCATTAACCTCAGTCAAGCTGTACTTTCATCAATTTTTACTATTGTTTCAAGGTCTGCTTTTGGCAATAGATGCAAAGACCATGAAAACTTTATTTCATTGATTAAAAGAATGATGAAAGTTGTAGCAGGTTTTGACATTGTAGATTTCTTTCCTTCTGCTACATGGCTGCAACATGTCACGAGACACAGGCTTGAGAGGTTGCATCAACAAGCGGATGAGATAATAGAAAGCATCATCGATGACCATAAAGAGGCCAAAGATTACCAAAGGGAAGAGCAAGATCTTGTTGATGTTCTGATGCAGTACGAGGATGGCAGCCAACAGGATTTTTGTTTAACCAGGAACAACATCAAGGCAATAATTCTGGTATGACACTTTTGCCATCTATATCTTATTTTGCACTTGCATCTCAAGTTGTGAATGAATTGATTGATAAACTATTTTTAAGGACATTTTTGGTGCTGGAGGTGAGACATCAGCAACAACCATAGATTGGGCCATGGCTGAAATGATGAAGAATTCAAGAGTGATGATAAAAGCACAAGCTGAGGTCAGAGAGGTATTCAACATGAGAGGAAAGGTTGATGAAAGCTGCATCAATGAACTCAAGTATTTGAAACTAGTTGTCAAAGAGACCTTGAGATTACACCCTCCACTTCCTCTTTTGCTTCCAAGGGAATGTGGTGAAGCATGTGAGATACATGGTTATCACATACCTGCCAATAGCAAGGTCATAATCAATGCTTGGTCAATTGGAAGAGATCCAAATTATTGGACTGAATCAGAGAGATTTTATCCTGAGAGATTCATTGACAACAACATTGACTACAAAGGGAGTAATTTTGAGTATATTCCTTTTGGATCTGGAAGAAGGATATGCCCTGGAAGCACATTTGCATCCAGAGTTGTGGAACTGACCCTTGCAATGTTGCTGTATCACTTTGATTGGAAGCTTCCAAGTGGAATGATAAGTGAAGATTTGATCATGATCGAGCAATTTGGAGTGACAGTCCGAAGAAAGCATGATCTGTTCTTGGTTCCTGTTCCTTATCTTCCTCTATCCGTCTCATGAATCTCCTTGCTGATGTTGCTGTCGTGTTCGTAGTAGTTTTAATCTTTTGTGTCATTGTACAAGGATTCGTGCCAGATTAATGAATGGAAAGTGTCAGATTTAGATTTCTTATAATATTTCATACTTTCCGTATTCATGCTTTTCGTTTTCTTATTTCTTGTTCATTCTAACTCAAATCTAAAATTACAAACACATCACGCCATGCATCTTCTTCATAGAAACTGAAACCTTTGGTATCTCTATAATGGATACTGCACAATCAAAATCTACTGTCAATTCAAGTAAGCCTTTGTTTCACTATGCTTGGCTTTCATAGAAAATCAAAATTCTGTAACTAATGCATAGTATAAATAAAGCTGTTTTATTTTTCTTACATTTCCTTAAGGTGTGGCGCACAAAGATTGTAATTATGTTTAAACTTTCAGGTATTCTATATATTACTTTTAAATTAGTCTCCACATGTTTGTTTACGTGTGTTAAATTGGAAGACCGGTCCAGGTTGAAAAAAAAATATGAAAGACAAATAAGAAAACAATGTACATAACAAATCTCATAAATAATTTTAGATTTAATTACTAATTTTACTCTTATATTTAGTTTAGTTATTTGATTTATTTTTCTCATTATATGTGATTGTTTACTCAATTATTTTTGTCAAGATTTATGTGTTAAATGGATATTTGTAAAAAATGTTACATATCTTTATATTTCTAAATGTTATAGACATAAATTTTGTCACATAACACTTTAAAAATGACATGATCAAAACATAAATTCGTTGATATAAAAATCAAATTACTAATTAAATCATAATAATTTTATAGTTTTATTTTACTTACCATTTGAAAATATATTAAAAAAAATTCTTTGAAAATTTTACATATCTAACAAATTTTTGATTTTTTTAAAGCTATTCAAATATATAATGTTAGAATTGCATCATTTTTATTAAAATAAAATGTTAGATGTATATGCAATTTCGTGTTTTTATTAGTAATTTTATAATAAAACCTATTTATTTATTTATTTTTCTTTTATTTCAAGAATTAAAATGATTATTGTTAGTTTTATTTATTATTACTTGTTTTATCCAAGTATCAGTGCTAAAATATTGAAATAAAAAAATAGAGAAAGAATGATTAGAGATAAATATAAATAATTAAATAAATAGATTAATGTGTAATTAGATATAAGCATGAATAATTAAATGAGTAAAAGTATAAGTGAAAATATAAACATAAATAATTAAATAAATAAGATGAATGAGGAGATAATTTGTTTAATAGTTTAATATAAAATAGTTCAATAAACAATACTATATTTTGTACCATTGATATTATTCAGGGATAGGTTAGTTATTGCACATAATTAAACCTTAAATAAACAAAAGTTTTAAAATGAAAATCATTGATCTACCCATCTTTGCAAATTCAAAATTCAAAATTCAAGAACAAACACTTATTTACTAAAACTTATATATAAAACATTATTATAAATTTCTAATTGTACAAAGGATCTTTCATTGAATAATTAATATTTATACATAAGCTGGAACAACATTAAGGCAATTAGATGTATCTGAGATATAAATTACAGTGTGGAAAGTCAAAGTCTAGAAACTGAGTATTAATCTTGTCAACAAAATCATATTCCTGCCATAATAATTATTTGATAAAAGAGTTGAGGTTCAGTGATCACATATATCTTCCACTCTCCATTAACTGTAGGGGTACTTCATCAAATTTTGATTGATGTGGAGTTTGGCCTGCTGTAGATGGATCTTCTCCCATCATATCAAAAAATGCATGAGGTGCCCAACCTACATGTTTACAAAAAAAACTAACAAATTAAACATAGTTTAGTAAAATATTTTTTTAACGAAAATATATTAAAATGTTAATATTATTTAATATATAATTTTTTATAAAAATTATAAATATTTTTTATTAACAAAAAAATTGTAAATCTTTTTCAAATAATTTTTTATACCCAAGTCTTTTATATTATACAATTAATAAACTTATGGTGAATACCCACTTCTTTTCTGACACCCTATTTTTCATTCTACTGGAACTTGGATAAATACTCACTAGACAACCATTCACTTGACAACCATCATGGATGTAAACATCTGATTGAAGTTCAAACATTAAAATTCAAAATACACGACTTTCATGAATTCATGTGATACATGCAAGTACGTCGTATTCAAAGAAACATAAATTGAAATTCAAAGATGGAACAATGAGGAATAGTAATGCATACCATGTGGTAGAGTAGGCAGGGGAAAAAGTAGCAAATAGCATGTTGAAGACACTACAAGACCTGAAGCAACAACGACCAGAGGGAGTTATTAAACATTATTTACAGAAAATGAAATTCAAATAAAATCAATAGTTAATGTTTTTGCATTATATATTATGATAACAATACCAAACAACCTATGATGCCTCCGACAAACACATCAGTCCAATGATGCCAGTAATCATCAACTCGAGTAACTCCAATAAGAGCAGCAATAAGCAAAGGAAGCAAGACTAGGCATAATTTCCCAATATGGCCTCTACGATCAAACACTCTAATTTTCCCTGATAAATACCATGAAAGAAAACCAAGACCAGCAAAGGACCCTGCATTTGTTGATTGAACAATTTTTTTCATAAACACTTTTGTGAAAAAAAAGAAAGGAAAACTCTTTGTAAGCTAATTTTATTTTATCTTGTTGATATATATTTTCTTTTCAAAGAAAAAATTACTCTATATATATTAGAAGTGGATTTTAAAACCTAACTCAACCTCACAAAATCGACTTGTAAAATGAGGATTGCACCCACTTATATATTATGAATTGGCCTGGTTTTGATACCATGTTAGAAGTATATTTAAGCCTAACTCAACCTCATAAAACCGACTTGTAAAATGAGGATTGCACACTTATATATTATAAATTGGCCTTTATCTCTGGTCGATGTGAGACTTTTAATAATATAAACAATGTTTTTGGAATACATATCTTTTTACTACTTATACTACTTACATGAAGTATGTCCACTTGGAAAACTTTTGTATCCTTCCTTTATAACGGCTTTAATCCCGGTACAAAGAACATCACCAGTGTCTTTGTCATACACCTGACTCAATTCACACAGCATAACTAAACAATCACTAACATAAAAATCACACAGAAAAAGTAAGAGATGGAAGAATTTAAGGAATAAAATAACTACAAAAAGGCACGATATTTTTCTTTTTTTGTAGGAAACACTAAAAATACAAAAAATCGTATTCCAGTTTTACGATGTAAGTATCTTTTTTAAAAAGGCAAAATAATATGAGATTACATCATAAATATTTGTGAACATGAAATGAGAAGAAAAAAAATGATATTGTGAATACTAAGAACAAGAAGATAACAAACATACAGGTATTTTGTCAGGGAAACACCGGTAGAAGAAGTTTGGTCGTGGTCTACCAACAGCGTCTTTAATGCAATCTGTGATGACTCCGGTGATTAAACTAGAAAACATGAGACCTGCATTCGGATTAATTCGAAGTGAGTGAAGAGATGAAAGACATAAAAGGCTAAGAGTCACAAAATAGAAACAAACTGAAAGAACAAAAAAAGAATACCTAATATGGCATGGTGTAAATCATAGATATCCCTTCTCGAACAGTAAAACCCAATAAAAATAATAATGGGGACAAAAATAGAGACGATCTGTCACAGACATAAATGATGTAAGTTTATGTGATAAAAGTATACATGGATTTTGTAATTTTCTATATATAGGATGAATCTCTCTTATTTTTTGTTTTTAGTGGTTTTCGATTAACGTTAAGGATAGTGTACTAAGAAGAAGGTGTTAAAGAATACGTACGGGAACACCCCACATGGGTATGGTATCTTTTTTGAATGGGAACATAAGATTTGTCATCATGTGTTCTCCAACATAGCGATGGAATGGTTCTACCAAATTCAAGAGTCCGTCGATAATCGCAAGAAGCACAAGAATCAGCCAATCATGCTTGTGAGTTAGTGCCAACTTGCTTCCCGGAGATTGAAAAGTCATTTTTTTTCAAATGTAGCTACAAAACAAAAAAAAGCTCACTCACATTTGTATTCACTTATTTTTGTTTAGAATTGAAATTTCACATCATGAATTCATGTGAAAAAGTTTTGTATTAAAAAGTCAGGATAATCTGAATAGATAAAACTCTAATTTTGATCAGACATATGTACTAAAAGAACCTAAGTTTCAATATTAGGAACCAGAGATGATATGATTATAGCAAATACATTATTCATCTTTCACTGTACTATGCATCTTACTTCAAACATAGACATTAAAGTTCTCAACAGAATAAGAATTCAAATTCATTAAGAGGAATAACAGGATATATCTATACACATACATGTGTATTTATACATCCTCTGACACAATAAGGTAATATCTAAGGTATAAAAAACAGATGATTATGTGAAATATACCACACAGGTATATGATAAGACAACAAATAATGCAACAACAATAAATCTGAAATCAGGAAATTCTTATGTACGTATAAAAACCATGAGAATATGAAGATGAAATGAGAAATGAAAAAAGAACCTTCAGCTTTAAGCATAAACATTTGGAGAAAGAGATACAGAAAGACGAGGACGTGCGTTCTGCAAACAGCACGCCCAGTGTCCAACGTAAAAGCTATGAGTCATGAGAAAAACTTCATACAGATATTAGAGATTGATGAATGATTTGAGGAAGAATTGCATCTTCAGATCTAAAAGCAGTGTGCAAATGTTTTCAATACTTGTTAATTAGTAATCTCAATTATGTATTTGCATTTTCTTTCTCAATCTTCTGTCCTTCCATAATTTTTAGACCAATGTTAAAAAATTATTATTATTAAAGATCGCTGACTTGGATCATTTTTTTTTTTTCTGTTATTGAAACTTTTGCATACATAAAACTAAGAATAAAATGTATGAATTTATATGTGTATTAATTTCTCTTAAACTACTGTTAATTATATTGTATACAGAATTTAACATTTAAAATACAGAAAAAAATTAATTATACTTTGGCTAAAGTGAAGATAAATAAAATTAAGATTGTATACATTTTTTTCTTAGTTAATGAGAACATTTTTTTATAGATAAAATCATACTGGAGGATAAATGTGAAGATAAATAAAATTAAGATTGTATACATTTTTTTTTCTTAGTTAATGAGAACATTTTTTTATAGATAAAATCATACTGGAGGTTAACCTCTAAAACGAACAATTTCTTCGGCAATGTTGTTATTAAACTTGCAACTGATGGAACATAAATAATTTACTACTTATAAATAATTAATTATGACTCTTGAAAATTTTAATTTGATCATTTCACGTCTATTAATCTAATAATCTCACTGTTATTGATTTAATAATAAAATATTTGGTAACTTGAATGAAATTTAAGTTTAATTTATTATATATTATAAAAATCTAAAAAAGATATTTTATTCGAGTTATAAAATTTTGATTTTAAAAGAATGGTTTAATTAATATTTTTGGAAATGAGCTTTTAATGCTTAATTATATTTAAATGAGAAAAATATTTTTTTTTTCTAAAAAGAATATGTAGCATCCAAAATAAAGTTTACATTTACAATCTACATATGTATTTATAAAAGTGTAAATATTATCCATCCAAAATAAAAGATAATTTTTGTAATGATTTATGTAAATACTTAAAAATTGTTCTTTTATATTTCTTTATTCTTATTTTAAAATATGATTACAGTAATTTAAAGATAAAACATCGATAGAAATAAAAGTTAATAAATCAAACATAAATATGATATGAAGAGGTTTTGAATAATAACATTGTTTCAATTTTCATTTCATAATTATGATCTATATAAAAATTTCCGTAATCTCTACTATAAATACGCATAAATACATAGATAACTCGATTATTTTGAAAATATCTCATACAATATAGTATCTTAAATTATTATAAAGTTTTTTGGAATTACAGACAAAAATAAATCTGATTTATTCACCGATTTCATCGATAAATTTTAAAATTTTAATAAATTTTACTGACAGATTATTTTTTGTCAAAAAAATATTGTCATATATAAATTCATTGTGAATATAGATTTTAGTTACCGATATATTTTCTAATCAGTAAAATTTGTCGATAATTATATAAATATGTTAATAAAATTTAGGTTAAAATACTTCTTTGATTCATGTTTTTGTTGAAAAATTTCAAATAGGTCTTAAGATTTTTTTTAGTCTCAATTAGGTCCATATTTTTGAAAATGTGTAACAAATAGGCTCATTCCATTAATATGGTGTTAACGGTGTTAAGGATATGCCACGTGTCAGCTTCTCATTTTTTTTGAATTTTTTAATTTTTTTGAATTTTTTTGAATTTTTTTGAATTTTTTTGAATTTTTTCTTTGAAAATTATTTATGCCACGTGTCACATCAATATTGTGACACGTGTCAAGTCATTGTTTAAATTTCAATTTGGTCCATATATTTGTTATTTTAATTATATTTCAGTCCATTTTTTTTTTAATTTTCAATTTCATCCTCTCCAAATTGAGATCAAATTTAACTTTTATATAAATTTTATAATGATATTTTTATTAAACATTTTAATAATATTAAGTTTATTTTATATTTTGTTTTAAAATTTTAAAATATTTATTTTAACTTGTTACAAAATTGTTTTAAATAATTTATACAAATGTTAGAGTTGGTTTAAAATTAACAATTTTATAAATTTAAATATAAAATTTTAAAACAATTTTGTAAAAAGTTAAAATAAATATATTTAAAAAATTTAAAAAAAATGGACTAAAATGTAATAAAAATAACAAATATATGGACCAAATTGAGATTCAGACAATAATTTGACACGTGTCACCTTACTGACTTGACACGTGGCACAATACTTACGTGACACGTGGCATGAATAATTTTCAAAAAAAAAATTCAAAAAATTCAAAAAAATATGGAACTGACATGTGGCACATCTTTAACACCGTTAACTCTATTTTAACGGAATGAGCCTAATTGTTACACATTTTCAAAAATATGGACCTAATTGAGACTACAAAAATCTTAGGACCTATTTGAGATTTTTCAACAAAAACATGGACCAAGGGAGTATTTTAACCTAAAATTTATCGATAATTTAAAATTTTTATTACCGATAAATTTGTTCACTGTTAAATCTATTAATTAAAAAAAGGACAAATTTTCCATCCAAATTTGACAAGAAAAATATTATAAATTAAGTGGGTATAATTATTCGATAATTTAAAATTCTCAATGCTACCAAATTTATTTGTCAGTAAAAAGAATGACAAATTTACTGCCCAAATCTACATAGAAATTTATTGAAAGTTAAGAGGGTAAGTGACCATGACTAGCTCCACGACATCTCTAGTATGTAATTACATTTTGCTAATGTATTTCCTATGAATTAAAAATAGACGGTCACCCACTTTTGTTATGTCAGTATCATTTTCATAATCGAACAACATAAACTGAAATGGTAGGTGAGACATGTGAGTACAAAGGAGGGTGAAAACCAAAACAACATGAAATAAATATACATCACCTTCCATTTCTCATAAATTCATACCCACATACATCATTGTCATCGTTGAAACTAGGGGTGATCATGGATTGGATTTTTAATGATCCAATCCACATCCACTTTGGATCCAAATAATTGGATTAAATTTTCGATCCAAATCCATTTAAAAAAAAGTAGATTGGATTTTTTAAAAATCCAGATCCAAATATTTAGATCAAGTTTAAATCCAGATCTAAATATTTGGATTAAGTTCAAAATCAAAAATTCATTTTTCATAAAATAAATTCAAATTAAATTTTTTAAAACTTGTGTCCATAGGACTGACACCATAAAATTTGGCAGATTTTTTGTCGAGGCCAACGAGGTCAAATTTTAGCATGGGATGAACTTGGATGACTTTCGAATGAATTTCGGTCGGAGACGACGTGACCAAATTTGGGCCAAGGTCGACTTGACAAAATTTCAGTCGAGATCGACTTGACTGGATTCGACTGAATTTCGGCCAAGGCCGATTTTGCCTAATACGACCAAATTTGGGCCAGAGCTGACTTGGTCAAATATGGTCACATTTGGGCCAGGGCTTGATCAGTCAAATTTCGGTCAGGGTTGACTCCATTAAATTCGTCGGCCGGGACCGACTTGACTGAACATGACCAATTTTTTATCACAGTCGGCTAAGTTGAATATAGTCAAATTTCGTTCGGGACTTACTCGACCGAATACGGCTAAATTTGGGTCAGTGCCGACTCGACCAAATTTTGGTCATGACCAACTCGACTGAATTTCGTCAAATTTAGGTCATGATCGACTCGCCTAAATATGACCAAATTTCGATCCCGATCGACTCTGCCGAATATGACCAAATTCAGGCCAGAACCAACTCATTCAAATTTTGGTTGAGGCCAACACGACCGAATTTTGAATACGGCCAAATTTCGATCGTGACCGACTCGTTTGAATATGGCCAAATTTCATCCTAGGTCGTCTTTGGCCGTCTCAGCCGAATACGACCAAATTTGGGCCAGGGATGACTCGGCCAAATCTCAATCAGAGCCAACTCGATTGAATTCGACCGAATTTTGACTGGAGCCAACTAGGATAAATAAATACAACCAAATTTTGGTCGTGGTTGTCTCGGCCGAATACGGTCAAATTTTGTCTAGGTCGACTCAACCCAATGTAGTCAAATTTGGGTCGGGTTGAACTCAACCGAATACTTCCAAATTTTGTCCAAGACTAACTGGGCCAAATTTCGATCGGGATTGACTTGACAAAATTTGGCCTAATTCGGATAAATTTTGTACAGGGTCACGCCAACTCAATCAAATACGACTAAATTTGGGCTAGTCCGTCTCAACCTTTAGCCTAAACTAACCAAAAATATAAACTGAAAATTTGGATTGAATATTTTGGATTATCCATTTTAAAAATCTAGATTTCGAGAATGGATATCCAATCCATAAAATATATAAAATGTAGATTAGATTGATATCCAAATCCAATAAAATGAATTTCAAATGGATTGAATTTTTAATAGAATAGATATTAAATGGATTGGATCATAGAAAAAATAGATTGGATCATAAAAATTGGATTTTTTGTCCACCCTTAGTTGAAACAATAACCAAAATGAGTGAAAGAAGAAGCAACTCTTGATAGGAAGACAATATGACCGGCTCGGCTTGATTAGGCCCATCCCACACTTGATCCTAAAAATATGGTCTAATTGGTCTGTGCCGCTTTTAAAAATTTGATTTAACGTTTTACCGACAAATTTTAAAATTTCAATTATCGACGAATTTTATCACCATATTTATTTTTGTTGGTAAAATTTGTCCATAAAATAAATTTTCGTTACCAAAAAATTTTCCTTTAGTTTAATCTATTGGTAATTATATACTTTAAACCTTTAGAAGATCATGTTCCAAAAAATCAATAAAACCCATAATCCCATATCAGGGTCATGATACTAGTTATATA
>Ga0214542_1006176_pt1 | contig 22094 bp, 12 predicted proteins | sample CNSS1metaG_FD_160096 | JGI IMG/M metagenome (GOLD analysis project Ga0214542, IMG submission 160096) | Root nodule microbial communities from cowpea collected in UCLA plant growth center, Los Angeles, California, USA - CNSS1 | ecosystem: Host-associated > Plants > Roots > Nodule | place: USA...
GTTACCCAATTAGGACCTAATTGAATCAAATTGACCAAATTTAGGACCTATTTGAGCACCCCGCGAAAATTGGGACCTAATTCAAAAAAGTTGACGAAAATTGGGACCAAAAAGGTATTTTAACCTATTATTTAAAAACGTTAATGAAAATGATCAAATTAACCATAATTTGACGAAAGTGAGAACCTAATTGAACACAAAATAAAAATGGAACCAAATTGAATAAAAACAACAAAAATAAAGACCAAATATATAGTTAAACCTTATTAAATTTAATTTTTGGATACAAACATTTACATTACTATCTAATTTAAAAATTTTATTAAAAACTTTAGATATTTGAAAAAAGAAGTCATCACTTTTATATAATTTAAATTGTACAAGTTTTTTTACTATAAGTATAAATTAAAATATATAGATTTAAAAAAAATCAAATTATATAGTTTATTTATTTTTTTAACATACACAATGGTTCCACGTGTAATCATAATACTTAATGTAAATTTTTAAATTAGATAACATTAAAGTATTATATGGTAAGTGTTTCGGGTGTAGGGACTAAGCACCTACTAATACCACTCCAATTTTACTCTTTTCTCCTCGGTACTTCCTCTCCAAACAATTTGCTGAAACTTCCACTCCATGCAAACTTCCTCCTTGTTCGATCGGTTGAATAGACGATCGGTGTACCTGTCTAAAAGGCTTTGATGCTTAAGTCTGGGGGACCGATCGGTCGATAAGTGTAACTGCTGTAATAAATGCGAAATTAAGATCCTCACCAACCTACCTTTGGGGCCCATTTATAGTTTTCGGTGTGGGCCTATAATTAGGGATCCTTAATCACGACCTAATGATCCCTTAATCGTGATTACTGACTTGTTTAATTTTAATTAATACGGCTGACTGGTCCAGGTTCTCTGTTTGGCCGATCGACCGATGGTCGCTTGGCCAGGCGGGTTATCTTTTATGAGTTAACAACTTTAAGTAATGAAACGTATTTAATCTGTGTGACCGATTGACCGATGGTGCTTTTTACGGGCAAGTACCTTAACCAGTGAAATGTGTTTCATCCGTGTAACCGATCGATCGATGATTCCCTTTATGGGTCTACGTGTTTCCTCTCTGTGGCCGATCGACCAATGGTTCCCTCTATGGGTCCACATGTTTCGTTTGTGTGACCGATCGACCGATGATTCCCTTTATGGGTCCACATGTTTCCTCTCTGTGGCCGATCGACGGATGGTTCCCTTTATGGGTCCACATGTTTCGTTTGTGTGGCCGATCGACCGATGGTCTGTTTAGTGTGCAAGCCTTCCCAACCTTGTTCGATGGGCCAGTAGGCTATGCGATGTTGATGCTCCGATGGACCATACAGTACAATAAGAATTTTTTTTAGTACATATTCTTAATTTGGGGTATTCTATTACAAATGAATTATGATATTCTCTACAATTGTTAGTATCATTAATTATCAGTACCGATAAGGGTTGTATACCAAATATACATGATTTTTTTATCTATAACAATATATAAAGAGGATTTCTTTTATGTGTCCACTTTTCATTTTTCAATTTTACTCTTAATTATTATTTTAAAAATTAATTATTTTATAATTAGTTTATCTTTAACCATTTTTTTAAATCTTTTTTATTTTGATCGGTATTCTAAAAACCTTTTTTAACAGTTATTTTATTTAACAAGTACTTTAAATTTTATTATATATGTCTTAAAAATAAATATTATTAATCTTATAAAATTAAAAAATACGAATACATGTCGCGCCTGTTTGTTCGCTAGTGATATCTTATAAGTTTTAAATATAACATTATAACTTTTTATACATTGTTGTTTCTAGAGTAAAGAAAAGAAATATTATTTTTGTTATATATAAGTTTTGTTTTTTTATTTAGGTTGTAACCAATGTTATTTTTGTTCATGAGTTATATGGTGGATCAATCAAATGTAAATTATTGATCAAAATTTAATAAAAAAAAAATACCATAATTAGAAGTTGATAAAATATTTTCTATACTTCTAATTACTTAAAAAAACTTATCAAATAATGTTTAAATATAATGATATTAAATATAATTAAAATATTAAAAGTCTAATTTTCAGTATTGTTATTTTGTGACTGAAAACTTATATTTACAATAAAAAATGTACATTTTAAAATGTACGATCCGGGTATAAAAATTCGTATAATACATTTTAGATCAAACTAGTAGATTGACATATATATATATATATATATATATATATATGGATTGTAATTTTTTTATTTTGTATATTAAAGTAATAAAATAATAAAGATATTATGTAATAAAATATCATAAAAATTAAGTTATATTATTATAAATGTTATTATTAAAATAATGAAATAGCAAATATAAGTGATTTGATAATAATTTCAATTTTAAATATAATAAATAAAATTGATTTCACAATATAATATAATTAATTAACTTTATAGAATAATTATAATAACATGTGATACGTACACAGGTTTTTTTTTTATTTCAATTATTTTTAGAAGAATAATATAATAATAATTATATTTATTTAAATATTAAAAATATTAATAATAATATTAATATAAATTATAAACTTAGACCAAATTTTTTTTTTCTCCTCTCAAAAGCACTTGCAGATTTTGTTGTTGGTATGAGGTGGAGGTAGTAATCATGGGACGTATAAAGTACATTCTAGACTTTTGCTTTCTACACCCAATACTTTCCTTATACACTTCCCTGGGATGTGTAAATTTATGAAAATACCCTATGTAGAATATGGAGTGTGCCAAGAACAACCTCTGTTGCCATTTAATAGAAGAAGGGTAAAGAGGGCATTTTAAAAGTTTCTGGAGTGCAGAAGCAACTTATGGGGTGAAAAAAGAATCTCCCTAAATTCTAAAGCTCCTACCTTTTCTCCCGAAGAAGGCTTAAACCCTTGAAAAACCAGAGACCAGTGTGGTGGTTAATCTTGCATCCACCGTTCATCTGTTATCAAAGGTGTTATTGTAAAATTAATGTTTCTCAATCCATGTTGAAGATGACGACGCCGTTCAAACGCTTACACTTAGTTCGCACACTTTATCGTTCATCTCAGATTGGAGAATCTTCGTCGTATCTGTGAGTAAAAACACTGCTTTCATCGGGATCTCACAAAATGCATCTTCTTTATCAACCCAAATGGTTGTTCTCACCTTGAAATGAAACTCATGGCGCAATTTGCATTTCCTTACTATCAATTCGGTGTGTTTGAATTTTCAGACTCGGTAGCTGCAAGACTTATTCCTCTGCTATATCAAAAGGTAATCTACTTTTTTTCTTCTTCTTCATTTCTATGCGAAAGGGATTTTATAGGAGAGAAGTATGTGAATGATTAGGAACTGGTCTTTAACATCTACTTGTTTACCATTCAAGTTAATTTTTGCCTGATCAGGTTCTGAGGGTAATTTCAGGAGCTTCTATCCTCATGTATTAAAGGGCCAAGATTGCTTTCCCTTTGCTGGTGTAAAATCTTTGACACTTCGATCTACAATGGTAAATAGTCTTGAACATTTTAATCTATTGGGACCGTGATATTTGGGATTGAAGCTTTCATTTGTCATTTTTATGTTTCTCTTAGGCGGCTGAGTTGTCCATTTTCATGAACGATAAGAGGATGATAACTACTCAAGTCAAAGCCCCACCACAAGCGCGGCAAGTGGTATCTCTCTTGCGTTCCTTTTCTTTGTTTTATGACGCTCAAGTTTTTTCTGATATTCTTCATGGTACATAGTATATTCTGCATGTGTTTTATCCAAGATATACAATCGACAAGATTTATGGGGTGTTCTTTTTTGAATGAATGTTTCTATATCTTTTTGGCTTCAGTCTTTAGTTATGGAACTGTTGATTTTGAGGTGTTTTCAATTGACTTGTTGCTACCCCTTTCTCATTTATGCACTTCTTGTATGCTGGATTATATATCCATTTATTTGAATATTGAAATTCAATAACTGGATTCATTATCCTGTTTCCTTTCTATGAAAAAAAAATACCAAAATAGGTAAATGGGTTCATCAAACGAGTTTTTCCTACTCTTCAACGACATGGTGTGCGGAAACTAAGACATGTAGATTATGGCTACAGTTAAGCTAAGTCATTAAAAAGATTTTGATCATTTATAAATTTAGAGTATTTTCATAAGATTCCAAGCATATTAGCATTTCATTTAACAGACCACCCGAGAATCTCCATCATTTTAAAACCTGGATATGCTAGATGTAAGTGCATGCACCTGATTTTGGTCTTGTTCTCTAAAACAGCCACCTAGAGAGAGTTGATGATTAGATCGATTTCAGGCTACCCTCTTGTTTGAATTTGTGCATTTATCTACTACAGCTTAAAAGGACAGTGTAAATGGGTTTGATCTATAATAGCATTCTGTGATCATTTAGAGATTGTTTGATTTCTATTTTTGAGATTTTAAAGATAAAAAACATGTTTGGTTAGTGTTTTCTTACTAGATGTTTTAAAACTATCCTACAAGATTAATTTTGAATACTAAAAGACATAAACAGCTAAAAGATGTTTCCTCGCCAGTTTCATTAAAATCACGATAGCATAACTGTAAATATGTACATTCACTAATAGCAGTTTTTTAACTAACAAAAATACAATGTTATCATTTGTATATCAATGAAAAGTAGACCATTGATATGGATGGACCTCAAACCTCGCCAATTTTCAAAACTTTAGAAGTTGTTCTGCCAGACAAGTTTTTCATTCATTCTGTTTTCAAAATGTTATCTTAAATAAATTTCAAAGCAGTTTTAAAAATTAAAAACAGAAACAAATGTCAAACAAGGCATTAATTTACAGATCAGGTAATTATTTTGATGCTTTGCTGTCATATCATTGATGCAGGGTCAACAAATGTCCCTATCAAGTCCTGGATTTATCTATGAACCTTATGAACCTCGTGAAAAAATCCCATTTTGGAAGAGGTTAGATCTCAGTGGTTTTAGATCTATATGGTTTATACATGGCTTTTCATCACAAACAATTTCTAGTGTTGTGTGTGAGTGTGTGTGTGTGTGTGTGTTTGTGTGTATATAAATTTGAAATTTGCATTGCTATTTGTGGTTTTATTTTAACATTTAGAATTGTTTATGCCTTTTTCTAGTTATTTTCTTTACCATTTTGATATGCCTTCCGTGTATAAGCATTACATTTCTTTATAAACTATTATGATGATTTACCATGATCTTATGTATAATTTCTCTTATGCATCAGATGGTTCACTATGGGTGGTTGGAGAAGAACAAAACATGACATAATTCTTGAGGTGACAATGCATATAAATTATTCTAACGTTGGTTTGCATTATTTCCCCAAATTTCGAGAATAGAGCCAGACTATATTAATTTAACCATTCATCCGAATTGTTCTTTCCATTCTCTCTTTTCTTTTCACCCAATTTTGGATAATCACAGCAGATGTTGCTTTCTTTTAAGGATGAATTATTTTCCTCTCTTTGATTTCATACATTGGAAAAGAAAATGAAAATTAAAATCACTCTGAAAGTATTGTCCCTGGACCCTTTTATTTTAATCCATTCTCTCTTTTCTTTACACCCAATCTTGTAGAATCACAGCAGATTGTTGCTGTCTTTTAGGGAAGAATTATTTTCCTTTTTTATTTCATTCTTCTCTTTTTCTCCTAAATATTCTCTTTTATAACAGAGTGGAAAAGAAAAAGGAAATTAAAATCACTCTGAAAATATCGAACGTGGACCCTTTTATTTTAATGCAGCCTATCAATAACCTTAATCAAGCTTTGTGTTTTACTCTGTTGCAGCTCAAAAGTGCCTATGCTATTGCTAAGTTAAGAAAAAAGGGATATTCAAAAAATCAGTTCTACAAAGAGGCTGTCAATATGTACAAGGAGGTGTGCTCTGTTGCCTTTACTAATTTTTTTTCTTTCTAATTCATCGTGACCAGATCAAACAACAACTAACCAACAAAGACTTTCTCCATTAGGTGGTGGTGTCTGCTAAATAAATCGAATAATGTGATTTTGGTTTCTCTTGCCACTGATTCTACCTTTTGATAATGATCTTTTACCAATTACCTGTTAGTTCAGGCAGCACTACTGTAGAACTAAAAGAAATTACGGAACTAAAAGAAATTAAGAAATGGAAAAAATATCGAATTAACTACACTTTTGGTCCCCCTAGTTCCAATTTTAACAGTATCATTCATATGTTTGAAATTTCTAATTGATATAAATAAATAAATTCATTCCTCCTTGTGTTTCATTGTTTCTACTGTCAGCAAAGATAGTGCCACTGTGCCACATTTGTAAAACTGACTTGCATACCAATATCTTTTCTTACTGGGCTCATGTTTACTAGTGTTGCACTATCTCTGTATTCTCTACTGCCATAGAGATGATGTGGTTCAGTTCCAAATCTACAAGATTGTCACATGCTAGAGGTCTACTTTACATCAATTTGTTGAAAACTAGAGAGATCAATTGTTAATTAATTTAATTTGATACAAGTGTTTAAATTGTTAAAAAATATGAATGATGAATATGTCGCTCTGAACACGCAGTCTTTTTTAAATTTGAAATCTCTGCTAGTTGTTGAGTTACTTATGATGATTTCAAATCCTTATTTAATTGAACAGATTGTGTGCCTGGTAAAGCAGATATCTAATGGCATTTGATGCCCTTTCTTAAGAAACAAATTCACTCTTATTTTTTGGAAATGCCACACCTTATGAATGCCAAAATTAGAAGCATGCACTTTCTTTTACAGAACGTTGGTGCATGGTAGCTATGATTTAATATATTAGGAGAGTGTATTTGAAGGGAGACCATTTTGGAGTGATACAGGCACTTCAGATAGGGTTCAGGAGAATCGATTGAAATAAATGCCTTGAAGAAATTAAGTACAAAAGGCATTTTGTCTGGTCTTGAGTTTTGAATTTTCACCAGCTACGACAATTTGTAATCCTTATTTCTTGGTAGTTTCTTTCTTTCGGTTGCAGTATATGTTGTTGTATTGACTTTCTTTTCTGTATGATTTCAGTAGGTATATCTTGTTTGCCCAAATGCTGATTTTTTTTTTATATATTTTTTTTCAGATAAACACTCTAATAGCTAATGGTGACAAAAGATCCTTACGGAAATCAGTTACTGAGAAGATGTTTTCTGTATGCTTCACTATAATGCAATTTTGTGTATTTTTTGCATTAATAATTTCTAAAGGAAATATAGTTTAATTTACGAGATCTTGTGTTTCATTTTCTTTTGTCCAAGGCACTTAAGAATGAAATTAAACAAAGAGAATCTGCATGGAGCAAGGTATATTGGGAAATGGTTGAGCCTGTTGTTACGATTCGAACTTTGCGGGCACGACTGGTTAGTATTCTTCTGCATTGTGTTTAAGTTTTGGTCATGATGTGGCTGGGAACTCAAAATATAGCACAAATATGAAACAAGAGAAAGAACATCTGCATTTACTGGCATTGGATCACATCAAAGAGCTGACGTATGAACTTGCTAACACTGAAGCATCACTGATCAAAATCTGGTCCCATTGGATCAAGTAATAGTATAACTATCATTAGGTTTGGAAGGATGCATTGTTGGAGATGTTCTGACCATTTTACTAGTGAAAACTTTGAAGTTAATCACTGTTTGTTTCTTGGTATCTTGGTAAAGTTTCTCTGGAGATCTCCCTGGAGTTACTGGTTATATCTTGTAGGCACCATGAACAAAAAACTTAATTTCGAAGTATTTAAACTAGTTTAGTTTGTGCCGTGTAAATTCTGGGATGAAATAGTTCAACAAAATTTTAATTGTATATAATTGATATATTCTGCTTGAAGTATAATGACAAATCTACACGTGCTAACTTCATGCTGAATTGTATTTTCACTCTCACACACGTGTGCACATATTTTCAATTCAGTATTTTGGTTTTCAATATAATGATTGTTTTTATTGATGACTTTCTTTTCAATTACAGATTGGAGTTGATAGGAAAGACCTGGATAAAACATTTATTCAGCTTACTCTCGAGATTTTGGCTAAACAGGTATGCTTTACAATAATAGGACTTTCAACCACTCAGAACATTAAATAAATATTATATTAATTGCAGAAATTTGAAGCATATAACTCGAAAGGGTCTGTGGTAGCTGGAGATAAAAGCAAGGAGGTAATAATGATGCTTGCTAATTATTGTTTCTAAAAACAGTTTTTTGTCATTTCAATTTTGTTGCTCAACACATGTAAAAGTGATTGTCCTATGTAACATATTTCTGTTCTTTAGAAGTTTGTCTACGGGGCAATGAGCAGAGCATTTTTATAGTAGACAAGTGGATGAGAAACTCCTAACTATTTCTGCTTTTTTTTTTTTCGAAGCACTTGTGTTGAAACAATTTTTAAGCTTAGTAGAATTTGAATTCAATATTATTTTAACACCTTTAAAAAAAAAAAAAAATCTGTCTCCGTTCCGTCCATGGACATTCATTTCCTTTTTCTTTATTCCAATTTATCAAAAAGCACAAAATCATTTTTCATAAAGGTTTTGGCCCTGATTGCTGGTTTCCTATTTTTACCAGGTTCTTGTCCGTGATATATGGGTATTTGAGAAGTCTATGTTTCACCCTGGCGCAAGGTGGCGTCTATGTGGACGGATAACACCAAAAGCGTCATAGTCATCTGGTTGAATAAAAAGACTAATATTTATGATAGTTAGCTGTTCCTGTGTTGCATCTTGTAACTGTTGAGCTGAATTCTTATATTTCTTTGTCTCTGGAGCCTTGTCCTCTGAAAATAACAAGTATAGGTGTAAACCTATGCAAATTTTGTTATTTGAATGAATTGGAAATGTTTTATTTCTTCGTGTCTCCTTATCAGTTTCTTTCCTTGTGGGAATGGAATTTGCCAACATAAAATATTGATGAAATAGTAGTAAACGTGGAAGAATGGGCAAAAGAGATTCTATTCTCCAACCCTGTACATTTTTCATCACGACAAATAAATTGTCAACTCCGTATTAATTCCACAACCCTGCTAATAATTTGGAAGGAGTAACTAAAGCACCATAATTAATTAATGATTAATTACATCGCTCAAATTTGCTCGTATCTTAGTAAACATAATCAGAGCAGGGGAGATGCAGTATCAAGCAATGCCTTCCTATATTCTTGCTTTCTACTTTCAGATTCAATGGCAACTTTCTAAGAAAAGCAAAGAATATCTTCAAAATGTTTCAATATCTACTTCCTGATATAAACTTTTATATTGTTAGTTGACGGTGGGTTAATCGATCTCTTCTTCCACCCTTTTCGTATCTTTTTGTTTTCTCTGGGTAAGTTTTAGCAGATGGACCAAAGAGAATTCCATGTTCAACCTATGGGCATTTGTTGCAGGCTCTACCATTTCCTCAAAAAAGCTCTGACTTCGCAAGCGTCAAAGACAGTGACTTTAGGGCGTTCTAGACATGACAGTTCAAGCTCGACTGCGCTAAGAGGTTCTGATTCTAAAGCAAAAGAAGAGGTTCGGTCAGATACACCAAGCCAAGTTGATGATGGCAAGAAGCTTCCACCAACTGAAGGTCTTGCAGGTGACTCTATTTCTTCTCATGTACAGCTAGCTGAAGAGAAGAATAACTCATGCATGAACGATGATAATAAGATGGAAGGAAAAAATGAGGTATTAACATCGCCAACGCCAATACCAACACCAACGCCAACTTTAGCACCAACGCGATCTATAAAGAAAACCGTAAGCATAAATGAGAACGTGGAAGAGATTCGGCCACCTAAAAAGTTTAAGAGGATCTGGAGTAAGTCCTTCCAAAAAATAGGTTCTCGGGATGAGGAGGAAGAACCAATGCCTCCTCCGCGACCTATTCTGAAATTGGCTTCTGATCTCACTGACAAGTCATATTCCTATTCTTAATTTCATGTCTCGGGTGTAATATGTTAGTGGTTTAGGGTTTACACAAGCCCCGTGTGAATGCCATGGGTGGCCATAATGATTCCACGATTTGCTCTCTTTTATTCTTTACATTAATATTTCTAAGTCCTCTTCTGCTTCTTAAATTCGAAAGAAATCGAATATTCATCTTATTAAATGCACAAGTCCTCTCATCTGAGTTTCTCACAAGACTGTGATACGAATAATATAAAGTATTTGCAAGTTTGTTCTATACTAGACCACATTTGAAAATGAATCAGAGTAATTTAATAAGAATATATTACTATTTTTCGAAACCAAGTGACAACAAAATGATCGTGCCTAGATTCATCATAACCATCATAGAAACCATACTGAACTCAGATTAAAAATTGCAATCTTTTGTAAACAATGATAATGCAGGCTTTGCATCATGACAAATAATCCACAAGAAGCAAAAGAAGCTTTAATACAATTATACAAAGCCCTTCAAACAGAATAAAGTTGCGTAGTCGACCTACAATCAAAAGGCTACCTATGAGTGTCAACTATCACTTTCCTAGTTTCCTTCCATTCTATTGAAGCCCCTTCTCATATAATTTAAAACTAAAAATCAATCTATAAACCAATATCGGAAGCACACTATTTACATATACTTAAAGAATTAGGATCACCTTCATTTTTCACAGGAGCATCGTCATTATCATCATCATCATCAGAGTCAGTAAGATGATCAAAAAACTCCCCAAGGTACCAGGGACACTGATCATTCCAGTCACCTCTGCACGCGGTGGCGCGCCATTTTTGGTCAGCTATCATCTCAGGAGAGAGTCCCCATTCCAGCATTTCTTCTTCTGTATGATGAATAGCTAAGCTGAATTCACCACCACTTCCTAGCTCCATAACACGGAACTCGCAGTTCCCAAAATTGTTTAGGTGCTCAAACTGCTCAACCGTCCACTTGAACCACTTCATAAGGAAAATACGCGATGTCAGCCCGTGAGAAACAATTACGAAATTCAAATCATTGGAAGGATCGTGACGAAGCCTGTTCATGTCTATGTCCCTCCACAGAGATTCAAAGAAACCTGCAAACCAATCAAGACGGAATAATGTTATCCAGACACGTTTTACCACTTACTCCCATACTTTTGTACATTCTTCCACCCAAATCTCAAATCTCAATTATCATTTATGTTTCAAAATTAAAGAAAAAAATTATCTTTCCTTTACAACTTTGACAAGTATTTAACATAGTGATTACGTGACACAATCATGAACTATCAAATAGTTCACACTAGACTACAAAAAATGTAATATGAAATTTGCTTTAGTTTGACTCTAATTGCATATTTTACCATTGAAATTTTTATTATGCAAGTTTCAATTTAATAAATTTTATCATTAATTTTTTTAAAAATAAACACATTTGACTTCTTAGTTTAAGGTCCGATAAAGGTTAATGTCATGGTGACCGACAAAACTCGGAAAGAACGAAGTAAAATATACTTAATTTAAAAAAATTAGTAATATAATTTGTCAAGTTGAAACTCAGAAATTAAATTATGGAAAAGCGTTAAGCCTCGATAATGAAATGTGCAATTAAGTTTAAATAAATAAATAAAAACTTATTTTTAAAATTTTGTTTGATTTCAACATCTGACATCATAAAATATGCTAAATTTTAAAACATTATTGGTGAAATTTGTCAAATTAAAAAATATGCAAAGACGTCAATAATAAAAAATGAAATTTAGTCTGGTATCTAATCCTTACCATCTCCTATATTTATACTTCGTTTAGATATATCCATTTCACTTTATTTCCCTTACCATTTGATACCTCAATATAATAATCAAACTAGCTCTTAACATTTGTGGCTTGAAAACCGATTTGATTCCATTTCATTCTCCAAATTCAAAGAGAAAAAACATTACTCGTGTAAAAGTTCAATATCCCAAAAAAAAAAATATTGGTATTACTTCTTATAATAGTAATGAATGAATGATCTTTAGAAAACCTTTATAATGGAAGGACATGTATTAGTTTCATCATACTCAAATTAAGTCTGCATCTTTTAAGCAAGATCTTTCTTTCAAAGGTGGATAAAAATATATAGATTTTAGAGCAGAAGATCTCAGCACAAGTATTCACCAAGATTTTTAACATAGATTAGTCTTTTTTTAGTTAAAAATTAAAAATGTCAGAAAAGCATTTTTTTTGAAAACGCTTCTTCATGGATTGAAAATTATTAAGACTCATTAAATTTAGCAAGTAAAACTAGTCTAATTTCATGATTGTTCTTCTCTTATGAATTATTAGTTTTCTTCATGATGTGAAAGTTCGTTCAAATCGTGTTAATTTCAACTGCTAAAGTATAAAATTAAATAAAAAATTAAGGATAATGAGAAGTTCATTTTATAGACCAATGGTAAAGAAGAGAGAGAGAGAGAGGTTACTTGAAACGCGATCGAAAACATCGGCGGCGGACTCTCCCTCGGGGAAGCGATAGAAGAACCTCCCGAACCGTTCGCGGGCTTCTTTTATCACCTTCATCCTCTCTTCCACCTGAAAGTTCCCGAAGTCCTGCTCCCGAATCCGCGACTCTTCCCTCACGCCAATCATCCTCTTCTTCGAGAAACACCGACCTACCTCGCGCAGCGTCGATCGCGTGCGTGCGTACGGCGACACGTAGAACTGCACTCGCCAGTCCGGTGAGCAGCCGTCCCCGCCAATCACGCGGCGGAGGCGGATGCCAGCTTGACGCGCCTGTGCCACGCCCTGCGCCGTTAAATGAATGCTGTGGTCGGGAGTGGTGGTGTACGCCGCCGTGTCTCGGTTCCCCTGCGACTCCCCATGCCTCATCAGAATTATTCTCTTCGGCAGCACTCCCTTCATATTTTTCGTCTCTCCCTCACTTTCAAATTTACAATGTTCTAACTACTTCAGAATTTGAACAGACACACCCTTTCTTTCTGCAACGGATTTTGAAAATCAAATACTGTTACTAGTTTTGCAAATCTCAAAATTTAATTGCTTATATATATATATATATATATATATATATATATATATATCTATATCTAGAAAACCGTTTTCATAGTAAAAAATACCTTATTTTATATTAATAATAATTAAAAAATTAATTTGATTTTGGGAGAGTTCCTCTGGTCAAGGCCTGCAGCTGTATGGCGTAAGCGTGTAAGCGTGTACACCTAATTCTCACCCATTAATAAATTACGAATTTTGGTAGCTTTTTGTTGAAATTTTTAATTACTTTTCTTTCCTTATTTGAATGTTGTATTCTTTTCAAACTTCAACCACACTATATTAGCGGACACGGTGTTTACCTAATTTTATGAAAATAGTATAATTTAAAAAAGTATAAACAACTACGAACATTTTTAATTCAAAAAACTTTTCTTTGTTACAACAAAAATTACAAGTGTTATTAGTAATATCTATAAATATTATTCATGTCATAACATTTTTTATACTTTTTATTAAATAAAGATAAGTTTATTATTTAATTACACATATACAGTACCATCTTTCTAATAAAAACTAAACGGATAATTCATCAAATATAATTCCTTATTTCTTTCATATAAAATAATTATATTTTAGTTTTCAAATTTTACTTTCTTACATAGAAAAATATAAACACAAGTGTGTATTTTCTCTAATGTAATAGAAAAAATAATAATATTTTGATCCATATTTTTTACTCACTTTTAATTCATCACTTTAATCATCCTTTAATTATCTATTTTCATTTTTTTTAATGGTGGAATGTGATAATTTAAAGATGATTTGAGTGGTGAGTTTAAAATAAGTGAAAAAGTAGATCAAAATATCATTATCCTAAATAAAAAATATTTGAGTGTAGTGCACAACTTTTAAACAAAACATACATTAATTATTTCTTTTAGAAATGAAGTATGTTTTTGGTGTCTGAATTTACATGTGAAACTTAAATTTTGTTTTCTCTCATACTTTAATATATTTAGTTCTTTAATATATTTAGTTCTTTCACCTAATGATATTAATTTTTTGGATTTTGTTAGAGGTGTATTGAAATTCATTTCTCTCTCAAACTTTAATATATTTAATTTTTTTAAACCTAATGATGTTAATTTGGTGGAGCTTGTTAGAGGTGTTTTAGACTGACATATGGGTTTAAATGCGTTAAAAAGGTGAAAATAACTCAAATGTTATTTAAAAACATATTTGATACATCAAAATAATTTAATGCAATTAGGTTAGAATAATTATATTCATTCATTTTTTTAGTTTGAAACCAAAATGTATCAAAGTTAAAAATTTGACAAATTTCAATTTTATTTTTAAGTTTATGAACTAAAAACATATTTAACCATTTTTTTTAGTATACTAATAAAAGCGAATCAGAGTTTTCCTTTAAATTTTTTATTTAAAACAATTTTCGATTAATTTATATAAATTATAGACTTAATTTGGTCTTATATTTAGACAATTTATTTTGATCTCTATTTTTCTTATTATTCAATTGAGTTTCAACTATTTTTTTAAATAAAGTGAATTTGGTTTTTTATTAAGTTGGTATTAAAGATATTTGAAAAATGCCACATATCAAAGGTTGGATGTCATGTGTCAAGTTGTTTAAAAGGTGCCACATATTAAAATTTAAAAGGTATCACATGTAAAATCAAAGAGGTAAATATTTTCACATATAACTTCTTTTTTAGGACTAACTATTTAATAGGAGGATCTAAATTAACTTTATTTAAAACATTTGGAAACTCAATTAAGTAAAAAAAATATAAGAATCAAAGTGAATCGTAAACTTAAACTTAAGTATAAGAATTAAATTACTAAATTAAGCATAAATTTAAAATAAATTATAACAAATTACAAATAATTTATATCAATATATATATATATATATATATATATATATATATATATATATACTTAAGTAACTATAAATATTAACAAAAATATTATTTAATTATTAAATTATTTAAATTTAAATATTTTGATGTATGTAAAAAATAAGGTATATATTTGTCTTGTTGGCTTTATGGTAACATGGTGACACATATATCATCTCATATCTGTCTCCAAAATGAAAAATCATAAAAATATCTATCATTATATTTAATTATGTTTAATAAGTATTCTCGTTTTTACCGGATAACGAAAGAAAAAATATAAAAGTTACAAAGTTGAATATTAACTTTGATTATTTAATAAACTATGAAAAAATTAACAATTTAAATAAAAATGAGGATAAAGACGGAGATGTAAATTGGGATGAGATGAGATAGATATGCACACATACAAATATGTACACATACATCTTCGTTCATATCTAATTAAAAAAAAGTTATATATTACAAATAAGTTCTAAGAATACTCACTACAACTAGTCTATTTAACATTTTTATTCAGAGATGATAACTTTTGTATGAAGATAATTATAATAATTAAAAAAGAATAATATTGTTTTATGTATTAAAACTAGGGATGACAACAATGGGACCAGGCGAGGATGGGTTCCGTTATCTCATATCCATCTCTACAGAAAAAATTTATTATCATTCTCATATTCAAACCTAACAGGTATCAAACTTTTATCTCATCTCCATTTTCACTTAGTAGTGGGTATATTCTTGTATCCATATTCGTACCTATTTTCTTACTTTTTCAATATGAATTAATTACTTTTTATAAAATAAAAAAAATTACAGTAAAGAAAACATAATACTATCAAATATTCGTTATTAAGAGGAATATTGTTTATTTCATATCAAATATTTAAAAAGAAATTATAATTGTATACATATAAAATTAGAATACCAAATAAAATTTCATGAGAATAAAAACAGTTATTAAATTTGCAAACATTAATGGAACCTAGTTGATAAAACTTAAAAATATTTTTAAAAAATATAAAAGGAAAATAAAATATATTTTAATTGTTTACTTCAATTTTTTAAATTCTAATGAATTTATCTTTCATACACTCATAAAATTTATAATACATCACTTGATCAAAATCACGAAAAATGCAAATACTAAACTAATAATAATAAAATTTCAACTTAGATCTTGTATATTTTGAACTTCAATATATGTTGTGTTTCGATTCCGACCCAAGTTTGTCTGACAGTCATCATTCTGTCACGATTTTGGACATTAAAAGGCGCCTCGGAGGGTGGAGGGATGTAGGAGTATTTAAACTTCGCTTGACCTCGACTCTTAAGCGATGTGAGACTTATTGGGTGTATTGGAACAAAGCCCCCTGTCGAGTGCAAGGGAAGTTGAAGGGGAGTTGTCGGACCTCACAATGGGCGTCAATGTTCCAATTGCGACCCAAGTTTGTCCGGCAACCATCGTTAGGAACAACCACCGCGTTTCCGAGGTATTGTCCACTTCAGAGTATTTGAGTTCTGTCACGGTTTTGTCCTTAAAAGACACCTCAGAGGGTGAAGGGAGGTAGAAGTATTAAAATTGCGCTTAACCTCGACTCCTAAACGATGTGAGAGTTATTGGGTGTACCGAAACATGTTGGATGGTGATAAAAAAAATTCCATGACAATTAAATTAAATTTTTATATTATAGTAAATAAAATTTATTTATACAATTATAATGACAAAATTATAGTATGATTGATAATGAGTTAGAATATAAAAAATAATCATGTAAAATATATCAAAATAGTATTCTACATGATAAACATAAACAACAAATAAAAATATTAAAAAATTATCAAATGTGTCTTAGAAATAATTTGAGAGACTATTGAATGAAATCACACAAAGCAAAACAAATGTATAATTAAGGGTATGATAAGATGAAAAATACCTTAGAGATTTGAGAAAAAATTTCAAATATCAACATAGTTAATAGTTGAGAAATAAAAAAAACTTGTTTTAGCGAAATAAAAGAGTTCTTTAAATGAAAAATTAATAATAATAAATTAAAGAAGATAATTTTTTTTATATTACTTAGTAAATAAAATGTTGATGCTATTAAACACATAAATTGAGAGTGTTAAACATTCTCATGTGAAAAGAAAATATACAATAAATACAAAATATTAAAAAAGAATATAAATATTAAAATGTTTGACATAAAAAATATTTAATTGACATACATATTGAACATAATTACATAATTGCATAAATGTTATAAAAGGATGAAAAATATATTGGAGATACGAGTAAAGTTTATGACAAATCAAATAACTAGAAGAAATAAAAAATTAGAAAATGTGTACACACACACACATATATATAAAAGATTTCTTAATTAACTATGAATATTTTAATAATTTAAACAGTGATGAAGATATGACGAAAGAGTATTATGATGCGGGAATAGGGATGAATATGAGGCGAATATGTACATCTTTATACCCATGTCCATAGTCCATTGAAAAAGTCGAGAATATGTACATCCTCATACCCATATCTATACCCATACTAAAACTCAATCAATATGAAGATTTTCCATCAAAATGGTGGCAGGTTCGTGTAATATCTACGGACGAGTTTATTTGACATCCCTAATTAAAACTTTAAAACAATATATTTTAAGCTCAAATATAACAGTGGTTTGTCAAATCTTGCACACTAAAGATAGAAAAATAAGTTAGATTATCCCACCATGCCTTACATCAAGTTCCAATGACACACATTTTTTTACAAATTTAATTAAACCTAAGTTTTAATAAAATTTTATTATGAAGGTTAAATCTTTATCTAAAAAGTATTTCCTATCTAACATATCAAGCTACGAAAATGTAAATAATATTTTTTAGAAATATTGTATTAAATTATTCATAATACACTAAATTCATTTATTTAATTTTATTAATTATTATGCATGGTAACTTACATAAATAGTCAACCATAGAATCATTAAAAATAAATTCAACATTGTTTAATAACCTTGCTACAACAAGATTTTTTAAATAAGTATTATTCCATATAGTAAGTTTACTGGTTTTTTAAAGATTTTACGGTGAAATAGACTTCTAAATATTTTTAAATTACACCATTAAAAATATTTATAAAAAACAAAATTGGATCAGACTTTTTTTTTAATAAAGGATATTCAAACTTAATATAAAGTTTGATAGGACTTTATCTATTTTGACTCTATTACTCATTTTATAGCTTAATCTCTGAAGTTTAAACTTGGTTTTTTAAACAAGCTCATGCATTTAGATCTATAATAAATTTGTAAAATTTTAATTAAATCCTTAATAAAATTTTATAATTTATTAAGTACTTACTAAATTTAAAATTTTCAATTGTATTTCTACAGTTAACTTTTTCTCATAATTTTGTGATGTGTAGCTCACCTAGTTTTATGTTACCTTGCTAACTTGTAGTTAGATATGTAATCTTATTATTTTAAAATTTTATAAACTATAATTATATAATATATGATTTTATAATTTTAAAATGTTATGATTTTAAAATTTTAAAGTTTTATGATTTGATAAGACATTAATAATGTATCATCTAATTTTATCAATAATTTTCTACAAATAAATTTGATGGAAGTAGATTTTGTTAATGTCGAATTGTAATTCACTTAATAAATTTAAATTATAAAATTTTAAAATCATAAAATTATAAAATTATAATATATAAAACTTTAAAATAATAAAATTATATGTGAGAATATGTTATATGAGAAGATAATAATGACGTTACCTAATTAACCCTCACATCATTAAGCGAAAAAAAAAATTAACTCGCAAATATTCAATTAAAAATTTTAAATTTACTTAATACTCAATAAAACATAAAAGTTTATTAAAAAATCAATAGAAATTTAGTAACTTTATCAAATTAAAATATAATTAAGATTTTTAAATATTAAATTTTGACTTTGTAATTTTACTTTTTTAATAAAGGTATGATGAGTTTAATAGAAAATGTCATTACATTGTTTTTATTTTCAAAATCAAACCATCTACCATATCAAATTTAAATCTCCTAACATTTCCTTGCCCACAAACATAAACAAAAATTACGATAAGAAAAACACAAATCTTAGTCATATTTATACTTATATGTAAATGATATATTTTTTAAGTATACAATCTTAGTCATCTTAGTTATATTCATCTATTTTTTAAAAACTATATTTGTTAACTGATTTTTTTATAAACAATTGTTATTTTTGTTTAAAATTGTCATAATTTATTTTTCTTTATTATATTTATAATTTATTAGTTATATTACTTTTATTGATTTTCTCTTATATATTAACTTAATTAATTTACATATATTATTAACTTCTAATGCAATACAAATATTTAAAGAAAACAAACATATTACGTCAGTATAGATAAAGACGAAGTTGCAGAGGGGGCCGTATGTCAATAGTTTCATAGATGTTGCAGAGTCTTATGTGTAGTGTCATGGTGATATACTAAGGCTACATCTTTGTTCTTGTTAGGTTTTGGTTGATGGCTCTCTCTTGCTAATCTATACATCAACACTTACAGATTTTGTTTTTTGTATAAGGGTTAGAGCACCCCTTAAGTGCTCTACTTAATTAAATTTTATTCTTTGCTGATAAAAAAAGATAAAGACGAAGTTATTTAAAGAAAAAATACTATAAAAATTGAAGTTAATTATACTTAAAGAAATGGTAAAATATGTAAGAACTTGCTTGACAAGTTCTAAATTGCGGTCATTGTCACTAAATCTTTTATTGTCTTCCATTAATAACAGTACTTGTTACTAAAATAACCACCTTCAAACAAAAATGTACATTAAGAAATGAGAAATTATTTATATGTAGAAAGCATCTTTAGCGTATATTTTTCTCAATTTCTTATTATTCGAACTTTTAAAATAGGGTTACGAAGGACGACCAACTCCATAATTTGTTGTTGTTTTTTATAAACAAAATTCTAAATTTGACGGGAATGTATGAATAAAACTACCACGCAAAAACTTGTGTTTAACCATGTATAATTTTCTAAATTTTCCTAGTGGCTCTCTTTTTTAAAATCATTGAGAGACTAACTCTTATAATATTTATGTACCACCATGAACATTGTTTATATACATCTTTAAATATAACATCGATCACGGATGTTTTGTAATGAGAAATTTAGTAAGTATAGACATAAAAGAGATATAGTAAAATATACAATCACAACTATACATTCTCAATAAAACAAAAGTATAAATATCATATTTGAGCCTCCAAAAACTTAATTTCATGTAGTGGCAGTGATGCCTAACATGAGCCTAGTAAGAGTCTCAAACTTAATTTCATGCATTACAAAGTCCATACATAGGTAGATGGTGATGACTCCCAAAAGCATTATGATGATGTTCAAAATGATTAAGAATTTCATAATATTTCATAAAACTATGGCTAGGAAGTTGCAACCCTTCAATACAAATATCCTTAGGGTCATAAATACTTGTCTCTTGAACCTCTTCCTTACCTTCTTCATATTCCTTTATTGATTCAACTATAAATTGTTCTTCTTTTTCTTCTTTCACACCATCATCATCATCATCAACTAGTTCTTGTTTTTCCTCCTCTTCCATTTCTTCTATATCATCTTCTGCATTATCATCCCGAACAAGAAATAACCTCAATCGTCCATCTTCTCGTGTAGCATGGAGAATTTTAGGTCTTCTTATTCTTATTTTTTTAAGTTGCATCCTTCCATTTTCTCTTATTGGTACGAAAATGAATTTAGGTTGTCCAAGGCCATTTAGCGATGAAATTGGTGGAGGAAAGTTTCCTCTATCCTCTGCCAGCTTTGTCCTACTCCAAGAGTAATCTTCATCTTCATCTTTAGTAATTTCTTCATCATCTGTCGTGCTCAAAGAGTAATCTTTGTCTTCATCTTTAGTACTTTTTTCATCATTTGTCCTACTCAAAGAGTAATCTTCATCTTCATCTTTAGTAATTTTTTCGTCATCTGTCTTTCTCAAAAAGTAATCTTCATCTTCATCTTTAGTAATTTGTTCGTCATCTGTCCTACTCAAAGAGTAATCTTCATCTTCATCGTTAGTAATTTTTTCATCATCAATTTCATCATTGATATTGATGCTTTGAAAATCACTATTTTTTGTACAATTTATCAAACTTTCAATATCTTTATCAATAACCTTGATTAGTTCAATATGTTTTGACAATAAAGAATAATGCAAAACATAAAAAATAGTGTTAAAGATGGCAACAAAATATAATGACAAAAGGTGAATGGGTTTCCTAAACACATGCAAAAGGAAAGAAAAAGAAAGTGAAAGAAGAATAGGAACGTACAAAAAGAAATTCATCATTGTATGTATATCAAAGGATACATATAAAAATTATTTGTACAAAATATGTACCTATGTGTTTTGTGATTGTAAATCTTAAAGAACGAGTAAGTTAGAAAGATTGGAAGGTGAGAACATAATGTTCTCACCCTCAATAGATAGATGGTTGTGGTAACAATGAGATGAAGAAAAAGAAAAAAAAGAAGAAGAAATGATAAAATGTGGTTATATAATATAAAACAGGAGTTGCAGTGAAAGAACAAAGTTAACAATTAGCAAATTGTGCCGAGTCCCACTCAGATAGGCCTATGATCACTCCCACAATGGCACATTGCTAGTTTTCTTCCACATTTTCAAACTACATTCTCATCCTCACTTTATTTTTCATGACTAATGACTTGGTTAAAGCATGAAAACCTAAAATAAAAGTATGTAACATTTAGAATAATAAATGTTATGTTTCGTGTAATTTATTTTATTAACCAGGAAGGTTGTCAAATTACTTATTTAAACATTTGAACTATTTGTAATGTCTAGAGATGGCAAATAAATCCGTGCCCGTGGGTATCACCCGAACCCGTCCCCGTTTTGACGGGGAATCCCCGCTTTGACTGGGTATGGGTATGGGTATGGGTAATACCCGAAATTTTCAACTGGGGATGGGGATGGGGATGGGGTATATATACCCGCCCAAATACCCGTCTCCGCTTAAATTACTAAACTATTTATAATTTATTAAATAATCTAAAAAATATATATAAATAAATAATATATTTACACATAAAATATAATATAATATAATATAATATAGTATATATACATATAAATAAA
>Ga0214542_1006180_pt1 | contig 22086 bp, 8 predicted proteins | sample CNSS1metaG_FD_160096 | JGI IMG/M metagenome (GOLD analysis project Ga0214542, IMG submission 160096) | Root nodule microbial communities from cowpea collected in UCLA plant growth center, Los Angeles, California, USA - CNSS1 | ecosystem: Host-associated > Plants > Roots > Nodule | place: USA...
TTTTATATATATATAAAAGTTTATGTTTTTGGTATAAGAATATAACACTTATCTAAAATAATAAATTTATTTTAGCTCTCTTCTATTTGTAGCTTCTTTTGTTCGGTTTCCTTTTTTTTTTTTTTTGTTTTTTTTTTTTTGGTGTGGGGGGGGGGGGGGTGGGGGGGGTGTCCATTTACATCAAGAGTTAGTTGTTTCCTTAGTTCTTTCCATATCTTGGTATATATGACTTATATTTTTCTTACAAATTAATGTGTAGCATGGAATATGAAACTATTCATCAGAGTGTTAATATGAATTTAATGTTGATGGTAATGATCCTTCAGTAATGATCAATTTATATGTTAATTTATAAACTAAAAGTTGTTGATAACTAAAATAGTTTCAAAAAATTATAATTGGTCTCTAAATTGGTTACTAATATTAGCTATCAAGATTTTGACTACCAAAGAAATTGGTCTCTAAACATATTTTTTGTCACTAAAATTAGTTATTATTTAAAAATTTTCTTATATTGAGAATTGTGATATTATATGAAAAAACATTATCTAAAGAACTTTGTTTTTAATATTAATTACTTTATTATGATAATGTTTTGAATTTTAAACTAAATGTTGAACTTTATTTATTTCTTTTGTTTTGAATATTAATTACTTTATTATGATAATGTTTTGAATTTTAAACTAAATGTTGAACTTTATTTATTTCTTTTGTTTTGAATATTAATTACTTTATTATGATAATATTTTGAATTTTAAACTAAATGTTGAACTTTATTTATTTCTTTTGTTTTGAATATTAATTACTTTATTATGATAATATTTTGAATTTTAAACTAAATGTTGAACTTTATTTATTTCTTCATATGTTGGTACTTAATTTCAATAAAAAACTATAAATTTAGGTTGAATTTATTAGATTAGCCAAGATATATATTGTCAATACCTACTCTTGTTTGACTTAATAAAAATAATTTTTTTTAAAAATAAAATAAATTATAATAAATAAAATAAAATAGGTTTTCATTAAGAATTTCGTCATCTTTGATTTTCTATTAACTCTAATTTTTTATTATGAATGGAAGCAAGGTCAATCCTTGTCTGGGTTTACCAAATAAAAATTAAATTATTTCTCAAATAGTTTTTCATTAAGAACTACAATAAAAATTAAATTATTTCTCAAATAGTTTTTCATTAAGAACTGTGTAATCCTTGATCTTTCATTATGAATAGAAATATGTAGGACCAAGGTCAATACTTGTCGGGTTCACAAATAAAAATTAAATTATTTCTCAAATTGATTTTTATTTAGAACTATGTTGTCCATGATTTTTCATTTTTGAATAAAAATACGTAGGAACGACGTACATCCTTGTTGGGTCAAAATAATGTTTTTTTTTTGTTTTGTTTCTTTTTTAACAGTGTTTTCTTATTTTTGAGAAAATTAAATATATTGAAAACCACATAATTTTTGTACATTTAATTAATTTTACCATCTTAGGATAGTCGTTGTATGGTACTAACACTTTCTTTATGTGTAATTGACTCTCAAACTCAAAATTCAGTTTTTGTAGACCTTATCTCATCTTTTCGATTTTTTTCATAATTCTCTAAAATAAATTACGACGATAACTCAAAACTGTTTTTTAAAGTTTAATTTTTGGTTTACCGTCGTAAGTTTGGTTGAGACATATATCATATCTCTATTTGGAATAATATGTTTTTTCATACAATATGTATTGTTAAGTTTTGTATCTAGTACAATAACAAAAAAATTGACCAATCTTCATACAACAACTATGATTTGGTTTAAGCTTTAAATACATTCATTAATTGTGTCACTAAACATTGGCATGTAAAATAATATTATTTTCGTGTTAGTTTGTCATTGATTTTTTTTTGTACAATAGGTATTGTCAATTTCGAATTTAATACAATTGAAAAGAATTGACTACTTTTGTGTAATAGGTATAATTTCCTTTGACTTTTACTTAATAAGTAAAATGCTTACTTAGATATCACGTGGAGAAGATAAGTGGTGCTTTTTAGTTATGTGTATCATTTTTTTATTGTATTATTTGTAATACAAATACATTCTTCGAATACAAAATATTTTATTCAATTTTTGTTTTTAAAATATTTTTTAGAACTCAAAATTGTTAGAGTCCTCTTCTATTGAGTTATATTTCAAGTGCCCTAAATTGGAAAAAGAAACTCAAATATTATCATTAAATAAATAAAAAATTATTGAAAATAAAATATTAATATATATGTTCCTGCAAAAACAATAACAAAATATCAAGGAGCACAACTTACGTCTTACCTAATCCTCGATTTCCTGAGAAGGATACTCCTTGATTCTCTTAGATACGTCTTCTTGTAATATTGCCAGATTAGACATTTTTTGGGTTACCTACGAAAAAGACTCTGATGATCAAGTTAGTAAAAACTCTCAAAAGTCAAATCACAGATTAGAGAAGTAATGAATTGTGTACCTTTAATTGTTGGAATCTACATGTATTCACATTTTAGAACATTCAAGAAGTAATGGTTGAAATTAAAAACAAAACAAAAAAAACGTAAAAATTGTGTACATATGAATGAAAAGTCAACTTTAAATCTACGAACTCTTAAAAAAAATTAATTTCAAATCTTTAAACAATGTTATATATATATATATATATATATATATATATATATATATATATATATATATATATATATATTATATTAGTTTCCAAACCAAACAATACGATTTCAACGTAGATAAATTTTCCAAGATACGAATATGATAAAAAAAAACCAAAAAATATATTAGTTTATCCTAAAAAGAGAGTAGTATATAGTTGCTTAATGACCTTGATTAAGCCTCTCCACTATTTTTCAAGTTTTATAAGAACCTTCTAAGAAAATAAGGAAATATAAGTTTTAATCCTACAAGATTTACACTACATTTGTGAAACCCATAAGCAAACAATGGCAACCTTAGTTAAGATTAATATAGCTCATAAATGAAAAAGATATTTGAACAATCCAAGAAATTTCAACTAAAATAATGTAAATAACAAATAATGGTGATATTTAATGTGAGGAATCAATGTATGCTATTGAAGCCATTGATTGTAGTAGACTAGCTTTAAGAAGAAAAAACTGTCTCAAAGTGCTTTGAAATCTTCAACTTATCAAAATGTTTGGAGGAATTCATGGTTTTAAAGAAAAGAAAGGCAATTTTGCAAGATTGATACTTTTTAGCCACTTAATGAAAAGAAACAAATTAACTATAGATATGCAAACTTTACATGATAGTGATTATAATATCAGAAGGTCTATGATTTGATAACACATTTTATACACACTTTTATAATTTTATTATATAATGATTATATTTCAAATGGTTTACTTTTTATTTTCAGTTCATTTTCATATTAGTAATAAATCAGGTTCTTTGATATATTTGCTTTAATTTTGTACTTTTAATTTATCTGATTTTCACTCACTGTTTTATCACAATTTTTGTTATAAATATAATTTTTGTCTGATATCAATTGCATTGGATTTTTAGTGCTTCAATTTAGATAAATGGTTTTCTATATTTGGACTCATATACTATTATTTATGATTTTTAGAAGTTAGAACAAATTTGCCGAAAATTTGACAAAGAAGACCTTGCAGAATAGTTTCTTTCCTTGTATTAGTTTATTTTTTTAATTGGACTTAAAAGACTTGATTAGAGTCCAAATTAGGCTCATATTAGCTTTATATTTCAAAGATTATATAGGTATTTTTGTAAGGATATGGAAAATGGTATTTTGTGATGGATGATGTTTTTAAAATATTGACACTCAATTATTTTAATATTAAAATGTTTTAGTATAATAAAAAAGTTTGTAAATGAGTTTCATTATTTAAAAATACATTATTTCTTTAAAAATCAATTTTTTAGAGCTCTATCATTTCTCTCTAAGTTTTCTCACTTCCTATTCCTCTATTTGAATACTTGAAACCGCTGCAGTGATCCTCACAGAGAGTTCTTCAAATATAGTTGACCAATTTCTCCATTTGATTAAGTTGGTTTTCTTCCCCTTTCTAGGTTCAATCTATTCTTTTTTTTACTTATGGGTCTATTTTTCTTGCATATGTCATTAGAATCATCTATATGATTCTCTGCTGATAAGTAATTAAGTTGGTATGGCCAAATTGTTTTTATGTTATTCCTAGGTATAAATAGAACATCTTGTGAGTTTGAAGGTGGTGTGGGTATTCTTAGATTTGTTAGGCTATTTCATAAGTAAGGAGAACTAATTGCAGCTACTATAGTTTCTAAATTTGCTCAATTGACTAGTTGTGCCTTTGTAACTATGATTGTATGATCAATTGTTATGTACGACGAGTATGAGTTGTCAAATTAGGACCGTAGATTCTTAAATTTCATGTTTTGATTGTATGATGAATTTTAGGGTATTTGATGAACGATAATTGAAATTGTTAGTTTTGTTGTTGGCATTTAGCGCTTGGAATGTTGTATCTTGAATGAAGATTGGAATTATGGTATTTGGTGCTGCTAAAACTGTCTAGAATATCATTTTGTTTTCTGAAATTATGCAAACTTGTTGGACGAAAGGTATGCTCGTTGGCTGAATTCGCATGATTCATTTTTCAGAGGCAATTAACCATTGGATGAGATTTGGTTGTTGGGCAAGACTATTAAAGGTAGTGTCAAGCGACTAAACTCGTTGAGCGAGTAAAAATACTTATTGGGCGAAAATGAAATCAAATTTAGATAGTTTTACCTAAGGATGTCAAAAACATTCGTACCCGTGGGTATCCACAGATAAACCTGCAATGGGTAGGAAATTGATATTGTAAATGGATAACCGCGAGTAACGGGTACGAGTATTTTTTATACCTACATGTTAATGGGGCAGGTACGGGTATCATAATATATGTACCTGTGGATACCCGTACACGCTATACTATAATTTAAATTAAAAAGAATATGATTAAAATATTAACACATTAATTTTGAATGGGTTATTTTTTATCATTTGGTTTTAAAAAAATCTCAATTTCTTTGTAAACTATCATTCAACACTACTTAAATGGATTATTTGGACTTTATTTAAAATTTATGAATGTTATGTATTGTATTTTATGTGAATTTAAGGTTAAAATATGTTGATAAATATTTTATTTTATTTTATTTGTAAATACCCGCGGGTACTTGTAGATATTAAAAAATATGTAAGTACCCACATAATGGATACCTGCACGAATATGGGGACGAGTACGGGACAAATATTTATCCAGTTGGTAGGGTTCGGGGGAGCTACTACCCATACCCTACTCGCTATGTTGACATCCCTAGCTTTACAACTGAGCGAGTGAGTTCTCTCCGGGCTAATTTTGGCACATAAATTTCTAGGAGCTCTAGTGGTGCTCTTACTAGGTGCATACTTGGCTCACTGGGTGATTTATTGCCAAAATTGTTCCAGTGCTAGATTTGCTACGTAAAGCCTCTGGTCGTTGAGCTTATGGGCCTTTAGGTACAACTCACTGGGCGAAGGTATGCTTTTGTTGAGCGAGACTAGTAGAGTCTCTCAACACTTTCAATTTTGTGAAAGTTTCAACTTTATTGGATATTTTGATGAGAGTTAGATGTTAGTACTATAATTCTGAGTATGTAAATTGTTTGAGGATGATGTTTTCTAATCTAGGGTGGATTAGGCATGTGTTCCATAATGTATTCTTTGATATAAGGATTCACTATTGGAGGTTATCCTGACACTTTAATAATCATCCAGACTCGTGTAGAGAAGGATAAGTTATGTGGTGAGAGTAGTAGGATATCCTAGTCTAAGGGCTTTACTTTAGCTTAAGACCAAAAAGGACTAACCTTGTGTATGGTAAGGCGAAATCCATTGGTAATGACTATGTAGAGTAGAAGAGGCCACCACAAATGCAAAACTTGTTAAAATCTAATACCAATGCATGTATATGAATAATTGAGTCTTGTTGAGTCTTTACTCGTGACATATTTGTCTTTAAGAACAATTTGTATGTGATTTTGACTTAAGTTCTGTTATATGAAAACTCTTTTACAAATTATTTTACCCTTCTTCTATGTTGTTTTGTTTTATGTTTGTTTTCTTCTTTTGCAGAATCACCTTAATTGGTGTGAGCAAATGAAGAAACAAGAGTTGATCTAGCTCAAGATGAGGAAGATGCAACTCTCTAGCTCTCAAATTGTGGTTCAGTTTATATAAAGATCTTTTTGAAATACTTCATGTTTTCTTTTCCTAACTGGTAGTATACATGAATATTATAAAATTGAAAGTAATAATAAGCATAACATAACCAATCTAAACATTCAGAACCATAAAAAAGGGTAAGTTTTTCCCCCTTAACTTTAATTATATTTTTACATAAAACTCAATTTTGAAGGTAAAGTTTACATCTCGATCTTATTTTCCTGTCTCATTTGTGGTCTTTTAGTTATTATGCTCCAATTATTCTATTATCCACCAAAAGACTAAACCCTTATATAATCAATAGTTTTGTAGTAAAATTCCATCTCCTCATCAAGATATATGTAGAAAAACTCTCGAAATCCATAAATTGAAAAGTACCAAAAAAATAAAACTGGACAAAAGAAACACATTTCTAATCCTAATACGAATCCCCAACAAACAAAATAAAAAAAACAGAAAAAAGAAAAAAAAAAACATACTAACCATAAATGAGGATAAAATATTGGTACACAAACAACATGATATTCAAGAAATGTAATATGCCAAAACCCTCAAAAAAGGATTCTAGAGTAGAAGAAAGCAAGGAGGAACAAGAGAAGACATAAAGAAATAAAAATAGAAAATAGAAAAAGATTGACTATAAGAGAATAAAGATAAGTAATCATTTTTTTTAAACCAAATTATAATTTACTACAAAAGGGTTTTAACTCATTAAATATCTTTTTTAATACCAATAAAAATTAACAGACATTAATGGTGATTTAATTAAATGTTATTCTAAAACATAAATTTATAATTAATTTAGTAGAAGTATATTAGTACTAAAAAGATTTTTTTTAGTCTTTTTTTACTTAAATGTAATTTTATAATTAATTTAATAGAAGTATATTAGTACTATTTTTTATGTCTTTTTTCTTAGACATTGCTTTATAATTAATTTAAAAGAGAAATAATACTACTACAATTTTATTTTGAGGTATTATTTTTTTGGAGGCTTAAAACAAGTGTTTTATTGCTTTACTCTTGAACTGACTCTCCTTGTAACATCCCATCCAAATATTACGAATTTAATTAATAAAATAGGATATTAATATTAAAACCTCATTTATTAAGCTCCATTTTTCAAAACATGGGAAATATAACAACTTTATTTCATAACAAAAACCAGCTCAGAGCCAATTATTATAAAATTCAATATATTATCAAAAATCGTCTCATAATAAAACCAATTTCTATAATTCAATTGATTACAAAAGGAACTTTAAAATTCATAAAATAAAATCTTTGTAGAAATGTTTCCACGATAGCCCACGCTCCCTTGTATCGCGTGCACAATCATCGCCAAAACACAAGCAGATAGGGTGAGTTAACAGTTTAAACCATACACATAATATGAAACAATTATAGCAACACGAACATACCAAAGGAATTTCCATCCTTTGATTCTATAACATATGGCCACTACCATGTTACATGTGTTCTACGTCTTCAAATGAATACCTCAAGATGTCTTGTTGCCACACCTACCAGCCACAACTGGCAGAACACGTGCGGGAAACCATGCTACGGACCACACTCCGTAACGGCGGGTGAAGTTCCCAATACGAATATCATTTGTAACGTCCCAAAATTACCGAAACCGTTGGTCTCATACCAAGGACAACAATCTATCTTGACCCACTGTACGAGTCATAACTCGTACACTCACACCAGCAACACTCGCCAACCCGAGCCATAACTCAAGAGTTCCTCGTGTTCATGTGTCATCCCGAGCCACAACTCAAGAGATGTCATTCTGAGCCACAACTCAAGGAATACCACGTGCTTAACCCCTATCCTGAGCCATAACTCAAGGGATACGTTCCGAGCAACAACTCAAGGAACACTAGCAAACCGACCTATAAGGTATCATTGAAGCATTGTAGACCATGCGCATCCACACCACACAAGCAATTACTTTGACAATGGACCCACGATATACGATGCTCCAACGAACCTGCCTGTTCGTGGTTCTGCCTCTACAAACCTCCCCGCTCGTAGTCCAACTATACGGACCTCTCCGCCCGTAGTGCAACACACGTGATCCACCAGCTACGAACCTTCCCGCTCGCAGCATCTCTCAAATGTGAGCACGAAACATATAAACCTCCCTGCTTGTATTCCCACACGAGAGTATCAAGATATGAACCTCCCAACTCATATCATCACGTGTTCACCACCAGCCATGAACCTCCCTGCTCATGACCTAAGCATCTCTTGGTCCAAGTCCTAGCATACAACATACAAAGTGCTAGCAAACGATGTTCCACTACATACCGCCTGGTAGAGCCTTCTCGCCGCCAAGCGCCAAACACAAGCAAAGCCTCTGACAAAGGGCTATCGCCTGGTGGGTCACTCCTCACTGCCAGGCGCCACGCATTCCAATGACTTCCCTGGTACTTCTATCACCTGATGGCAATACCTGTGCCGCCACGCGCTATACCAGTAATGTGCCAGCTACTGGTTTAGCACTCTACCACGGGGTTTCAGCACCCCCTAACAGTTCAAGCATATATACAAGTTATAATTTTAACTGTATATAAATTACCTATACTTGCACGACTGTAATTTTAGCCAACATAACATTCACTTATTCAACAATCATATCACTCATTCAATCATAGTCCTTATAAATGAATAACAATGCACACATCTATTTACCAACATTTCCTACTTAACATATGCATTTTTACCATACATTTAATCTTTTCCAACATGCAAGTTACTACCACTGTATTTCTGCATGCATCACTAATACATATAACCATAGTAACTAAAACAGTCACCCCATCACATCTTAATCAAATAAACCTTTACTTTTTCACGCAATTGATACCAATCATCAATCCTGCGCATATATAATTAGAGGTCTTACTTATACACATTCCCTTCATACTACATTTGTCATTTTCCTAGTTTACGCATATCATCACCTGATGACCCCAAATCACGCCAAACAGAATCAACTCAGAACATCCACTGTCTTGATGTGTCGCCTGGCAGCAATTCATGTGCCGTCAGGCGGTGCATACAGAATATGGGTTCTTGCCTAGATTTTTGCACCTACGCGAACCCCAACCATGCAATTCCTCCCATTTTTACAGATTATTAACACATTTATATAATTATATGCCATTAGGAGAGTTCATGTTCGTTCCAGTACCATTAATATCATGAAAACAACACATAAATTATCAAATCTCTGATCATGTTCTTTCACCCCCAAATCCCAAAATGAACCCTAATTTCCCAATCATAAAAGATACATAGAATTATAGCGAAGACATCACTGGCAGACATTTTCAACCTATGAATAACGCATGCTCAAATCAAATATAAAGCAACAATGTAAGACCCGAGAAAAATTAAATAGTTAATTAAATAATTATTTAATAAATGCGGGTAAGAGGAGCGTTTATAGGATTTAATGAAGATAACTATGACGTGTAAAAGTGCTAGCTCAAGTGGGTGAGAGTACTTTATTGTGTGAGAGGACTTGGGTTTGAGTCTTATGTGTGCCATTTGCGTGTTATTTAATTATGAATTTTTAAATTATATATTTTAAAGAGTGATGTGATCGCATAACCTTAAAATCTAAGAAGTTATCACAATTGTGATTTGGTTGAATTGGTTGTGCGTTTGCTTTGTGATTGTAGGGATGTGAGTTCAAACCTTGTTGAGAACTAAATAATTTCTTTTTGCCAATTTTTCCTTTGGCATGAATGTGAAAGGGTTAGAAACCTAGCAGCCAATAGAGAGGTAGCCTAAGGGCTGGAAATAATGGGATAATTAAACATTGATTAGCCTTAGTCTATTTTTTTTATTATTAAAATTCGTTTAAGGTACTAAAAGGGTAATTAGGAGAGAGTAATTGTGAGAGAGGAAAAGAGATTAGAGGAAAGAGGCTGAGAGTTGAGTGTAAGGGTTTGGGCGGAGGTTTTTTTGAGGCAATTGGCACGATATAGAGCAAGGAGTTAGAGTGCAAGCCATTTTGAGAGTGCAAGCAAAGAACAAGGGTGGTTTTTCGGTTAAAGTCACATTCAATCCGAATTTGGAGCGAGGATCATAGGTAAGGGGAGTTGTTTTTATTTATTTTGACTCGTGCTAACTGTACTGTGATCGAATGAATTGAATTGGATGAGTTTCTATGCCTAATTATGCAGTTCGTTTAACATTTCTGGGTTCTTGCCCAGAAACCGCCTGGCGGGCATGAAGGTGCCGCCAGGCGACACATCAGTGTTAGCCTATTTTGGGCTCTGTGGCATGAGCTGCCTGGCGGCGAGGCTGAACCGTCGGGCGATGTGCAATGTTGTCGCTATTTTTATTGCACTTTGTTGAAATTATGACATGTGGGATTTACAATTGGATTTTCCATGTCCATGTAATTGAATAATCTTGTGATATTTTATGTGTTCTGGGGTTTTGGGCATATTAAGAATTCGTTTGGGAACATGTGAGATTTGTACGGGAATCAAAGAATGGTATGAATTGTGGGTTAGGTATGATTGCTATGTGATTGGAAGAAATGAGAATAGTGATTGAATGACATAATAGTGTGATGGGTTGTTAAGTCATGTTGAGCGAATTGGGCGTTGAGATTGGAGACTGGTTCGACTTCGGGGTTGAGGATCTTCGCAGGTGCAGGAAAATTGAAGTTCTAATCTGGTACTGGAATGCCGCCTGATGGCGTTACACTTGCCGCCAGGCGATGCTAGGATGCAGACCCGTTTCTGTGCAGAAATGGAATGACGCGAGAAGAGGCAAAAATCAGTGTGTGGGTTGATAGGAAGCTTTAAATTAATGAAAAATTTTGGAGATTAATAGAGTAAGAGAAGAGGAAGGGGAGTATATTGTAATGTATTGATGATTAGTTAGGCAATGGAAACTTTAGTGAAGATGAATGATCTGATATAAGAATGTGGTGGAAGAATAGTGTATCTGCAATTTACGGGTGAGTATGAAATGTGGTGTTTTGGTAAGTTAATCGATGAAGAATTACAGAATGGAACAATGTAATAGGTTAGTAAGCATAAGACTTGGGATAGGCTTAGCGTGAGAGAGTAATGCACTGAGTGCCAAAACCAGCTGCAGAATGCTTCTGGTATGGCGCCTGACGGTCCACTGATAACCGCTAGGCGATAGGCTTAGCGTGAGAGAGTACTGCACTGAGTGGCGCCTGGCGGCACGGTATGCTCCGCCAGGCGGTGACGAGAAAACAATGGCACTGGAAGGACGCTGGCGCTTGGCGGGGAGTGGATACCGCCAAGTGATCTGGAACAATTTCGCCTGGCGGCGTATGGGCCGAGCCAGGTGGAAATGTTGTTGTCCTTTGTTTGTTTGGTGTGTTATTTAAGCAATGATGCTACACTTGGATCAGGAGATGTTGTGTCATGAGCGGGTAGGTTCATGGATGGTGGTTAACATGTGATGGTATGAGCGGGGAGGTTCATATTCAGTTACTCTCACGTAGGGATACGAGCGAGGTAGGTTCGTATGTTTCGTGCTCACGCTTGAGAGATGCCACGTGCGGGGAGGTACGGGGCTGGTGGATCATATGTGTTGGACTACGGGCGGGCAGGTCCGTAGAGTAGGACTACGAGCGGGGAGGTTCGTAGAGCAGGACTACGAGCGGACAGGTTCGTGTGAGCATCATATTCCCGAGTCCGAGACTAACCAGTTGTGTGACTTGAAGGCTATAAAGCCTTGGGGTTAAGGTCTTGGCCAAGAACTATGTAGAATGAATAAGATGGGTATATGATTTATCTTGCGTATTTTATATCTGTTATTTTATTTTCTCAGCTCACCCTTTCTGTTTGTGTGTGGCGATGATCGTGTGATTCGTTACACGAGAGTAGATGTTAATACAGGTGGTGCTGAGGATGTCCAGGCGACGAAGTGAGGGCTAGCTTTGGGGATTAGAGCTAGGGTTTTTCTCACATGTATTTTACTATGCTTTTATTTATGAACACAGATTTTGGGAACTTGTAACACTTTAATATTTATGTTATAAGTTTTGGCGCGTGTTTTTCATGAATTTCAATTTTCCCGCGTTAGGAGTATTATTAATGCTACTTTTAATATAATTTATTTTTTTTATTATTTATTTTTAAGTAATATTCCTTAGGGATGTTACATTTGGTATCAGAGCAAACATTTTGATTTTTTTGGAAAAACTGGGGAGTGAGCTGATGTTTATTGTATGAAATTGGTTGATGTGTGTTGATTGTTAAACTTGATAGTGTGTATTTTAATCATAAGAACCAAAACATTTATTAAATTTGTAAACATTAATCAAACCTAGTTGATAAAATTTAAAAATATTTTAAATAAAATATAAAAGGAAAATAAATCTTCCAATTAAAAATTATTTTAAATATCTATTTACTTAATTTTTTTAATTTTAATGAAATCTCTTTTTTTATATACTAATAAAAGTTATATTACATCACTTGATCAAAATCATACAAAGAACAAATTAAACTAATAACAATAAAATTTTAACATATGATTGAGTTAAAAAATAAAAATAATTACATAAAAAATATCAAAATAGTATTCTACATTATAAAAATAAACAACAAATAAAAATATCAAAAAAATTATCAAATGTCTTAGAAATAATTTGAGAGACCATTGAATGAAATTGCACACAGAAAATAAATGTATAATTAAGGGTGTAATAAGATGAAAAATACCTTATAGATCTAAGAAAACTTTTCAAATATCAACTTAGTCGATAATTAATATACAATGAAAATGGTTTTAGGGAAATAGAAGAGTTCTTCAAATGAAACAAAAACTAATAACAATAGAATAAAGAAGATAAATTTTTTATATTACCTAATAAATGAAAGGTTTATACTATGAACACTTACATTAATAGTATTAAACATTCTCATATGAAAATAAAATATACAATAAATAAAAATATTAAAAAAAGTAAAAATACTCAAATATAAGACATAAAAAATATTTAATTGACATACACCATTTAATCATAATTGTATAAAGTATATATATATATATATATATATATATATATATATATATATATATATATATATATATATATATATATATATATAAATGGATATAAGATTAATAGACAATGAATATTGTGGACGGAAATACAATGGAAATGAATATTATAAGGGTTATGTGATTGGCTTTACCTATTATCTGAAGTTTGAAATCTTAATTTGTTTTTTTTTTCAAAAAAACCGAACAAGCTACACCAAAAGTTTAAATAATTACGTGTTATTAACATTTAATGTTACTTATAGCAATTTGTTTACCTCTATTTTCTTTTACTATAGAGTAAATGTGAAAAATAAAATAGTTATAATCAGTGAAAATCCCATTCAACAGCATTGTTTTTTGCACTAAAAAAATAAAATTACCTATAGATAAAATTTTGTTAGTAATAGTAAAATTTACTCAATAAAAAATGAATAAAAGTTAACAAATTTTAGTAATGTAAAAAAGATTTTTTCTATCAATAACATTTTATTGATAATTACGTAATTTTTTGTAATGTTAATATAATGTTTAGATATAATAGTAATATAAATGATTAGTTTAATAGATTTTATATGGAAAGTAACTTATAAATGGAAATCTAAACTACTTGATTAAAATGAAGAACAAACTTATGGACAATGTCAATGTGATGTGATGTGGCTTCACTCTATCTTCTTTTACTTTCTTTGTGCCTTTATCAACATGCAACCGACAATCTCTCCATTGATAAGAGCAAACGCAACAAAAGAAATTTTTATTTTCTTTTTCTTCTCTTGTGAAAACCTCTCTCTACTTGTAGTTGTTGCAAAATCATTAATAAGAATTGAATGGTGGAACCTTTGGTTAACTTGGTCATTAGTCATTACTTCCATGCTTTTGGGCAAAGAATAAAAATCTGAGCTTTATTCAAATTTAACTGTTACCTATTGTTTAGGTATATAATATAATAGAGTTTGAGTTTTGTTTTGTTGGTGTTCTTTAATACCCTTTTTAATAACCTATAGAAAATTGGAAAGAAATATCAAGAACCCTATCTGGGAAGTAATTCTCCCTAGTGGGACCCATCTGGACCATGCTCAAAATTGGCATCTTCAACAAAGATAAACACATAAACCATGTAAGGGTTTTCCATAAGGGCACATTCATGGTGATGAAATTTCCCTAAAGCTACCATCTTTTGGTTCAATAATTCAACACCCAGTTTGCAGAGTTTCATTCTTTGATCAGTTTTTCTTTCTATTTCTCATATCATAGATCAACCAACCTGGTTTTTTTTTTTTTTTTGGGATCACTCTTGAACCATCTTAATGGATATTGATGAGTGGGAGTTTCTGTCTGATGATGGGTACCTTGATTTCAACGAAGATGGTGGGAAGAAAAAGCAGAATAATTCATTCGGAAAGGGAAAGTTGGACTCAAAGAGTGTGTTTGACATGGACTACTTTTGCTCATCACCACCACCACCACCAAGGGTTCACACTCAGCTAGTTCCTTTGCCAATTGAATTGGAGCCAAGAATCATGGCCCCAGAAGATGTTTTGGTGAAAGACATCATGAAAAACGGTCCTGTGGGGTTGGATGCAGTTGCCCCACCAGAGAAAACAAAGGATTTTGAGGCAGTGGAGGCTGATAGAGTGAAGGTTTTCTTCAAGATCAAAGAGAAGAGTGATTTTGCTGACATGAAAATGGACTCTCCCAAGTCAAGTAGTAGGGGAATCTTGCCTTCAATTGATGCAGGAGGCTTCAAATTTGAGGACAAAGGTGAGACCATAGAGATCATCACCTCTCCCAGAAGAAGGGTTATTGAGAAGGAAGTGTGTGAGAAAGAAGAAAACTCCACTTGGGAGGAAGAGAATAACAGTGGTTTCAACTTGTGGAAGTGGAGTTTGACTGGTGTTGGAGCCATATGTTCTTTTGGTGTTGCTGCTGCAACTATTTGTGTTCTGTTCTTTGGAAGCCAGCAAAGGAACAAACTAAAGCAGGATCAGAAAATCAGGTTCCAGATCTATGCTGATGACAAGGTAAGCTAATCTCAGATTTTTTGTTTTCACTGAGTTTGTTCCTTGTAAAACTGAAACTGCAACATCAAGATTTTGAGTTTTTTTTTTTTTTTTTTTACATATCAGGATCAAATTTGTTCAAATATAATAGACAAGTTAAAAAGATCTTACTAGTTATGCTATAAGTTCTCATGAACTTCAATTTGTACAAAACTCAGAGTACAGAAGGGAGTGTAGTGTGTTCTGAAATGTTATTGTTAATATTTTACACCAGTAATATTTTTTGACCTGTCTATATTCGTAATATTTGAGCAAATTTGTCCCTATGTAAAAAAACCAGATTTTGGAGTTTCATAACTGTTCTCAATGTTGGTTTTCTATTAGAATGAAGATTCAACTCTGTGATTAATGTTGACATGTAATGAAAACCTTATACCATGAAACACTGAAATAGAACTCTACTTTTGTTTATCACCTAAAGAACTGTATAAACTTATCTTTTTTGAAATATTCAGTACATTTGTGACTTTTTACTTTGTGTTTGTTCACAGTTTTTGACATCATTATAGATCATAAGTAAGATTCTGAGAATGATTTAGTATTGGCTTTTGTTGTTTGTTTGTTTGTTTGAGAAGTGTCAAGGAAAGAAAAAGTCTGTTTACTTGTGGCAAGGTTTTTGGAATCTTTTGATTGCAATTTGGAACATTGAATAGTGTACTGGTATTGGTCCAATGTTGTTCTAATTGGTTGTTGGATTTTGAAGTAGTGATTTGTTTGGTTGTGATTTCAGAGGATTAAGCAAGTGGTGCAGCATGCAACGAAGTTAAACGATGTAATTTCTGCAGCAAGAGGTGTTCCTATGAGCAGAGCTCATATAAGTGTTGGAGGTTATTATGATGGTCTCTGAAGTATTGATTGGGTGGGTTCATGAAGCAATTGGAGTTTACAATGGAGGAATAGTTCCATAAGATCTATGAATCTGGCCGTATTCTATATTGCTGTAAATAACTTATGTCAGATTTCAGAAAGAAAACCATGATACTAGATTGTTGTTCATGTTTGTTTGCTCTGTATATTTTCTGTGATCTTGTAAATTAAGTCACAGATTGTAGGCACTTTTGTTATTATTTGATTATAATTTTTGAATTAATATATCAAGATGTTTCTAGCTTTACAATCATTGATTAAAATATTAATGTTTTAAATTTTAAGGAAGTAAAATATATGTTTAACAAAATTTAGAGTTAGTTATAATTGTTAACTTTTTCTATTTAGTTGTAGTACTAATCACAAATCATTTAGAGTTATTATTTCACATGCGTCTTAAAGACAGGTTTTAATTGTTTCTTTTGAAAAGAATAAGACAGGTTTTAATTGTTTCTTTTGAAAAGAATAAGACATTTAATAAGGGTATGTTTGGATGAATTTTCTCGTAAAGACTTCTAAGAAAAGAAAATATATGTAAAAGTAAAATTGCTAAAGTTAACAAAGTTAAAATAAAATTTTGGACAAAATATATTAAGAGAATTTTTATAAATTAACTGATGTTATAGTTAATTTTAGTTTATGGAAAGTCTAATTTAATTAATTTTTTACTATATTTTTCTATTTTAGTACAATTATATCAACTTAATGTAAATTGGATTACAAGATTTCTTCTGATGAGAAAAAAATATGTACAACAAAGTTTTTTTTTTCATTTTATGAACAAATTTTATGAACAAAGTTAGAATGATAGATTTGAAAATATACATTTATATTACAAAGTGTGTTAAACGATCAATGGTAATAGAGATTCCTACTTCTAATCCTTTCCCTTCTATTGTCACTATTTATTTACCAAAAGTGACTGCACAATTTAAGCAAAAAAACAAAAAAAAAAATTTCACCTTCATTTGAATTATTTTAAGTCATTTCACTTCCACTTACTTGACAAAGTATAAGTATATTTGCAATGTCAATCAAGCTTACACAATATTTGAATTTTACCGATATAAGATATTTTAACATCATATTTGTTGAATTATTATAACTAACAATCTTCTCCACTGACACATCTCCTTGCACCACTCCATCAAGAATAAAATGTATTCTAACATATGATTTAGCTTTTGTTAAGTGAATTGTATTTTGACTATCACAATACACAATAATGTCTTTCTATATGATATTGAGATCACAAATAAGATCTTTGAACAATAAATATTCTTTCGCAACTTCTCTAATACCATATATTTTTTCTTTGTTGTTGACAAGGTAATAAGGGATTATAAAGTTGCCTATCAACTTATATCCTTATTTCCAATTATGAAAATATAAGGACCTTACGTAATCAAGATAATCAACATAATTTGTCAAAAAATCATCTTATATCCTTACTTCGAATTGTGAAAATATAAGAACCTTATGTGATCAAGATCGTCAACATAATTTGTCAAAAAAATCATGTGTCATGATTAGTAGCTTTATTTTCTTTCAGGCCAAATACCAATCCAATATTACTTGAGCCCTTTAAGTATCCAAGAATTCACTTCACAACCAAGATATTTGGTCTGGTAAACCATGACATCAAAGTTCCAATTCCATTATAGTAAGGTACTAGTAGAAAGACTTCTTCAATTGGTCAACATGATATGATTTTTCAAGGATGACAACATGTTCCATATATTATTTTAAATCTTTAGTCTAAATTTACCAAGAAGAAAGATTGATGTCACATCAAGTTATTCCAACTCCAAATCATGAAGACACACTAGAGTAAAAAAGCACTCAAATGTGTTTTACGATAAGAGAATAAAAAAACCTCATTAATATCATGTCTTTGTGTAAAGCATTTTATGAATTACTTAACAAAATTACACTGATCAAATTATTTCTATATAAGTAAACCAAATAAAAAAGATTACAAAAGAGCTTCAAAATGAAAAAAAAATTCAAGGAACTATAGTTCGTTGTAGTCAGCTCTGTGGAGCATAACTTTCATTTATTCGTGGCAACAATTGCGGTGTTTCGATGTTCCTGTACTCTTAGTCAACAACTCAATATGACAAGTGTGTGATTCAAAAGCACTAGGACATGTAAAACCGTCAAAGCATTTTCCTGAATCGCCTGGTGGAAAACTTGTATTTCAAACTAGTGAATATTCAAAGTTGATATTGTGATATGGTAATTGAAAATATGTTTCGATTTTTTTTTTTTGTTAAAATCATGCTTGGAAGCATGAATTCAATTTTTTTTAGTGTATAAAAACCTTACTTTAGTAATACTTTTTTGTCTAACATTGTGTTCGTATATAATTTCCATTTCATTTTTACCTTATTTTTATTTTTCATGTGGGTTAGTGAGTCAACTTACTTAACCTACCAACTCTTGGTAGCTTGAGCTAGGTTGTAAAAATTTTGGCTCACCATAAAGTGAGTCAAGTTGTGCTCACTCACTTTTAATCTTACTTGTGGTAAGCCAACCTGTTTGCGCCGAGTTGGTTCACTTTAATATGTTAGTGACACTTGACACTAACAACACTACCACTACTATGTGGCACATTACGAACCTTACACGTGGACAAAAAATTGAAAAAAAAACTACAAATTGACACGTGACATGTCTTTAATACCATTGGTACAATACTAACGATAATGACTTAATTGAATAAATTTTTCAAAAATTGAGATTTAATTGAAACAAAAACAAAATAGGGGATGAACTTGAAAGTTTTCAATCAAAATTGGGACCAAATGACTAATTAAGCCTTAATTATTTAAAAAAAATTAAAATATTTTTTAAGAGATAAAAGGGTTTATTAAAAAATTACCTAGAGATAGAATGGTTATAAACGAGGTGTCTAAATTGAATTGGATCCCATGAAGATAGGAATATATTTCGAAGCTCTTTTCTTTTTATTATTCCTTGAATTTTGTAGAATATAAAACTGGAATTTGGGCTGAGAGTTTTACGGTAAAAAGGTGAGTAAGGGTAGTGGTGAGACATTCAAAGTTAAAAAGAAGTGTGAGTGATTTTTGAAGAAAATCAAGAAGAAGCATATAGTTTAACATGAAGGTTGAAGGGTTTTGTTGAAGCATTGAGTACTCAGGTGAGTGATTTTTTAAATCAAATTAAAGCAAAGTAATAGTCTAATAATGTGTTAAAAGTTAAAATAGAAGTATGATTGATTTTTGAAGAAAATCAAGGAGGAACGTTATAGAGTTTAAAGTGAAGATTGAAGGGTTTAGTTGAAGCATTGAGTATTCAATTAACGGGAGCTAACTAGATAATAATTTCTTTTGAGTATTCACTTACACATACTATTCATCTACTTCCTTATTTCAAAACAATTTTTTGTAATGCAAATAAAATACGTTTCACCCAAACCTCTTAAAAATCATAAAAAGGAAATTTACTTTAATACCCACCAAACCCTTCCATGCATTCATGAAGCAAAAACTAAAACTTTCATTTTTACACTTTAATAGAAAACACCGTGTTTTAATATCACATGGACATCGAAACAAAGACATGTTAGTTTCCATTGCAAACATCGTTTAACAAGTAAAATTCCAACTTTAAATAATAATTTAAAAATCAAAACTTTCAACACTTTCACCACCAAGAATATATTTTTTACCATCGAATGACAACAATACAACACCTCAAAAAGATATCATAATCTAGTTAGCTTCTCTCACTTGAATACTCAATGCTTCAACTAAAACCCTTCAATCTTCATTTTAAACTTTATTCTTCTTCTACATGTTCCTCCTTGTTTTTCTTCACAAATCACTCATACTTCTATTTTAACTCTGAACATAATATTAGACTACTAGTAAAATACTTTAAAGTATGCTTTTATTTGAATGTCTCACCATTACCCGAACTCACCTTTTTATAGTGAAACTCTTTATCCAAAATTTAGTTATATATATTCTAGAAAATTCGAGGAATAATAACAAAGAAAACATCTTGGAAATATATTCTTATATTCACGGGATCTAATTTATTTTATACACCCCTTTATAACTACTTTATCTACTAGGTAATATGTTTAATATCTTCTTAATTGAATTTATTTACCAAATCTTATCTCTTAAAAAATCTTTTATATAAATATTTTAGATTAAATAAATAATAAACTCTTTCATCTCTTAGAAATTCTTTTAATATAAAATAAATATTAAATAATTAATAAAAAAATTTATCTCTTAAAAAAATATTTAATACACACTACAATAATTTTGTTAATTATGACGAAATGTTACCAATAGTCAATAATTTGTCAGTAAATTAAAGTTTATCGATAGTTGTTTCTGATTAATTTCACATTTGAATTTACTGATGGATACTTCCATTGAAACAAAATTCGTTTGAAAGATCCATAGGTAACTTATTATCACAAATAACGCAAATATTTTCGTCGGTACCTTACCATCATAATTATCGATGACGAAATTCTGTCAGTAAATTCATCAACACTTTGTGTAAGTGCGTATTTTGCCCTCATTTAATGTTTAATTATGGATTTTTTTTTTATTGAATCTTGTTCTTCAAAGATTGATTTAATTTGAATTTCCTATAATTGTGTTTATTGAGCATGAGATAGAAAAACATGTTAAAAATAGTTTTTTAGTTGCATAAATGTTCTTTGGATATTTTGAGTTGTGTTAGTACAGCTGCAACTAAGTTGAGCTCATGGAGGTGTGGAAATAAATTGCTTAAAGCTTCATGACACCTTAAAGATAAATCCAAGCATAAGAAATTATCAAAATCACAAAAGTCCAAGCCAAGCATTGCATGAAGACAGCAAGAAAAACTTGAAAAATTGAAGAAGTTTGGCTAAGCCAAAAAGAGAGCAACAAAAATTGGACCTTACGGTTTTCTTTATCTTTATGATAGAAGATAATTTGGAAAAAAAATTTATCTTTAGATATTTTATTTGATATTTTTACATAATTATCTTATTTAATTATATCATAAAATATCAAAAAATAATAACTACCAAATCTTTTTAAATATGACAAGATCTTCTTGAATCTTTTTAGATCCACAACAAACGAATATATCTTGAAGATATTGGATTATTTAGAAGATAATTTTAGAAGATTGCAAAGGGTTGATTTGGAAAATTAATACAAATATTAATTGGTGATAATTTATCATATATCTTTAAGTAATTAATTTATTTAATTATATTAGATATTGATATTGTGAACCAACTATATTTGTCAAATAATCTATATCTCTCCAAATATTTTTAAATATTTATCTTTATCTTTATTTTAAAAGATATTTGAGAGATTTTAACAACAAAAAAGTCCAGTCCAAGTCCTATATAAAGAGACCAAGGGAGAAGCAGAAAAGATAAGTTCAGAACTTCAAAATTTAGGAACCCTTAGGGGGGCCTAATTTCGTTTCTTTTTTCTCTCTCCACTCTTCTATTATTTTTATTTTATTTTGCATTCCATGGAAGGCTAAACTTCTTGGGTTAATTCCATTGTAATTTCATTATGGATTTTGAGTAGGGATGGCAACGGGGCGGGGCGGGGACGGGTTTCGCTATCCCATACCCATCCCCGCATAAAAAATTCATCCTCATCCCCATACCCAAATCCAACGGGTATCAAACTTTTTTCCCATCCCCATCCCCACCGGGTAACGGATAGAATCTCGTACCCATACCCGTACCCGTGTTCTAACTACTTCAATATTAATTTTTATAAAAGAAAAAAAATTACGGTAAAGAAAACATAATATTATGAAATATTCAATATTAGGAGGATTTTCTTCGAT
>Ga0214542_1006184_pt1 | contig 22069 bp, 4 predicted proteins | sample CNSS1metaG_FD_160096 | JGI IMG/M metagenome (GOLD analysis project Ga0214542, IMG submission 160096) | Root nodule microbial communities from cowpea collected in UCLA plant growth center, Los Angeles, California, USA - CNSS1 | ecosystem: Host-associated > Plants > Roots > Nodule | place: USA...
TAGGGGTCAACGCAGTGGTCAAAATAATTACGTGTCTCTACTGCCTCGGTTAAGAGAGAACCGAGGCATATTGCATCAGTGAAAAAAATAAATAAATTAAATTAGTGGTCAACGCGTTGAGTCAAATATTTTTTTAGCCATATGCCTCGGTTATTATGACAACCGAGGCATAAAAGTTGAATTTAATTACAAAACTGCCATCGCGTGCTTTTATGCAGCGGGTCCGCATGAACCGAGGCATATACAGCGCTGTAAAAGCTCTAAAATGCACTAGTGCTAGTTCAAATAGTTATTATAACTTTATAATATTTGAACAAAGTTCTTAAACATTTAAAACTACTAAACTAAATCTAACAAACAACTTCTAAATTCTTAAATCTAGAAAGAAAATACTTTGCCAACGTTTTTTGAACATAGGACAGTGCTTTTGAATCCATTGGCTGTTTGTCCATGAAATTCTGCAAAAGTAAATTGAAGTTAGAATTATTGCATATGAAAATGAATTAGGATGTGTTTGAATGGGATATATCATATTACATCATCCCAACTACTTCTATAACTGGATTGCACAATGGTTTTCATCTATTACATGACGTAGTAGCCACATTCAAAGCTTCCCTATTTGTTTATTGCACTACACCATATTTAAACCCATTAGAAAATTATATGATAATACATAGTAAATGAATAATATAGTATTTTAGGTACCTTGAGGAGCTACCATGTGACATGTTGAGTTGTGGCACTTGATCCACTACTCATTATGCTTTGACCACTAAAAGCACTAAATATAATAACATTTAATGATAGAAAACATGACATTGTATGTTCAAGGTCAATGAAGTACTAGGATTTTCTTAAAATAGACATATATATATATATATATATATATATATTTATTTATTAATGTCAATGATGACTACATTAAAAATTAGTGAAAACATATTTAAAATGCTAAAATATATCTTATTAAATAAGGATAAACTTACTTAAGTATATACGGAGTAATGTAAATTTGTTTATTTCCATCCAATATGACTTTGTTGATGTAGATTCGTCTTTCTGTAGGGAGTTACCGATTGGTTACAAGACCGAGGGTTTATAAACTCATGTGTCATCCTTCCCCGCTTCCAAGCACAAACCATACAAATACCTAAATTTTATACATAATAACATCATGTATGTGTATAAGGTAAAAAAATAAAATGATTAAAAGTTAACTTACATCATCCATAGTTGCAGGTGAATTGAATAGAGAGGAAAATGATGAAACAAAAAAAGTTTATAAAAGGAAAATCTAACTTACTATGACGAATTTTTGCATTAACTGTCATAGTTACTTTAAAATTAAGGTTAAATATGTTTGATCCCTTAACTTTTAGTGAATTTTGGAATTAATCCATTTCGAAACTTTGGACCAATTTGGTCATTCATCCTTCGAAATACGTGGATTTAGTCTTTTTAATCAAATTTTGGTAGGTTTATTTGATGTTTCGTATGCATTTTAGGATTGTATTTGAGTTGTTTGACACATTTTTGCTTTAATGTTAAGTCAAATACTATTATGAAACGCGTTTGAAATGTCAAATAAAGTTAACAAAATTTGATTAAAAGGACTAAATTCACGCATTTTAAAAGATGAATGATTAAATTGGTCCAAAGTTTCAAAATAGACTAATTCCAAAATTTACTGAAAGTTAAGGGACCAAAAACATATTTAACCCTTAAAATTACTATAACTGGTCCAGGTATACCTGTCATAGTAAGTCCAACTTACTATGACAGGTTTTTGTGGTGTCATAGAAAGAACACATTTTTTATGACTCCTACAACTATGATGCTTGAATACCTGTCATAGTAAGTCCTTCTTACTTGTCATAAATTGTGTTTTTTTGCACTAGTTAACTTTTGATTTCCAGCTAAGGTCTTCTCTAAATAAGATTGGTAATTGTATAATAGAAGCTTGCTTTGTTTGCAAAAAACAGTGATATCCTATGGAATCTCTGTTAGGTTTGTACCTATGGATGCAACAACCTTCCTCAATGTGGCTAGTGGATCATCTAGAGACAATACTCATTTTTTAGTGACTTGCAACCCTTTTTCATGTTGTTACACACGAAACAAATAGGACATTAGATAAGAAATTAAATACTGCATATGTAACAATATTAGTGTAGATACAAACCGAAGTATAACATGGTGCTATACTCACGAGATGTTTGGCCCAAGCGATGAAGGTGCAAAGCTTCTGATAGAGGACTATCCCAAGATTCCATACAAGAAGAACTTGAAGATGAACTTTTGGGTTTTCTTTTAGAAATTAGTTATGTTTTATGTTTTTGGGTTTTGAGCTTTCTTTTATAATTAGTTTATGCTTTTATGTTTTGGGCTTGGGCCTTCTTATAGGGTTTGCAGGTTTGCTTAAACTTATGTGCCTATAAATAAAGGTACTAAAAACTGATGTAGACACTTTTAGTCATATATTGAATTTGATTTTCATTAAAGAGAGGGTTCTCTTTGTTCTTGGCTTAGGCCTATGGTTCTTATCAAAGATTAACATCTTTGTGGCGAATCTTCACTTGACTTATCAATCTGCTAGATTGTGGCGTCCTCCATCTCTGTCTTATTCCGTGTTCTTCTCTGATTTATTCGTGTCATGCCTCTTGAGGATTCAAATTCAGAAACGATCATACTCTTTCCTGGATAGGATCGTATCATGAATCTTGGACGGGTACCGGGCTCACTTTGGGGCCCACAACTTTTGGAGTTTAGTAGTTTAAGTTTCTCCTTAATGAGATTTCGTATCTTGTTTTAGGCCACGTGGAACCTCTTTCTTTTGCTATGAATATGTTTGGGATAATGTGTACTTCATATCTCAAATCTTCGTACTCTCTGAATATTTATGTATGAGGTATTTAATTAAATTTGATTTATCTATTTAATTGAGACGTTACGGCTGCTATAATTTGAACAAAAATTAAAATACTATTTAAAGTAGGCTTAATATATTTAAGGTTACTAAAAAAATATTGGAATCTTGTCTTATCATATATTGAATTGTTATCCTATGTCATTTTATAATTTTACAATTTTAATATTTTATATTTTATAATTTTATAATTTATGATATTATAATTTTCAAACTTTATAAATTTATAATTTTATTTTTTTAATTTAAAATTGCATAATTAAAAAATTATGATTTTATGATATGAATAATTGAAATATATTTTTGTATTTCATAAAATCATAACTTTATAATTATATAATTTTGAATTAAAATATTAAAATTATAAAAATATAAAATTATAAAATCATAAAATCATAAATTATAAATTAAAAATTACAAGTTGTAAAATAAATTATATATTGTAAATTATTATAAATTAAAAATTATACAAATTATTTTTTATTTAACCAAATATTCTTTCTACAAATTAATTTTAGCTTAATTAATATTCTTTCAACAAAAATTTATTACTTAATAAATATTACTTGCCAAATATCCACATAAATTGATTATATGAAATGTGATGAAAATATCACATCTTGTAGGGATCTCAAAATTTTTTTTATAAAAATTAATAAATTTGAGGAGGTCAATATATATAAAATTTATTAAAATTTAAAAGAAATTTTTTTATTTATATGTTAGTTTTTTATTGTGTAAAGAAAATGGACTAAAAAAAACTCGGCTAGTGATATCACAAAGATGCTCGATAGAAGAAAATATCGTCTTTTGTACACCCTCTCTTACTCTTATTATGATATATAATTAAAATGACGTACACTATTTTATTTTTTATTTTTTTAATACAAGTGAACAAAACTTTAATTAAAGACATTTTATCATAAACAATTAATTATTTTATACATGTCAACCGACCATACTAAGCCAACATATGGTCATGTAAAATATTAAAGTATGATAAGATTTTGAGGAAGGCTACTAGAAGTAGATGGTTTACTATGTTAAGCATTGGAAATGGAAACTAGTCTTACATTGGGAGATGTGTGTGCAAAGTTCTGGATTCGAGGACAGAACAAGCCTCCAAGAATAGAAGAGAAAGAGAGATAATTAACTTTTTTTCATTCCCCTTTTGGCTCCCCATTATCTTAGTTTTCAAGAAAATATTAACATTTCCTTTGCCCCTGTTGCAAAATAAAACGACCTTGTGCAAAATACAATTTCCCCACCAAGTTCATGATAATTTTCTATCTTCTTTTAGAAGAAAAGGATAATAAAATTGGATTTTCACATTTTACTATCAAGATTTCTTTTCTTTTTTTAGTCGATAATTTTTGCCCAACAAACTTGGCTTTGGTAAATATATTACCTATATATTTTCACTACTCTTTTAATTAAAAATGGCCTTAGTGTAGCATAACCATCAAAATGCAGTTACAAGACCTATACCAAGTTCCTCTGCAAGCTCATCTCCAACAGGAACAAGAGTCAAGACAACAAGAAAAATAGCAACTGCTACAAGTGCCTTTCTCCATGTTCCAGCTTCTGTCACATCATTCAAGCACGGTTTCTCCGGTGTCCTCTGAAAAAAATTACAAATAATAAGTAAAAACTCAAATATAATTGCAAAAAACAATTAGCTACAGTTTCATCATTTCCTTTCATATTCAAGACAAGTATTTGGATTGCATACCTGACATAACAAAACATAAAGCCCCCAAGGAAGTGAAAGAGGTCCACCAAGCTGTTGAAAGGAGTAAAAGAAAACAAAAGGTGCAATTTAACTTTCAATAAATATGGAAAAAAATTACTATAATAAATCAAGAAAAATGAGGAACTAAGGACACCAACTGTTTTTACAGCACATATGTCCTATTTCCTTTTGGGGTAGTTAGTAAACTAGAAAATGCACAAAAGGCTGGTAACTATGTGTGCAACCAAATCATGTAATGGTTGAACTTTTAACAATTTTACTGAACAACCATACGTTTGATTTGTTTAATCTAAAAGAAAGATCAGACTTACAACTCCTAGTCCAAGCAATGTATAAGTGGTTAAACCAAAGCCAACTAGCGCATTTTTTCCAAAAGCACCCTGCAAAAACATGTAGCAGAATTAGCATATGCTTTTTACGACACTAAGAACCTAAATTATAATGCTCACCCCATCAATTAGATAGTTCAGAAAAACTAGAAAAAATATATTTTTCACGTCCAAGAAATAATACGATACCTACTCATGAATTAGGATACTCATTCACATCTTCCAATAAAAGAATTATGTATATTTCCATGTCCTAGGTTGTAAATTTTATCCCTATCCTCAATATAATATATCAACTTTCAACATCAGATCACTATCATAAGTAATCAATATATTTGAAATATGAATTAAAGCTGGTTTGAATTTTGAAGTTACGTGACCCCTGGGAGGATACATAGGAGGCAAACGAAAAAGTACAAATTCATATAATCAATAAAATTTATACATGTCCATGTCAGGTTTTAAAGTTTATACCCAAAGGTTAATACATTATCAACATTTTAGCATCAGATCAGAGCATTATCATACGCCATTAAAAATACGTATAAATATGAATTTTGAATTTACACGACCCCTGAGAACAGAGAAGGTAAACCGTCATCAATCATCATTAATAACCAAGGAGCCATGAATCTTACATAGAGTTCAATTCTCCAAAATTTACCTTGCACCAAACTATGATAATAATGTTATAAAAGGGTCCCTCTGATCCTTGCAAAAAGTATTTGACTAATTATTATGTCATTCTAGTTCCTCACTTCAAATCATTCCTGTTACAGGTATGTCCCCACTTTACTAATTACAATAAAAAATGGGGAAAGTCATGTCATAACAGTGTCATCCCTTTTAATTCTCAGCATTTTTCCCTAGAAAGATCCCTTCTTTCCGACAAATTCCCCACTGTTAGCCCAGAAATGGTTACTTACAAAAAATTAGCTCACCCCAACCCTTAGTACCAAAATGGCCAACACAAGTTGTGGTTATCGTCATGATGTATATAACTAAAATATTCACTGCATTCCAACCTGTTCCTAAAAGGTCATGACATCAAGAGGCACCGAGAATATGTTGAAGCCTAACTTTGGTTTTTCCTGCCAGTGGCAGAAAAAATGGTCCGTCCCCTTATTTTCTGACTCCTCATTTCACTTCCCATTCAAGTCATTCAACGAGCTTCTTCTCCTTAATTCCATCCACCCAACTTAGCAAACTAAGTTTTGAGTCTTTTAACCCATTGACTGCATTGATGACAGTCAGAAAGTAACAAATTGATAATTGATATTAGAATTAGGATCTGTAATGATATAAAAAAAAATAAAACACACGGCAAAATGTCCCAAGTAATCTAGCAAAAAAGGTTGTTAGCTAACTAATTGTGTGATAGTGTGTTTGGTCATATTTCTATTAATTGCTAACAAGAAAGGACGATGAAATGAGCTTTAAGCTGGCATCTACTACAAAATTTCAGAATGCTCTCAAAGCATTACCCTCAATTGAAGCTTAAGAGTGTGTTTGGATAGATAATTTTAATGAAGCAATTCATTTTTTTGAAGAATTTAGATTTCTTTGTAATGAAATGCTTTGTTTGGATAGAGAAATTAAAAAGCATTTCAAATGCAAGCATTTTTTGAAGGATTTCAATGAGCTAAATTAGTAGAAATTCAAATACCCTCAAAATAGGTGGAATTTGAAATTCTTCTCACTCAACCTCACATTCTAGATGATCCGAACGGGCCCGACGACCCGGACAGGCCCGACGACCCGAACGTGTCCGACGACCCGAACGTGCCCGACGACCCGGACGGGTCTGACAACCCAAACGTTCCCGACGAATCGGACGGGCCCGACGACCCAAACGGACCCGATGACCCAGACAGGTCTGACGACCTAAACGGGCCCAATGACCCAGACAGGTCTGACGACCCAAACGGGCCCGACAATCCAGACGAGCCTGATGACCCAGACGGGCCTGACGACCTGGACGGGCCAGACAACCCAGACGAGCTCGACAACCTGGACGGGCCTGACGACCCCAACGAGCCCGACGACCTGGACGAGCTCGACGACCCCAACGAGCCCGACGACCCGGACGAGCTCTTCCAAATCATTGGGCCCGACGACTCGGACATGCCCGATGACCCAGAAGTGTAGGACGATGCGGACATGCCTGAAAAAAAGACGAGCCCGACGACCGGAACGGGCCCGACGACCCAGACGGGCCCGATGACTCTGACAAGAACGATGACCCGGACGAGCCCGATGACATGGACGGTCCCGACGATCCAGATGAGCCCGACAACTCGTACGGGCCAGGTTATCCAGACGAGGCCGACAGTTTGAACGGGGCTATACGAGTTGTCGGGCTCGTTCGTGTCTCGGGCCCGCCTAGGTCATCGGGCCTGTCCGGGTCGTCGGATGTGTCCAAGTCGTCGGGCCCATCTGAGTCGTCGGGTTGTCCGGGTCCTCGGGCCCATCTGAGTCGTTGTACTAGTCTGGGTCTTCGAGCTGGTCTGGTTGTACGGGCCTGTCCGGGTCGTTGAACCCGTCCAGGTATTCGGAATCGTCCAGGTATTCGACCCGTCCGGATTATCGGGCTCGTCCAGGTCGTCAGGCCCGTCCAGGTCGTCGAACCCGTCTGGAGCATTAGGCCAATGACCTGGACAGGTTGGACCGGGCCATATTGATGAACTTGACGACACAATCGTGATGTTTCCAAATTTATTATGAACTCAAAACATAATTAAGCGTAAAATAAATATTGTTAAAATTAAATTTTATCTCACAATAAATTCAAATTTTTTTTCCAAACAAGAAATTGAAATGTAAGGTATTTTAGTTTCCTTATCCAAACAAGTTATTTAAAAAATGAATGGAATTTAATTACAAGCAATTCAAATACAAAGCATTTCAATTTCTAAGCATTGTTGAAATGCTCCATCCAAACACAAGGTAAGGCCCTACACGACCATTGCATTTATGTTGCTTTACCTATTATCCTAATTGGATTTGATGATGTGGAGAATATTTTTCATTTTAGTTCAAAACTGAAAATAATCAGACAATATATTCCCTGACTCAAATATTGCCCCAAATTACTTTAAGAATTTACAGAGTAAGCAATGTATTTTTCACCAGCTAAAGCTTGAAAGGTGAACAAGATACCTGTATTGCTCTTCCACCATCAAGGCAACCCACTGGAAGCATGTTAAAAGCTTGTATGGTTAAGCCACACCTGAAAAATCATAATAAATAAATAAGCAAGTGTGTTACGGAAAATTAATACTTAAGAGTATGTCTGGAAGCACAAATTTCTCAAATAAATTTCATTGATCAATGAAAGTAAATTAGATTACAGGAGGAAAAGTTGAATACCAGCCAGCAATCACAAGAGGATGAATCGGAACTGTTGCAGCATGCATCGCTCTGCACGTTCACATTAACAAATAGCAATGTATGACGTTAACTGAGGCCAGAATGAAAAATTACCTATATAAGCATCAATTGCAATCTAGATATAAGATAATGCTTGGCCCAAGTTATGTTGGATTCTCTCTTTAAAAGGAAAAGCTGGGCCAATTTTTCTAAGAAAAAGTAGCTTCTTTAAATATAGAAAAGGTTGAAAAACAATAAAAAAGCTCTTTAAAAAGCTAGTTTTAGAAGATTTTGACTTTTACTTCTCCTTTTCCTTCATTGGGCCTATTTGGTTAAAACTCAAGATCCAAGAAGACATACCGAACAAATTTGAGCTTTACCTTGTTTTTTGATAGGAAATTAAAATACATTAAATTTAAATTGCTTTCAATTTAAATTATTCCATTTTTAAATGCTTTGTTTAGATAAAACATTACTGGAAATTTAGTGTTTAACCCTAACTTACATCGGCCAAAAGGAATCCTCGATCAACTTCAATTTAGAAGAAACCTCGTCCCACATCAATAAAACAGTGTTTAGTCAACAGCACCCTATCAAGACGGATTTGACAACATCTTGATTAAGGCAGAATGAATGTTGTCTTGACTGACACAAAAACTAACAATGCCCCAATCAAGACCAAGTTAACTATGTCTCGACCAAGGTCGAGCTTGCAATGCTACGACCGAGGTTGTGTCTACAAGGTTGAGGCCAAGTCAAAGAGAGAGCATGAAGAGAAGAGACATAGATGTGAGTGAATATGAAGAATTTTAAATTCTTACTTTTTAGGTTAAATTTAAATTCTCCAATTTTATGTAATCAAATTAGTCATAAATTTCTAGAATTTCAATCCAAACAGCATATTTTATCAGAAAGCTTTCAAATTCTCTAAATTAAACACTCTCTAAAAATTCTCCACAAACACACTATTAAAGTTTAAAGTAACTCATTAAATTACCAAACAATTTTATCTTTAAATTTAAAGTACTTATTCAACTTTAACCTTAAACAGCTTTTAAGCTCTAAAAAAGCAGGCCAAACACAACTTAAAACCATGGGTTGCAATCAAGCCATACACTTAGAAACAACTTATTTTGGAAAATGCCCGACGTGTAATTATCCATTTTATCCATCCCAATAGTGTATATTAACTAAATTGATGACAAAAAATCACAAAGCATTGGACCTGTGTTTAGATAATTATATTCTTAATCCATTAAAAAACATGGAAGGGGACATACGCATAACCAAGCGTTGCTCTACTGATCAATCCAAGAAGCAAAGAACCTTGAAACAACAAGCTAGGAACTTGCACTAAATCTCCTGTTGTATCCGGATTGGATGAGAGAAGAAGGCCAACAGCAAACATTGAAAACGATAATACAGCACCAGCAAAGGGACCCGCAAGTGATACATCTACTTTTGTACTTCTATCAGGAAGGATGGATTTAAACTACAATGGAGTGTAAACAACCATGGATCAGCATTTAAGTGCATATTAAAACTTAAGAAATGAACTTCAGTCTAACTAAAATGTTATATAGCATGTCATAAAGTTGCAACAGAATAGACAGTTAAAAGATGCTACAGATGACTATTTGGATGGTCAATAGATGCTTGATATTGTAAAAGTTCAGCCAGTGGTCGCAAATTCAATGCAAAAGTGACGTGTAAGAAAAATTAGATGGTCTCACCTGAGTAATAGCACCAAAGCTGCCAAGTGTGATATTTGGAATGAAGAAGGGAATGCTTAATTTTACTTGTTTAGGAAATGCTGCTAGAAAGTGTCCAACCTCCTGCACATAGCCATATCTATCAGGAATACAGAGAACCAAAAAGCAATAACGGTAATTTAAGCAATTTAGTAACAATATGTAGAAACAAAATTAAACAAATAAGATAGGAAGTAAGGGTTGGGCCATTAGACATAAGAAATAAATACGATAGAAAGTGACCTTCATAGCGCACATGGAAGGTATTCCTATTTATACAATATTTGGCAATAAAAATTATATGTAATAAAGTGGATTATCTGAGTCCGCAAACTAACTCAAACTTCTGACTGCTGTCATACATTGCCAATAGTGAGCAAAACAACATATTGGCAGCAATACTAGATTAGTTGATAGATTCATATGACAGATTGCAAAACAGTATTGTGGAAATTATAGAGTTAGGTATAGGAGGAGAGAAGGAGAGCCTAAGAACTATAGGATATGATTTCTTTATAATTCATTATTATAAGCACCACCTTCATCACAGCACTTTGGTCACTTGCATCAAAATAAAGTTTACTTGTTGAAAACAATAGTCTAAAAAGTACTAAGTTTATTTAGATCATTCAGATCCCTCATTTCTATAATAGAAACTAAGTCTAATAAAAGCAAACAAACCAATCCCAGACCATAATCTGAATAAAACACATACCAATTTGTTGTAATACAGAAAGATAAATGAAGAAATTTCAATTTTCTTGAAATTATATTAAAAAAGGCCAAAACAAAAATATGAAATGCTTACATGAAACAGAAGAACCCCCAAGACACCATATGCTAAAGGTAAAGCTGAGTCAACAAATGGAAATAGCAGCTCCATATCTGGAGCTTCAACAACATCAGGATCTGTAAAATATTTCACAATTTCTGGGGGAAGTCTATTGATCTGCTTAACCAAAAAGCATGGCATCAACAAAATATCGAGAAATGACAGAGATGGCAAGACATCAATGAAACTAATGACATCTTGAGAGAAAGGCTATTGAAACATGTTCACAAAGATTTATCAATCATAACCTGATGTTCAAATATTATCAATAACTAGCCTACCTGAGATGCAATACCTAGCTCCACTGAGGAACCAATAGTTAGGAGAAACAACAACAATGCAATGACATATTGCCAAAGAGTCGTCGGTCCTGGATCAGAAACTTCCTTCCTCAACAAGCCAAAGCTAACACGCGGCCCACCACGCGGATCAGGACTCTCTGAATTGGGTTCCTCCACCATAAAAAGGTTGTATTTATCCCCTGTGACCTCAACTAGCAGATTCTGGAGTTTCGCAAAAACATCTTCTCTATTGCCCCTTAAATTCCCAAGGAAAAGAATGCCTTCTCCCAAGTCTCCGAAAGGTTCCTCTTTTGTCACCCAAAAAGTTGAATAACCAAAAAGCTTATCCTTAATCAGCTTTACATCAGCAGGATCAACCTTCTCAGGCCCAAGGAGCTCAATAAGTTTGAAAGAATCAACTTGAAAAGTGTTGTAAGTTGGTCCAAGTGACGACAAAGATGACTAAACAAGTAAATGATGCAAACACGAGAATTAGCAGTCACAAAGATAATTCACATGCACATAATGCAACAGAATATATGTTACTGAATAAATAATTTAGCACTAAAACTTCCCCATCAACAGGATATATGTTCTCCAATCAGAATTTATTGGAGTTTTACCTTAATAATCTATGTTAACCTTTAACACAAGCCTTTATTACATGGATTACAAAAGTAAAACTCTATGTTAACCTTTAACCCAAACCTTTATTGCATGGATTACAAAAGTAAAACTCCAATTTTGATTGGAGAAGAACACCACAAACACCTAAGGAACTACATCTCTGAGTTTTGTCCTCCAATAACTCCCCTCAGATCTTCAAGGAAGGACTACTGTTAAGTCTAATTTGAGAACTAAAGTGCCTACTTCTTACTACAAAATTTCTCTCCGGGTTTTATCTACATATACATTAGCAAATATCAATCTTTAAACAAACTTAAGGTTTTACACAACACGATTCGACATTAAACTAAATAACTTAAATTGAAGCTACCTAAACACAACATCTTAACAGCTAACTTCAACTAATCTTAGCAACGAATTCATAAATCAAATTATTTGCAAATGAAGGCGCACCCTATGAGAAGTAGAAGGAGGCGTTGATTTCTCCGAACTGAATCCTCTTTCTTCTTCAGGCATCGTCGTTGTAACGTTGGATTTGGATTCATCGCCACCACTTTCCTCCGCAGCACCAACGTTGTCCTTGTCACTATCGCTGTCATTAGTACCAAAACACATACGAATGCCCAAATTGGCATGCTTCAACTTGCCCCATTTGGGTACTCGCGCGCGTGAGAAGAAGCAAGAGGTGCCCCTCAGGCGCGTGAGTTTGTGGCACTGAATCCTCTCCCTGAAGGCACGGCGAACCGGGTTGGAGCGGAACTCCGAGTTCAGAGGCATGAAACTGCAACTCGTTAGAGTCCCCATTTCGGAAAGGAATAACGAAACGACGGCGTTTGAAGGAAGAAGCGTTTCAGAATAGCATGGAAAGTGCGACACGCATGAGTGAGCGAGGCTTCCGATGAACACTGTAGTGTTGTTCAAAGATTTTGATTTGGATGTGGTTGCGGGTTGCTGCAGCCTTTGAATAAAAATAATATTATTAATATAAATATCTTAAAAAAAAATAAGCAAATATATTTTCACTTTTTTTTTCTTTTTTTTCTTAATGAAAATATCTTCCTTTCTCTTTCTTCTTTGAACACACCCATCCATAAACCAAATCTTGTTTTCCATTACCAATTGCTTCTAAGTACAAAGATATTATACTACAATGTCATGTTGGCTAATCAAGTTTTGAAATCTAAAGTCAGGCCACTAAACGTCGTTGAGCCCTTCAACATTAAGCCCATGTTTTCAATATTTTAGGGTGTCTTTAGATTCGGTTAGAAAAGTTAACTTCGTCGAAATAAAACTGAAAAATTCATTCAACGTAATAATTTTTATGATTTTGCTTTGAAAACAACCCACATTTGGAGCTCAATGAATATAACAAAAATTTGTCAAACATCATTTATAACTTTTAATGTAAAGTAAACTTGGGTTTGAGCTCCCAAACTAAAAATCAAACACACACTTACATGTGTCATAGACGCATGAAAATTGTTTGCTTTCACGTCACATGTAGAAATTGCAAAATTCATTGTAAAAAAAAATCAAATGTTTTTATCCTTCGATTATAATAGAAACTTGGAATTGGTTCTTGTTCAAAACTTTGTCTTTGTATGGTCTCCTAACATTGTAAATAATTGGATATAGTCTCTCTCACTCAATAGTGTTAAGACACTCCAATGTGACTTTTGCATTGTTTACATATCATTGTCAGAGGCTTCCTTTCCTATTTGAATCCCTTATCTTCTTCCTTTTACGTGGGGCTCCTTTCTCCCTCCATGGTCATTGAAGTTTCTCCCTGCATGATTGGACAATCATGCTCATCAAATTTTTATATAAGAGTCCTCATTCGGTAATCCCATAGTTGGATCACGTAACTATGAAGACTCGTAAGGATCCAGGGTCTCTTGCTGTGGAAACAGAGTCCTTCACTCTATTACTTTTGGTCTTAAACTTAGTAAGCATCTTCCCTTAATGACAAGCACAATCCAATCAATTTGATAAAAACTCCAATTTCCAATGTGTCAATAAGAACCCAAAACCCCAATCCCCATTCTAAAACACGAAAAATGTTTTTGTCGCCTCAAATGTAACCAACCTTAAACACTAGTTGTTGATATTTTTTATTAATTCACTATATTGTAAATTATAAAATATAGATTGATTTGTTGCATTATATAGTTTTCCGGATGAATTATAGAGATTATCTTAATTATAGATATTGAATCATTGTTTTCAAAGATATATCTTTGCTATTTGTTATTTATTTATATATATATATATATATATATATATATATATATATATATATGTGTGTGTGTGTGTGTATGTATGTATGTAGTCTTTGTAATCATATATACAAGCTTAAAACCATTTTCCATTAGAGCCCCTTTCTTTAAGTTTGACCCACCACGTTCTTACTATTTTTAAAACCATTTTGTGAAGTGTGAACCTATAAGATGTTTGATGAACTATATGCATCCAAATCGTCTAGGTCTACATCAATTCATATCATCATTCAATCTAAGAGTGCTTTCAATTATGGATTCATTCTTGGTGAAATAAATTATGACATATGGTCACAAAAAATGGAAACGCATATTGCAAAGAGGGAAAAACTCTCATATATTTGTGGAAAAGATAAGTAACCTATAGAAAAAGATCATGGTTATGATAAATGGTATGTGGAGAATTAAAAGGTGAATAGGTGGTTGTTGTTATCCATGAGGCAAACAATTATGAAGCGTTATTTACGCTTAGCCACTACGCATGAAATCCAGAGTGCATTATCTAAGGCATTTTACGATAGAAATGATGAGTTATAAATCTTTACTTTAAATCAAAAGGCCTTCACCGCCAAACAAAGTGGTAGGTCACTATGGAGAATTGATATAAATTTTCTAAGAATTAGATCATTGTGATAAGGTAGTCATGAAAGATCTTGAAGATGTTACAACTTATATAAAATTTGTTGGACGACTAAGGGTGCATATATTTCTTATTGGACTAGATGGTGAGTTTGAACAAATCTGTGGATAGATTTTATGCAAAGAACCTGATGGCACACCCTTAGCTAAGGATCTAATCATAAGAAGCATGGCTAAGCAAATTCAAGAAGAGTTAGCAACATCTAGTCAAGGTGAAGCTAAACTCATTTTCACTTGGGCCATCATTGAGCATTTTTAGACCTTGTATTAAGGGTTATGTAGTGTAGGTTTTCCTTTAAAGGCCTTGTATTAAGGGCCCTGTAGTGTAGGGTTTTAAAAACAATCTTGCTTAAGTAGGGAACATCATATGCACCTAGCTTAAGCAACTCTTTGATGTTTACTTATGTTAATCAAGCTAGCTTAGGAAAAGCATCCCACATGTACCACATGGCAAGCTATTTAATGGAGAGTTCTCTTATAAAGGTAGTGGCCATGTGTCATTGTCCTATTGAAGAAGCTTTTCATAAAGTAGCTTTCCACATGACAACACATGAGTGGTTTGTTTTGTGAGAGTGAGGATTGTCACATGTCAAACTCTCCTCCACCAAGATAGCATTTTTAGGGTTTTGGTGCATGTTAGCATTTTAGGGTTTGAACCATTTTGGAAACACCTTACTCTATAAATAGAGGTGTCCCCCCATGTATTTGGCACTTTGAGAATGATAATGTTATGCTGCCAAAATTATTTTTGAGCCATACTTCTTAGTCACTTGCTAGAGCATCCCAAGAGGTCCCTCTAACATCCATTTCTCTAGAGTTGGCCTAACCTCTCTTAGAGCTTCACAAACAATCTTCATCCCACCATTAAATCACCAAAATCGAGATCCATTTTATCTCAACACCAAGCTTCCGCGAATCCACATCCACCATAGTCACCATTTCAAGCTTTGGCCCAATCTAGCTTGAGGAGGAGTCTATCAGAACCTATCCCAGGTTCGAAGAATTCTTATGCATTAATTCATCGAGAGACAATAAGTCGAGTAAATTTGAAAGGTGAATTTGAAAGCCTTGATAACACAACAATGATAGTTCGAAATCGAAATTGGCAAGGTCAAATAAAAGGAAATCACCCTAAAGCCAACTCAAATACAAATAAGTCTAAGTTTAAATTCACTTACTGCAATCAACAAGGACACATTAAAAGTTGTTGTATTGAACTTAACGGATACCCATAACAGTGGGATCATAGTCGAGATCAATGAAGAAAAAATTTCACGGCAGCAGCAACCAAGGCAAAGATCATTGATAATAGTGCATGGATAATTAATTTAGGTATTACTGATCATATGACTTTTGATTGTAGACAAGTTTCATTCATGAATCCTTCTTAGAAGAATTAATTTCCCCTACTAATTGTAACAAAACCTTTGTTATTGGAAAATGACCCTTGACTCTTACTAATAATTTAAGGTTTAATTACTCGAATGGTACCCACTTTGGTAAGGGTGTGTCAATTTGTTCCCTGCTTTAAAAAGTGTCAATTGCATCAAAACGTTTGAAAAAGTATCTCAATTAGGTCTCTTTCAAACAAAAATGAATAACATCGTTAATGACATGCCACATGTCAAATTGTGTTTTTTTTTTTTTTTTTTTTTTTCTAAAAAAATTTTTACCATGTGTCACGTCCTTGTATGTGACATTTGACATTGTCACTGCCATGTGGTAGGGCTATGTTATGTGTCATTGTCAAATGTCATTATTTTGATTTCAATTTAGTCCACATATATGTCTTATTGATTCAATTTAGTTCATACTTATGTGTGATTCAATTTTGTCAAAATTTGTTTTAATATTTAAAATAATTTTTAATTCATTTTCTATAAGATTAAAACTGATTAAATGTAAATATTTTTACAAAATTAAGTATTAATTCGACCTAATTGAGTTGATTCGATCTCGACTGAACGTCGAGCCAATTCATCTTGGACCAAAGGTCAAGTTGATTTGATTCAGACCCAAGGTAGAGTCATAGACAAGCTGACCTGAGCTGAGGGTCAAGACGAGTTGTCCCGACACCAGGGTCAAGAATTCTTGGTAAAAGGTTGAGACGAGTTGACACCAACTAAATGTCAAGTCGATTTGGCTTTGGCCAAAGGTCGAGTTGAGTCGACCTGAGATGGTCGAGTTGAGTTGGCCGGTCTAACTTGAAGGTCAAGATGAGTCAGGTTAAAGGTCCAAACGAGTTAGTCTAAGCCGAAAGTAAATTCGAGTCAACCTTGGACAAATATTGAGATGAATTAGTTTATGTTGATTTGGCTCAAACCTCATTTAGCGTAAATTGAAAATTCTTTTGTAATTATAAAATTAAAAAAATCTCGAAGAACTTTGACAAAAAAAATAACATGAATCAAGATCAACCATAAAAGATAATCAATATTGATATATATTAATTTTAACAATGATTTGACATTTAAATAATTATTTAAAATTTGGTATATTTAAAATACTTTATCCAATAACAAAATTAATATTCATTATATTTGAATTGCCTTATTCAAATAATGCATTTGAAATATGAAAAAAATAATTAGAAATAAGATCAATTCAAACTTAATATATTTGAATATCTTACAAATGGTAAAATTATATATCGAAACACAAAGATAAGATATATTAATTAGAAAAGTATTTTAAAAATTACATCAACTCACACACTATTAGAACCTACGAAATGGTAGTTTAAAATGGATAAGTGTTTAAAAATAATGAAATTCGATTAATTTGTTATTAAATTTCTTAAGTATAAATAGAAAATCTAAAAACGGGTTTCATTAGTTATAAACACTTAATATTTCTAGAAATCGTTCCTTCAATACTCTCTGTCTTTCCTCTAAAAATCTCACGTTTGTGTTCCTCTATTTGACGATCATAGACAACTAGGGATCCCTGAGGCGAGCTCTCTGTTTCTGCCCGATCAATTTCTCAAGCAGAGTAAATTGATTTTTGGCTCTTTTCTCTGATTTAGTTTAGATTTTTATGTATGTAGAGAATTTCAAACTGCATGTGTTCTTTGAGCTTCCTTCATGTTTTTCCATTGATAAATGGTTTTAATGATGTGCTTTGATAATGTTCTTGTTGTTTCTAGGTTGAGTTGAGGACTCTGTTAGGTTGTGAAGGGATTTGATACTCTATTTGATTTGTCTATGTAGTATCACAGGTAAGAGAAGCTAATTTCTATGTCTTAATTCATGAACCTGTTAGAACTGCAGATTGTGTGATTATTTTGTGATTGATTGAGGTATATGAGATGTGGTATTGTTTGTGATGTGTGAAAGTTGTGGATGTTAGAATGAAGTTGTTTGAAAATGTTGAAATCTTGTATTGCAATTGGAGTTATATGGTATGGATGTCTGGTATAAATTTGAGTGTGATGTATGTTGGGTATCTGTGAAGTTTATGAGGAAAGTTTAGAAATGCTTTAGGAATGTAAAATTTTGCAAAATTCAAATTTTGTAGAATTATGCAGACCCACTAGGCGAGTCTTTACTCGTTGGACGAGCTTCACATAAGGAAGTCACTGATTCAAAATTCACTGGGTGACCATTTGCTCGCTGGGCGAATTTCACGTTAGGGATTCTCTAGTTTGGAGGTCGTTGGGCAAGCATTTACTTGCTAGGCGATTAAATTGAATAATTTTCCTCTGGATCTCTAGTGACATACTCGTTGGGCGAGCAACCTGTCGCTAAGCAAAAATGTACTCTTCGCCCAACAAGATGATATGTTTGTTGAGCGAGTGTATGGATACCTATTTTGAATTTTGGTTGATTTTAAATTGAGAAGTTTTGCAATTCTGTGTGATTGTTTAGTATTTTATATGAGAATTAGATGTATTAATACTAATTCAAGAAGAATTAGTTACGAACTGTCGTACTGTATGTATTGAAGTGAGGATTGTCTTGACAATTATCCCAATGCTCTAATAACCATTCAAATTCTCAAATAGAGAGGAATGAGGTATGTGGTGAGAAGAGTAGAAGGTCCTAGTCTAGGGTTTTTTTCTTGACCAAAGGTGTTAACAAACTAACCTTGTGTGTGGTAGAGTTTTACTCTTTATTTGTTGCTCTGCAGAGTATGAGATGCCACTACAAGTGCACAACTATCTGAATCCAACCTCAGTGCATGTATATGGATAAATTGAGTCTTAGTTTTATATAGTTGCATGTAAATAACTAATTGTTTGGGTATGATTTATGTTGTTACATTATGAATTGAGTTAATTCTTTAAAAATTCATTAGCTTACCATTCTTTTGTATTTGTTGTTTTGGTGTCTCTTTCTCTTTTGCTATGTTCACTTGATTGATGTGAGTAGTTGAAGATTCTACTGTTGGTTCAATGCAAGAAGGTAGAAGAGATGTTGTAGAGTAGTTGTATCTAGATAATTTATATAAGAATTATGACTTCTTTTGAAAACTCTTAGGCAATTTTGTATATAAAATTGTATTTCAGTTTATTTGACTTTGTGGAATGACTGTAATATGGTATTTATATGTTTAAGTTTTATGATGTAAACTATCAGATATGAAATATTTTGTTGGATGGTTTGGACTTTTAAATGAGATGTTACATCCACCGAGTAAAACCTCTCCGCATTTTTTAAAATCTATCTAAGATATTGTAGTTTGTAAAATCTTAGAATAAATACAACGTCTAAATAACCTTCTCAAATAAATACATAAGATAGTTACTTGAAAAAAACAATTAAGAAAATACTTGAGATTTTACTAAAATGACTTCAAAAAGATAATTAAGTAAAAAATAGGTATAATTATTGATTTGGTACCCCAACTTTTTGGTTAAGTTCAATTTGGTACCCATACTTTTAGTTTGTTCAATTTAGTACCCCAATAATCTAAAGAGATTTAATTTGGTCCTCTCTGTTAAGTTGAAGCAAACATCGTGATCGTACATAACACGTGTCAAGCCATTAATTTTTTAATTTTTTTTAATTTTTTTTTAAAAAATTACTTTTTAATTTTTTTTTTAAATTTTTTTTTTCAAAAAAATTAAAAACTGCCATGTGTCAGTTTATCATCGTGTCACGTGGCAGCTTACAATCATGACATGTGACAATTGTAATAGTTGTTTCCAATTTAGTACCCCAATTTAAATTTTTAGTTCAATTTAATAACCAAATTTTTTAAAATGATCAAATTTCGTCATCTCCAATTTGAGACCAAATTAGTAAATAAGCTTAATTACAACTTATATAAACATGTTACAATAACTTTTTCTAATATATACATCAAATCATTTCACCTAAATACTTAAATTATTTTATTTTTTACATTTCAACCTTTGTAATTTTTTACACATGAAATTTTTTACACAATTCTTTTTTATACTTGTAAAAAATAAAATAATTTGGATATTTAAGTGTAGTGATTTGATATATAAATTCAAAACAACTTTTTTAACATGTATATATAAGTTATAATTAAACTTAGTTACTAATTTGTTTTAAATTTGAACGGACGAAATTGGAACATTTTAAAAAATTGGAGTACTAAATTGAACAAAAAATTTAAATTGGGATACTAAATTGAAAACAACTATTACCACCTAAATACTTAAATTATTTCATTTTTTACATTTTAACCTTTGTAATTTTTTACACATGAAATTTTTTACACTTGTAAAAAATAAAATAATTTGAATATTTAAGTTTAGTGATTTGATATGTAAATTCAAAACAATTATTTTAACATGTATATATAAGTTATAATTAAACTTAGTTACTAATTTGTTTTAAATTGGAACGGACGAAATTGGAACATTTTAAAAAATTTGAGTATTAAATTGAACTAAAAATTTAAATTGGGGTACTAAATTGAAAACAACTATTACCACTGCCACGTATCATGATTGTAAGCTGTCACGTGGCACGATGATAAACTGACACGTGGCAGTTTTTAAAATTTTTTATTTTTTTTAAATAATAAAAAAAATAAAATAAAAAAAATAAAAATTTCATAACTTGACACGTGTCCTATACGGACACGATGTTAACTCCAACTTAACGGAGATGACCAAATTGAATCTCTTTAGATAATTAGGGTACTATTGAATATCAAATTGAACTTAATCAAAAAGTTGAGATACCAAATCAGTAATTATACCTAAAAAATATTTTTGGTAGAATTTGTAAGTTTAGAAGAATTAGATGAACCATTGATGGTTGAAGTAAATTAATATAGAATTATTATATATATATATATATATATATATATTTTATTTTTTAAAATTATTTCAAATATTTAAAGAAAAAAAGTCTTATAAGTTAAAAATGTTTTTTGGAAGCTTCTTTTTGATGGAGACATTTTAGTTTTAATAATTTTATACCGTAAAAAATCTCCCGGCCACGCAATGTCTCTATTTCCCTCCAAAATGTTTTATCCCATAAGCAAAGTAAAATCACCAATATTCAAACTGCACACTAAAAAAGTATAAATATACCACTTGTCTGAATCAATATTACTGTTTTATTTACTTTAATTACATTAAATAATATATTTCATTGTTAATGTTAAACTAACTATAAATAATATGAATACTATTTTAATGAACTAAAACTAGATTTAAACTTTAAATAATTTTTATAATATTTAAAGATTGATCGTCATATCTACATGAATTAAAAATATATTTAAATTTAAATAATTTTTATAATAATTAAAAATAGACTGTCATATTTACATGAATTAAAAATATACTTAAACTTTAAATAATTACACCTTATTAATATGACGTCCCTTCATCACTCCAAAGTAGCACAGCTCTCCAGTAATTTTATTATTGACTCTTTCTACCAAAAGGTCACATTTTCAAAGAATTTTCTTCTTGTTTTAATTGTTTAAATCAATTTTAATTTTTTATATGATTCATGCTATTATCCGATCTTCAATTCATAGGTACATATTATATGATATAAAAAATTATAAATATTTTACTACAATTAAATAAATTTATTATATTTCTTAATTTTCATAAAAATAGCTTACAAAGAAAGGAGATAGTAATTTTCTGTGCAATGAGTATAATTTTGAATGTTTGTAGCTGTATAGTACCTCAACGTTACGTATCCTCTACGCATTTCCAAAATCAGTCCCCGCGTAAGCAAAAACCATTGTTGCCTCAAAACAACGCAACGCTGTAAAAAATCAATTCTTTTCTCTAATTAATATATATATATATATATATATATATATATATTTTATTTTTAGAT
>Ga0214542_1006187_pt1 | contig 22057 bp, 10 predicted proteins | sample CNSS1metaG_FD_160096 | JGI IMG/M metagenome (GOLD analysis project Ga0214542, IMG submission 160096) | Root nodule microbial communities from cowpea collected in UCLA plant growth center, Los Angeles, California, USA - CNSS1 | ecosystem: Host-associated > Plants > Roots > Nodule | place: USA...
GGATTTCCAGACCTTGAGTTGAGAATTGTTTGATAATTACACTTGTCTCTTAGGGTAGCCTGTATTTGGGAGTTTTAAAGATGGAGAGGGTTGAGAGGTTCATAATTAATGGAATGAGGTAAAATAAAATAATACTGTTGATTTTTGAGAAGCGATTATCTCTGCTGTTTCAGAAGTCAGTGGTGACAATGCATAATGTAAATTATAAATTTAACTCCCAATTATAAGTCAGAACAATTTATATCAGATATATTTATAATAAAAGATTAATGTATAACCATAAGATTAATTTAAAACCCTCGGTAATAAATTTGATTCAATTTTACAAAACCCTCTTGTAGAATGAGATGTTTGTAACCGATTCACATATTAATTTATAAAATAAAAAATATTATTATTAAAATAGTAACCATTATAAATAAAAAATTATAATTAATTTTTAAAATTTAGTTATTAAAGTTTTGACTATAAAAAATAATTATTTTATAAATATTAATTATCAAAATTTTAATTATTAAAAGAATTAGTTTTCAATTAATTAATAATCAATTTAACAAATATAATTTTTTATTTATCATAATGATTATTTTAATATTGAATAATTTTTTTATTTTACAAATTTGTTTGTGACTGACAATTTTTTGTCATTAAAATTTATCTAAAAATTTTCTTATAGTGATAGTGATATATACATATTGATCACTAAAATTGGTGTATTGTATTCTAAAACCAAGACAAAGGTGTATTTGCATTTTTTTTCCAAATAATGATTCTTAATTGTTCATACTTATGCTACTTTGGTAACTGTTTATTATAGATATTCTATCAAAGGTGCAGTTCCATTCCATCTTAAGTGCCTAAATGAATCAATATATAAATCTTAAACAAATGCTTTAAGAGACTATAAGAAAATTCTCAATTTACAATCATTTTTAATGTTAAGAAATTGTTAGTCACTGTAGTAACCTATTTAAATAATAATTTACAAAATAACAAATTATTGGTTACTAAAATAACAATTATTATGAATAAAAATTTATAATTGGTTTATAAAATTTAGCTAAATGTTTTGACAACCAAATGAATTAGTTTATAAATTGGTCATGAAATATTAGCTACCAAGGTTTTGATTAAAAAAAATTACTTTCTAAATTAGTCTCTAATTAATTAGTGATAAATTTAATAACTAATTATAATTTTTATTCATAATAGTAATTATTTTAGTAACCAATAATTTTTTATTTTGTAAATTAATATCTAAATCGTCACTATAGTAACTAATAATTTTTTATCATTAAAATTTGCTATTATAGTAAGAGTTCAATAATTCTCTTTGATCTTCTATCAACCAATGGTGCTATGCATAACTGAGTTGAAGTTGGTCTCTAAGATTACTAGAAGTGTATATTAAAACCAAAAGTGATAAAAGATATTTGTCTAATACTATGTTGGAAAGGTACATCACAAAATCTAATCATTTCAGTTATGAATTTGGGTTGACTTCTGCTTACAACTTCTGAATTTTATGAGTAGAATGTATAGAGTCTGCCTAGAATGTATGTAGCCTATTCACTATACTCAACTAAATTATACTTTTTCCTTCCACTACAAGAAAATTCTCAATTAGAAACCAATTTTAGAAAAAAAAAAAAAACAGTTAATCATTATAGTGACCAATGTAGATATCAATTTACAAAATTAAAATTTATTGGTTACTAAAATGGTTACTATTATAAATAAAAAATTATAATTGGTCACTAAATTGATCATTAATTAATTAGAGACCAATTTAGAAACTAAGTTATTTTGGTAGTCAAAACCTAGGAAGCTAATTTTTAATGACCAATTTTCTTTGCTACAAAAACCATGGTAACTAATTTTAAAGACCAATTTAGTGACCAATTATAATTTTTTATTCATAATAGTGACTATTTTAGTAACCAATATTTTTTAGTTTTGTAAATTTGTATCTAAATTGGTCACTATAGCTACTAATAATTATTAGTCGCTAAAATTAGTCACTATTTAAAGGTTTTATTGTAGTGTGCAATGGCAAGTGAGTGATGAAAATTTATGAAAAAAGAGAGAACATATAACTTTTAGAATAAATAATGAAAAGTTGATAAGGTAAAATTCATCTTTAGATTCTTAACTACAATGTATGATCAAGTTTTTAAATAGATAAAATATAAGAAAGAAAAACTAAGGAAAAAAAGAGACAAATTTCTTAGAAAGAAAAAGATGTATGTTTTCTATGTGAGCGTCGGGTTACATCACCTAAACTAATTAAATATATTTCATATAAGATTACTCTAGACTTATCTTTATAAATATTAAATATTAAATAGAGCATGCATAATAAGAGTTCTTTGAATATGAGTGTCAAAAATCATCACATGTTTCTAGTAATATTTGTTCAAGAGTAAGTATTAGGACAAATACATTCGTTAACGACAACAATAATGCAAGAAAAAAAAAGGGACAAACACAAATTTGATAATGCAACCATAGCCTTCAACTCTAACCCGTTCATGTTGTAGAAAAGAGGATTAGTTTGTCCTTCAAGAAACAAACATTCCTTTCTCCATAAAATGGTACTACTTTAACATAACATTCAGATATTGGACTTTGGGGTTGGGTAGATCAAAGTGGAACATAGTCCGACTCATACACATACCAACATCATTAACAAGCCATTGATATGTATCTCTAATCCACGACTACAAATGCAAATAAAAATAGGGAAGTTAGTGGAAAACAATTCTCTGAAGAGACTACAAAGAGTTATGGAGGAGAAACTAATATCCTTGTTGAGGTCATGCGAAATGTGCACGCGGATGCACCGAATTCAAGCTCAAATTGTCACCCATGTACTTTAAGGCAATTATTACATCAACCCTCGTTTCATCACAGTGCGCGTGCGTCTTGGTAGAATGAATTACGCACGAAAAGTGTTTGACACAACAACACAACCAAACAGCGGCACACAAAATGCCATGTTCTGGGGGCTTTACCCTATTGGAGTGTTCCTTTGAAGTCGTTGTTTCGTTACCACAAATGCACTGCGTTGGTGCTTTGCCGAGCTACTTCACTTTTCCAATGGTGGTGAAGTCGAGTGCTCACGCAAACGCAATTGAAGAAGGAGAGCATATTCATTGCATGGTGGCCAAACGTAGTTTTAAATTGAACGCGTTTGTGGAAACCGTGTTGATTCACATGTTCTCCACGATAAGGGAGGTGTCCGTTAGGGATGCTTACAAGGTGTTCGGCGAAATGCGCGCAAAGAATGTCTTCACTTGAACCATGTTCATCGTTGCTCATGTGGCGTGTTGTGACATGGCTTTCGCAAAACGTCTTTTTGACCTAACGCCACAGTGCAACATAGGAGTGTGGAACATCATTGTTTCAGGATACATCAAATTGGGGGATTTTATGGTAGATGTGAGAGCGTTGTTTCATAAAATGTTGAACCACGTTGTGATGTCGTGGAACACCGTCTTGAACCCTTGTAACAAAAAGGTGGAGTAGAAACTGATATCCCTTTTAAGGTCATGCGAAACGTGCACGCGACTGCACCATATTCAAGCTCAATTAGTAATCCATGGACTCCAAGACAATGATTACATCACCCCTAGTTTCATCACGGTGTGTGCGTGACTCAGTAGAATAGGTCAAGCACGAAGAGTATTTGACACAACGACGCAACGAAACAACACTACAAAAAAAATCATGTTTCGAGGCTTTACCTAATTGGAGTGTCCCATTGAAGCCAACTTTTTGTTTACGCACTGCACTGCGCTAAATGGTAGTGAAGTCGAGTGCTCAAGCGAAAGTGGTTAGAGAAGGAGAGCAGGTTCACTACATGGTGGGCAAATGCAGTTTTAAGTTGAACGCGTTTGTAGAAACCTCATTGATTCACATGTACTCTGTGAGAGGTGAGGTGTTCGTTGGGGATGATTACAAGGTGCACGCGACAACGCCAAATTCAAGCTCAAATAGTCACTCGTGAACTCCAAGACAATGATTATATCACCCATGGTTTCACCATAGAGTGCACGTGTCTCCGTTGAATGAGTCACAAACAATTAGTGTTTGACACCATGACACAACCAAACGATGCCATGCAAATCACCATGTTCTGAGACTTAACCTATTGGATTATGCTATTGAAGTCGTCGTTTTTTTTGCGCAAATGCATCGCGTCAGTGCTTCATCGAACTTCTTCACTTTTGCAATGGTGGTAGAGTTATGTGCTCAAGCAAACGCGATTTGTGAAGAGAAAATTCATTGCATGGTGGCCAAACACGATTTTAAGTTGAAAACATTTGTGGGAACCACGTTGATTCCAATGTACTCTGTGAGAGGAGATTTGTCTGCACGCAAAGAACATCTTCACTTGAATCGTGTTCATTGCTGCTCATGTGGCATGTTGTGACATGACTTTCGCAAAACGTCTTTTTGACTTGATGTTGCAGTGCAACTTGGACGTGTGGAACCTCATTGTTTCAGACTACATCAAATTGAGGGATATTGTAGATGCGAAAGTACTATTTGATAAAATGTTGAAACATGATATGATGTTATGGAACACTGTCTTGAACTATTAGGTCTGTAATAAAGAGGTGGAGCATATTCAAGCTCAAATAGTCATGGATGAACTCTAAGGCAATGATTACATCACCTATAGCTTCATCAAGGCGTGCATTCGTCTAGGAAGAATGAGTTACGCACGAAGAGTGTTTGACACATCGGTGCAACCAAACGACACCACAAAAAATGTCATGTTCTAAGGCTTTACTCTAATGGAGTATTCCTTTGAAGTCATCATTTTGTTCGCGCAAATGTACCGCATAGGAGCTTTGTCGAACTGCTTGACTTTCCCAATAGTGGTGAAGTTGTATGCTACGACGAATGCGGTTAGAGAAAGGGAGCATGTTCACTACATGGTGGCCAAAAGGGGTTTTAAGTTGAACATGTTTGTGGGAACCATGTTCATCCACTTGTACTTTGCGAGAGGGAAAGTAGACGTTGGGGATGTTTTGAAGGTGTTCGACGAAATGTGCGCAAAGAACGTGTGTGATTGAACCACGTTCATTACTGCTCAGGTGGCATGTTGTGACATGACTTCTGCAAAGCATATTTTTGACTTGGCACTGTAGTGCAACGTGGAGGTGTGGATCATTGTTGTTTCAGGGTACATTGAATTGGGGAATATAATAGTTATGAGGACACTGTTTGGTGAGATGTCGAATCACGAAATGAAGTCGTGGAACACCATCTTGAATGGTTACCCTTGTAACGAAGACGTATAAGAGAAATTGATATCCTTATTAAGGTCATGTGTAACGTGCATGCACCTGCACCAGATTCAAACTCAAATAGTCACTCATGGAATCCAACATAATGATTACATCATCCCTAATTTCATCACGATGTACACATGTCTCTATAGAATGAGTCATACACAAAGAATGTTCGACATAATGACTTAAACAATCAACGTAATGCAAAACACCATGTTAGGAGGTTTACCCATATTGGGTGTCTCTTTGAAGTCGTCATTTTGTTTGCGAAAATGCATCGTACTAGTGCTTTGCCGAAGTGCTTTACTTTTCCCATTGTGATGAAGTTGTAAGCTTAGGTGAACGCGGTTAAAGAAGAAGCAAGTTCACTGCATGGTGGTCAAACGTGGTTAAGTTGAACGCGTTTGTTGCTATAATGTTCACTAACATGTACTCCGCAATAGGGGAGATGTTTGTTGGGATGCTTACAAGGTGTTCGGTGAAATGCATGCAAAGAACTTTTTCACTTGAGCCACGTTCATTGCTGCTCATGCGGCATGTTGTGACATAGCTTCCATAAAGCGTCTTTTTAACCTGGCGTTGTAGAGCGATGTTGGGGTGTAGAACATCAATGTTTAGAGTACATTGAATTGGAGAATATGATTGTTGCGAACACAGTTTGATAAAATGCTGAATTGTGATGTGATGTCATGAAACACCTTTTTGAACATTTATGCTTATAACAAATAGGTGAAGGAGAAACTAATACCTATGTTAAGGTCATGCGAAACATGCACACAACTGCACCAAATTCAAACTTAAATAGTCATCCATGGAATCCAATGCAATTATTAGATCACCCCAAGTTTCATGATGTTGTGTGAATAGTTATTGCATGAATAACCATCGGTAGAATAATTATTGCACGAATAATGTATGACATAATTGCACAATCGAACGTGGCCACACAAAATGCCATGTTTTGAGGCTTTACTCCATTGGAGCGTCCCATTAAAGTCATTGTTTTTGTTTGTGAAAATGTATCGCGCTAATGTTTTGCCAATCTAGTGCACTTTCCCAATGGTGGTGAAGTCATCTGCATAAATGAAATGCGCAAAGAACGTGCTTGCTTGAATAATATTCATCGTTGTTCATGTGGTGTGTTGTGACATGGCTTCTACAAATTTGATTTGGCACCGCAACACGACATAGAGGTGTGGAATGTGGTTGTTTCAAGGTAACATAAAATTATGGAATATGGTAGCAACTAGAGCACTGTTTATCCTTCAAGACTACATAAAATGATAATCTTCTGACATGACATTATGATATTGAACTTTCGGGTCAGATGGATCCAAGTGGAACACAGTTTGGGTCCTACACATACCAACATCATACAAAAGCTGTTGATGTGTTTTTAATCCACGATTACAAATGCAAATAGAAATTGTGAAGTTAGTGGTGAACGATTCCCCGAAGAGACTACAGAAAGTTATGGAGGAAAAACTTAAATCCTTGTTAAGCTCATGCGAAACATGCAAGCGACTGCAATAGATTGAAGCCCAAATAGTCACCCATGGACTATAGGGCAATGATTACGTCACCTCTAATTTCATCACGACATGCGCACATTTCGATAGAATGAGTTATGCTAAAAGAGTGTTCGATACAACGATACAACTAAACGGTGCCTCGTGGAACACCATGTTTCGAGGCTTTGTACTATTGAAGTGGTCGTTTTGTTTGCACAAATGCAATGTGTCGGTGCTTCGTCGAACTTTTTTCATTTTCCCAATGGTAGTGAAGTCGTGTGCTCAAGCGAACGCGATTAGAGAAGGAGAGCAAGTTCGCTACATGGTGGCTAAACCTGATTTTAAGTCGAACACATTTGTGGGAATCACATTTATTCACATGTAATCCGTCGAGGATGCTTACAAGGTGTTCGACGAAATGCGCGAGAAGAATGTCTTCGCTTGAACTACGATCATTGTTGCTCTCGTCGCGTGTCGTGACATGGCTTCTGTAAAGTATCTTTTTGATCTAGTGTCGTAGTGTGATGTGGTGTTGTGCAACGTTGTCAGTTTAGGGTACATCGAATTGGGAGACATGGTACCTGCAAGAATGTTGTTTGATAAAATGTCAAACCACGATGTGATGTCGTGGAACACCGTCTTGAAAGTTTACGCCTGTAACAGAGAGGTGAAGTTGAGAAATTCTTTGATGAAATGCCTTCGAGGAATGTTTATTCTTTGAACGGGTTAATTGGAGGCTACGTTCGGAATGGACTCTTTAATGAAGCTTTTGAGTATTTTAAACGAATGTTGATGTTACCAAAACAAGAAGGGGAAGGTGGTGATGTTGTGATCATTCCAAATGATTACACAATTATGGCAGTGTTGTCCGCTTACTCTAAATTAAGGGATCTTGGGATGGGTAAGTGGGTGTATGTTTATTATGAGAGTATTAGGTATAAAGGTAACTTGTTTGTTGGAAATGCTTTGATTAACATGTAAGCAAAATGTTGGGTTATAGAGAAAGCACTTTATGTGTTTAATTGGTTGGATGTGAACGAAATAATCATTTGGAACAATATAATTAATGGCCTTGCCATGCACGATCATGTAACTTATGCTTTATGTTTGTTTGAGCGGATGAAGAACGTGAAAGAGAAGTTATATGGTATTACATTTGTTGGGATTTTGTCTAATTGTACACATATGGGGTTAGTGAGAGATGGGTTTCTGTATTTCCAATCAATGGTTGATAATTACTTAATTGTGCTTCAGATTAAACATTATGGTTGCATGATGGATTTGTTGGGAATAATTGGCCTTATATACTAGGTTGTGGATTTCGTGAGGAATAGGTTGGATGCGATTATTAAGGTTGCCCGGCTTGGGTCTTGCAGGATGTCCAATGTGGAAATAGCAAAAGTGGCGCTTAAGCATATGAATGAATTTGAACCCAACAACCTTGCAAACCTTTTCATGCTTTCGAACATATACAAAGATCTTAGAAGATTGGAGGATGTTGCCCGGTTGAATATTGCAATGAGAGATATCATGTTCAAGAAATTATCAAGATTTAGTGTTATTGGATGCAATGATAGTGTCGTGGAATTATATTCCTTGGATGAGAGACATCCTGAGATAGAGAGTATATATCAGTCATTGAAGGGATTGACGACTTTGTTAAGATTAAATGGATACGTGTTAAATCTTGTGGATGTTGCTCATGGAAACTGAACTAGAAGAGAGTTATCTTGAGGGTACTCAAATCTTTATGAACTGTGGCTCAGCATCTGAAAGACCCACTCACCTCTACAAACCAACATCAATTCGTCAAGTTCACTGAGTTTTTCATCTTGTTGTTGCTTCTTATCTAACTCAGTTACTATCAAGTTCTTGGTATTTATATGAGCAATTTGGCAATGGTTACTTCTGTATGTGGTAACATCCTCCATATGTCTTTTTCTTGGATGAAAGGGCATCTTTGTTTTCACTTGCAATTTATTGCATTCTAATGGAGATTGTTTACCTGTGATAGTGATATTGAGACGACCAAAATAGTATATGTAATGGACAAACTTCACCTCACGAGCTAACTTTTGAGATTGAGTTACGTCCAAGTACTGTTATCAGATCATTCATAGTGTTCTATTAAAAGTAGGGAATAACCTTTTGACTTATACACACATATATTTACGTCTTTTTTTGTCTAAAATTGGCTAGATAAATTAAACATATTCGTTTTTGGGTTAGTTTGTTCTATGGTTTTTATAAATGAAAAAGGGTGATTGTAAAAGTGATGGATTGATTTAGGAACGTTGAGACAACAAATTGCCTTACTGTTTGCTTGGTTGTTTCATTCATAATGGTAGGCGACGATTTGGCTCAAACGACCCAGATGACCGAGACGAGTCGGGCCAACCCGAAGACATACACAGATCGGGCCGGCCTGACGATCAAAATAGGCCTAACGATAAAGAAGGGTCAGGCGAGCCGAGGATTAAGACGGCCTGGGCAGGATTGACTATCAAAACGGGTCGGACGACCCAGGCAGGCCAGATGACCCAAACAAGTCCAATGATCAAGACGGGTAGGGCGAGCTTAAAGACCCACATGGGCCGGATGGATCCGACAACTCAGACAGGTCGGGCAAGCTCGACAACCCAGACGGGTCGGGTGAGCCCGACAACCAAGACGGGTCGACGGGCTCGATAACTAAGACGAGTCGACGGGCTCGACAACTAAGACGGGTTGGGCGGGCCTGATGACCCATACGGGCTAGGGGCCCAACGACGCATACAGGTCGAGCTGGGTCGATGACCTTAATTGGCCAGATCGGTACAACAACCCAAATGGGCTTGACCGACCCGACAAATCAAACGGGCCTGACCGACCCTACGGGTCTAACCTGCCCGATGATTCAAACAGACCTGATCTACCCGACGATGCTAACAGACTCGACCGGCCTAACAATCCTAACGGGCCTGACTGACCCGACGACCTTAGCGGGTCGGGTCGGACCAACCTGATGAACTAGGTCGGGTCGGGTTTAGTCGAAGACCTTAATTTGACCGAATTTAAATATTTTAACTTGACAATATTTGTTAAATTTAATTTCAAAGTTTATATATTAAAATAAATATTATTAAAATAAAATTTTATCTCATAAAAGAAATTCAATTATTTTATCCAAATAAGAAATTGAAATGTAAGGTATTTCAATTAGTCTATCCAAATAGAGTATTTAAAAAATGAAGGAAATTCAATTGCAAGAATTTCAAATGCAATGCATTTCAATTTCTTAGAATTGTTGAAATGCATCATCCAAACACCAGGTAACAGTGTGTTTAGATGAGGCAATTCAATAGGGTGATTAATTTATTTGGAGAATTTGAAATTCTTTGTAATGAAATACATTATTTGGACAGAGAAATAAAAAAACATTTAAAATTCATGCATTTTTTTAAAGTATTTCAATTAGCTAAATAAGAAGAATTCAAATACCCTAAAAAAAGGTGGAATTTGAAATTCTTTTTACTCAACCTCACACTCTAGACTCAATCCCAAACAGATCCGGCAAACCAGACAACCATGACAGGTTGGGTTTGCCATACAATCCAGACGGTTCAGACCGACTTGACGACACAAATGGGTCGAGTAGGCTGAACAACCTAGACAGGTCGGGCGGGCCCGATTGCCCAGACAGACCGACTGACCTGATGACACATACAGGTTGGGCGTGCTTGACGTCTCAACTTATCATCTATAATCCTTCTACTTTGTCCCATCAAATTATCAAAAGACAAACAAGTAATTCATCAACAGATCGAATAAGAAGGGGCAAATAAAAAATTTCTATTGTGAATGTTAAAGTTCACATTGACAATTCTATTTATGGTGCCACAGTTAAAAATATACCCATAGGGAATTTGCACAGTGAACCAAGAAAATCAAAGTGCAATTTGAGAATTTCACGTGGGACAACCCAAAATATAGCCTTTTGAAACTTGCACTATGACCAAAAAGAAAATCAAAGTGCTATTCGTCAGTTCCGTTCAGGGAGTATACCCAGCTCAAGATATATATGGCTTTCCAAATTAGCGGCACACCTACAACTTGGATTTTTAGAATTAATAAAATAGTATATTGTATGCTGTCAAATTCATATGACGTCAAAGTAATTTTTTATACTAATAAACTCAATATATAGCTCAATTTTAACATATCAATTGCTCTCACAAACGATCCCTTATCCTTATTATGAAAAAATAAGTAATTTAAATTGTGCTCCATTAGTCTCAATGTGGATGCACACCCAAGTTACGCAACCAATATTTGAATTGTAATATCCAACATCATTAGGACTCAAGAAATAGCCAAAAACAAAAAGAAGCTTTCATCTCGCAAAAGAATCATAAGCAACAACTCATATATAACCATTTGAAATTTGCATTAGGAATAAATGTAACCTTATAGGGCTTTCAAAATTGGAGGCACAATATCAACCAAAGTTGAAGGAATTTTAAAATTGGAGGCACTATGTCAACCCAATTTATAGGATTTCAAAATTGGAGGCGCAATAGTTACCTACTACCAATACAAAGAGTTTCATGAAACATTTTAAAGGGACAATTTGGACAGGTGCATGAAAAATTTAAAAAGAAAAAAAAATCATGACCCATACTTATCTCATATTTCAAAACAAATAAATATGAACTCAACTTATCATCTGTAATCCTTCTACTTTGGCCCATCAAACCATCAAAAGACAAACAAGTAATTCATCAACAGATCGAATAAGAAGGGGCAAATAAAAAATTTCTATTGCGAACGTCAAAGTTCACATTGACAATTCTATTTATGGTGGCACAGTTAAAAATATACCCATATGGAATTTGCACAGTGAACCAAGAAAATCAAAGTACAATTCGAGAATTCCACATGGAACAACCCAAAATATACCCTTTTAGAACTTGCACTATGACCAAAAAGAAAATCAAAGTGCTATTCGTCAGTTCCGTTTAGGGAGTATACCCAACTCAAGTTATATATGGCTTTCAAAATTAGCGGCACACCAACAACTTAGATTTTAAGAATAAATAAAACAGTATATTATATGCTGTCAAATTTATTTGAAGTCAAAGTAATTTTTTATACTAATAAACTTAATATATAGCTCAATTTTAACATATCAATTGCTCTCACAAACAATCCTCTATCCTTACTATGACAAATAAGTAATTTAAATTGTGCTCCATTAGTCTCAATGTGGATGCACACCCAAGTTACGCAACCAATATTTGAATATTAGTATCCGACATCATTAGGACTCAAAGAATAGCCACAAAAAGAAATAAGCTTTCATCTCGCAACAGAATTATAAGCAACAACTCATATATAACCATTTGAAATTTGCATTAGGAATAAATGTAACTTTAGGCTTGCAAAATTGGAGGCACAATATCAATCGAAGTTGAAGGACTTTTACAATTGGAGGCACTATGTCAACTCAATTTATAGGATTTCAAAATTGGAGGCGCAATTGTTACCCACTATCAATACAAAGAGGTTCATGAAACATTTTAAAGGGACAATTTTCACAGGTGCATGAAAGTTTAAAAAGAATAAAAACCATGACCCATACTTATTTCACATTTTCAAAACAAATAAATATGAACTCAGCTTATCATCTGAAATCCTTCTACTTTGGCACATCAAATCATCAAAAGACAAACAAGTAATTCATCAACAGATCGAATAAGAAAGGGCAAATAAAAAATTTCTATTGTGAATGTTAAAGTTCATATTGACATTTCTATTTATGGGGCCACAGTTAAAAATATACCCATATGGAATTTACAAAGTGAACCAAGAAAATCAAAGTGCAATTCGAGAATTCCACGTAGGACAACCCAAAATATACCCTTTTAGAACTTACACTATGACCAAAAAGAAAATCAAAGTGCTATTCGTCAGTTCCGTTTAGGGAGTATACCCAGCTCAAGTTATATATAGCTTTCAAAATTAGCGACACACCAACAACTTGGATTTTAAGAATGAATAAAACAATATATTGTATGCTATCAAATTCATTTGAAGTCAAAGTGATTTTTTATACTAATAAACTCAATATATAGCTCAATTTTAACATATTAATTGCTCTCACAAACAATCCCCTATCCTTACTATGACAAATAAGTAATTTAAATTGTGCTCCATTAGTCTCAATGTAGATGCACACTCAAGTTACGCAACCAATATTTGAATTGTAATATCCAACATCATTAGGACTCAAAAAATAGCCACAAACAAAAATAAGCTTTCATCTCGCAACATAATTATAAGCAGCAACTCATATATAACCATCTAAAATTTGCATTAGGAATAAATATAACTTTATAAGGCTTTCAAAATTGGAGGCACAATATCAACCGAAGTTGAAGGAATTTTAAAATTGGAGGCACTATGTCAACCCAATTTATAGGATTTCAAAATTGGAGGCGCAATTGTTACCTACTACCAATACAAAGAGTTTCATGAAACATTTTAAAGGGACAATTTGGACAGGTGCATGAAAAATTTAAAAAGAATAAAAATCATGACCCATACTTATCTCATATTTCAAAACAAATAAATATAAACTCAACTTATCATCTGAAATCCTTCTACTTTGGCCCATCAAACCATCAAAAGACAAACAAGTAATTCATCGACAGATCGAATAAGAAAGGACAAATCAAAAATTTCTATTGCGAACGTCAAAGTTCACATTGACAATTCTATTTATGGTGACACAGTTAAAAATATACCAATATGGAATTTGCATAGTGAACCAAGAAAATCAAAGTGCGATTCGAGAATTCCATGTGAGACAACCCAAAATATACCCTTTTAGAACTTGCACTATGACCAAAAAGAAAATCAAAGTACTATTCGTCAGTTCCGTTTAGGGAGTATACCCAGCTCAAGTTATATATGGCTTTCAAAATTAGCGACACACCAACAACTTGGATTTTAAGAATAAATAAAACAGTATATTGTATGCTGTCAAATTCATTTGAAGTCAAAGTTATTTTTTATACACAATGAGGCTCATAAATCATCATTTTTTTCATTTGATAATTGGATAGTTATATCTTGCAAGCAACATCTCAGTCGTAATTGCATGATAAACCTTTTCAATCTATAGAACGCACACAAGGTGAGGCTCAAATGGGTCATGGTTTGAAGAATTTGATGATGTTGAAAATATGTTTGGCATATGGTTGTTGTGATGTGATGCCAAACTGTATGACTAAAGCAAGGAGATGCTATGATAATGTTTGAGTGCCCGAGAGAAAGGTTGGACAAACTCTTAATGAATGGTGGCTAAAGGAAACCTAGGAAAGGTGCTCTGGCCTTAGTGACCTAAGATAAGTAATATGACATAATTCACTGCATAACAATACTCAAATTCAAAAGTGATTTACATGGAAGACAAATATGACATAATTCACTACATAACAATACTCAAATTCAAAAGTGATTTACATGGAAGACACCTTCTTTGTAGCCTAGGAAGCCCTACAAGTGTCTCACTAAAAGGAAAAGCAAAAGCCTAATTCTACAAGCATAGAAAACGATTTGTCCTCAAATCTTCATGTTTCTCTATGACAAGACCATTTTTTTATCATTGATCAACCTAAATATCATTCCCTAAGTATAAAAGAAATTACGTTTGAAAGCCCTAAACTTTAAGCAAAAAGGAAAGCAAATAAGCTAAACTGTGCGGCCTAATGGAAAGGCTAGAAGGCACTTAGAACCTTCAAAGCACTTACCAACTAAGATGCGCTTCACTATAAGAAATTAAGGTTCTAATTAGGAGATGGGATTGAACACCAAAGGCTCCCCCAAGACACCTAATTAGGCCAAGATTACAAGAAGCAAAACAAGTAAAAGTTACAACTCAAATAAATAAATAATGCACATCTTTTCCTTTCCAAGTGTTTCTCTCATCCTTTTCTTGTCAGTTTCGCTAAGGCTTCAAGTCTCCTTTAGGTTTCCACTCCGAAGATGCTACCTCAAAAGTTATTTCACCTCAAAAGAAAGTCTACACATAAAACAAGCAAAAGTCGAGAGGATGTCAAAGAAGAAAAATCAAGAAAAAGCTTAAAAATAAAGGTTAACTTCAAAGGGATAGTTTGTATGACAAAACCAAGAGTAACAAGAAGGAAACAAAGAGAAACAAGGTTAAGCAAAACAAGAGAATCAACTAAAGAAATGTACTAAAATGAATGAACAACACAAAAACAACTAGAATAGAGAGGATGCTTATTTATCTCTTTGGTTGATCGCTAATGGTGCATATAGTCACTCTTTTAGCTCAAAGCTAAGACCAATAGTTCTAGAAAGTCCAGTTTACAGCCTCAAAGTAGTTTCAAATTTCAAATGCAAGCAAAATAAACATAAAAAAGAAGGTAGTAGTGGTTTTAGTGCACTTGTTTTGATCACTTTTTTCTTTTGCTCTTCTGTTCGTGAACTTTTTTTCTACTTTTCTCAATAATTTTCCAGCACCAGAACAAAACTACTAGAACATATTTTCAACACATATATTTTGCACTTGAACAAGAAGCAAATCAAAATGGAAAGAAACCTATTAGAATCAAAAGATAGAATACGAAACTCAAGCAAATATAATGAAAACATAACTCTATGAACTTGCCAATGAACTAATAACAAGTATGAACTCAAAGATGCAAAATAAAAGCACTCAAATAAAATAAATTCTACTTACAACAACTAACAATTATCATCCTCTATTAGACTAAATATAAAATATGTCAGAACAGTACATAGGTGAAATTTGTCTTGTAATAATTTTCCACAAACATCACTAAGAAAAACACCATCATTAAATCTGCAAAAAATATTTATGAGAACCTTATTTTTGAATTACTCTTACCTTGTCAAACTTTTAGAGAAATAAACTCACCAAGTCTATTTTCTCAAGCACAATCATAGATACTACATTAACAGAATTGACATACTCTAATAACGACCAACATATATTAAAAGATAAGTTAAAGCTATGTTATCCCTAAATTCACATTCAACACGAACACTTTTTCACTCAAGTGATTTAATTTTGTTTCGAGATTCACTAACTAATCCATTAATTGTATCATCACAATCTTACACAATTCTAATCATACAATCACACTTACACACTTAGCCTACATAATACTACATCACAATTAAGCAAAAGACATAATTTTTTTATTAATACAATATTAAGTTCAAGACTCATGGCTAAATCAACAAAAAATATTTCACTAGAATTTCAACACTCAATTACTCTAAATAAATTCTAACCCCCAACGACAATTAACAAGGCTATCATCCTTTATTACACTAAATATAAACAAATTCCAAACCATACATGAATCATGTTTGGCTCATAATAATTTTCCACAAGCGTCACTAAGAAATAAAGCACCATCAAATCTACTAAAAAGGTTTACAAGAACCTTTGTTTTTCTAATTACACCTGACATGTAAAAGCTTTAGTGAAAAATATTGATCTAGTCTAATTACTAACACACAATTATAGATATTGCTTTGAGAGAATTTACATACTACTAACAATTGTCTATACAACAAAAAAATACATTCAAAGTTATTTCATCCTTAAATTCATGTTCAACATGGCCAACTTTTTTGCTGAAATCATGTGTTTCTTCACTAGAACATTCACATACTAATAATTATATCATCATATCACAAACCAATTTTAATCTTACAATATCACTAACATTCCTAACCAACATAGAAACCCATCACAATTACAAGCAATATATAGTAGATATATTAATAAAAGGGTTAAATATGTTTTTGGTCCCCTTAACTTTAAGTGAATTTTAGAATTAGTCCATTTCAAAACTTTAGACCAATTTAGTCTTTCATTTTTCGAAATACGTGAATTTAGTCCTTTTAATCAAATTTTGTCAAGTTTATTTGACATTTCAAACGCGTTTCATAATGGTATTTGACTTAACATTAAAGTAAAAATATGTCAAACAATAGAAACAACTCAAATACAATCATGATATGCGCACGAAACATCAAATAAACTAATTTGATTAAAAGGACTAAATCCATGTATTTTGAAGGATGAAGGACTAAATTGGTTCAAAGTTTCGAAATGGACTAATTCCAAAATTCGCTGAAAGTTAAGGGATCAAAAATATATTTAATCCTTAATAAAACAATCCTAAGTTCAAGAATTCATATTTAATTCCCAATACATCCTACAAAGTTGGTTGAAAATTAATCTACATAATTCTAATCCAACCGAAAATTATCTAGACCATCATCCTCTATTAGACTAAATAGAAACATTTTAAACATTACATAAGTCAAATTTATCTCAACAATTTTTTCGTAAGCATGACTATGAAAAGAATCAACATTATATTGATACAAAAACCTTTATTTCTTAATTATCCTAACATGTCAAACCTTTTGAAAAAAAATATTAACCAAGTCTAATTACTCACACGTAATTGCAAATACAACATATTGGCATCTTATTGAGGAGTAGCCCATTTTAAAAACAACTCTCAGTTATGTGGTCATCAAACCATGTTCAACACATTTTTACTTAATTGATATGTTTCACTCAAAGATTAACAAATTGCTAACTACATCATCGTACTACTCCATAATTCTAATCATACAATCACACTTAAATTTCTAACTAGCATAATAATTCATCACAATTAGGCTACAAGACATAACATATCTTTCTAAAACACAATTCTAAGTTTAAAAACTCATACCTAATTTTTTCAAAAGTCATTCACTAGAAATCAAGCACTCAATTACTCTACATAAATTCTAGTTATAACAATAATTAAGATAGCTATCATCTTCTAATAGACTAAATACAAACATAATACATAAATGAAATTTATTTCATAATAATTTTCTGCAGGCATCACTATGAAAAAAAATCATCATTAAATCTGCAAAATATAATTATGAGAACCTCTATTTTCTAATTACTCCTACCATGTCAAACTTTTAAGGGAAATAAACTCACCAAGTCTAATTTCTCTAGCACAACCAAAGATATTGCATTAGCTGAATAGACATGCTCTTATAATAATTAACATATATTAAAAAATCAATTAATGTTATGTTATCCCTAAATTCACACTCAACACAGCCAATTTTTTCTTAAGCGATATGATTTCACTCCAAGATTCACTAACTAATTCATCATCACACTCTTACACAATTCTAACCATACAATTACACTTACACGGTTAGCCAACATAATATCTCATAAAAATTTTATTCATACAGAAGTACGAATTACCTTATCTGAAGAACATAATTATTTGTTCCACTTTTGTTTCCTTGCTTCTCACCGCACCTACAGCCAAATCCAATAGAATTTCTAAATTGCAAGATGTTTAGACACATAATGGAATGAATTAGAAGTGCGGGAAAATGAATTAGAAGCCTAAATTGCAAGAACCTAAAGTAATAAATTCAATATTTGCAAGAAAATGCATAAATTAATATAAATAAATTAGGAAAGGGAGCGAGAAAATACACTAACCAAAGTTAACACCCTTTATTTAGAAAAAATAAACCTCCCAATGTTGACACCCTTTCTTTAGGGAAAAATTGTTTTATCCTAAGGTTAGTAGGGCAGCTACTTACAGTGAAGAAAAAACACACATCCAAGTGGACTCACTATCCTATAATGTTATCGAATTTGCCTGAAGACTGAAGATGAACGTCGTTATGCTTCAGTCTTTAAAATGACCTTACCCATAAATAAATACTGTGATTTACACAGTCCATTCAATGGCAAGGGTTCAGTCATAACCTTAAAAAATATACCTAAATTTCATCTTTTTATGAGAAATTATACTGTCTCATTTTAATTATGAGAATGTTAATTATTATGGTAGTCGTTTAGAGGGTAATATATTTGATTTACGAAGCAGATTTTTACATCCATGTACTACAAAAAAAATGGTTATTTGTGAAGCTTAAAATTACCAGTTTTAACGGTTAAAAACCGTCACAAATAAATTTATTTTTCTTTAAAATAACCGTCACAATTACACATGTCAAAAACAATTTGACAAAAATATTTTAACCGTTGGTATTATTATCAGAAAAGAAAAAAAAATTATAGTGGTTAAAAACCACTACAAAATGTAGTCTAATTTGATTATATTTTATCATATTTTAACAATTAAAAACTGCTAAAAAATATAATCTAATTTGATTATATTTTATCATATTTTATCATATTTTTACGGTTAAAAACTGACACAAAATATATTATATTCTAACCGTCGTCATTTAATATAGCATATTTTAATGATTAAAAGTCGTCACAAAATATATCATATTTTGACGATTAAAAATCACTACAAAATATATCATATTTTCACAATTAAAAACTACCAAAAATTATTTAAAATATTTTTTAAATTTTTAAAAATTTCAAAACGTATTTATTAATTATTAGACTAACTCTAGAATTAACTTTTTTCTCTTATATTGCATTATTAGACAAAATCTAGTTTTAATAATCCAAGGTTTCCATAAATTTCGAGGAGATATAAATGAAAAAAAAAAAATCTAATTCTTATAAGAAAACACGTGAAATGGATATAATTTCACTATTGATTCAAATCCCCTGATCTATAAAAATCTTAAACAAAGGAAACTAGTTTGTTTTGATACCAGATGTAGCACAAGACTTGGATGCTTTAGGTTTGTAACTTATAAAGGGTATCTATGTAAGATTAACTTTAACTAATTCACTGTTATCATTAACTTTAAGTTCAACTGCAACACCTGGCAATTTCAAGAGCCACACTCTAACCACTTGCCATGAAATCAAGTTCTATTAGTTTTCTGTTGTGCCCCTAATAATAATAATAGTCTATAGAAGATGCTAAAATACTGAAAAAGGACGAAAATAACACCAGTTTCCTATTTGCTAAAACCAAACAAGCATAAAAGTCATGTAGTATACACTCAAATCTAAAAAGACAATTTCTCCAAGGTTAGCAATCCTAGTTAAACTACTTAGGTCAAAGAAGAACAATGGATTAACAAATCAGCAATCTATAAAGGGGTTATCAACGTTGATATTCAAATAAAAAAGACTTAAACACCAATATCACAACCAGAACAATGAAAGAATACACAAATTCCCATGATCACTCGGCATTTTACTACTTTCAACCAGAGCATTTAGTTTTCAATGAACACCTGAATTTTTAGATCTTAACCGGCCACATTTTACTACTTAGCTTTTAATAAAGGTGGAGTTGTGACTATTTTAGTTGTTTTCCCTATCTTAACAACTGTGTATATTTCGTAAAATGATGAACAGGATGCCCTCAACTAGGTCCAACATTTATTTGAAGCTGTCAAGTTCACTTAATTGTATTTGGGTCTGTATCACACATGCCTCCTTAATTATCTTCCTTCTTCTTTCTCTTTTTTCTCTCATAAACTCCTCATAATGCACCAGCCTTGCTTAAGGCCTACTAAGGAATCTCCATCTGATCCAGCAGTATAGCCGCTGCCACTATGTAGTCTTTCATCGAATTAAGATACATGTTATGGCCTTTGTTTGTCAAGTCAAGATGTTGATTGCACAGGCCATTTCTAGTGTTTTGGTTTGGCAACTTATTCCCTAAAGCAGAACTCCATTTTTCCTTTTCATATCAATTTCAACCTATAAAATATTGTGGCAAGTGAAGCTTTAAGCTTCTGGTTGAATGATTTTAGTAGGTTTATAATATGGGTATGGTAATTTGGTGATTTATTGCAAAGCCAAAGATGCAGCATCCAAAATTATTGTCAACGTGGTCAACGACACTAGATCAGCTAATTTCATACGCACTTTGTTGCCATTGAACATAAAGAAACCGCTAAATACAAATGCAAACAAATGTTTTAATGTCGAAAAGAAGTTCTGCCAAATTATTCAAAGATGTACCTCCTCTACGAGATCCCCTGCTATCCCTCTGACCACTTCACACAGATTGTTTAGTAAATGATTCACTGATCCAGAAACTCATGTCCTTGTAACAAGGAGGATACTTCAAAGATAAACATAAAAGAATTAGAATGTTCTAACAAGATTTTAGCAAGGTGTCCATTGAAATAAAAATATAAATTCTTCAACACTAAAGATAAAAATAAAGACAGTCAGACATGCTGAGAACATAAATGACAAGATCTTGAAAGATTACTTAGTTAAATGCCTTCTTAGCAGAATATAGAAGATGGATATCATTTCACGACAATAAATTTGTTATTAGTACAAAATAACTAACTATCCAAATTTAATTCATTACAAGGCTTTTAACATAGTAAAGCAGTAGACCCATGAAAAATGTAGTCTACAGCTAACTGTAGACCATCTTAACTTTCAATCACATGAATATTTCTCATCTAGCTTTCTAGTTTCAATTGCAGGACACATTAAGGAATAAGAATAAGAGATATTCCTAGACGTGAACATACTCGGAAAAAAGTTATTACAAATGAGCCAAGTATAGGCGGCCATTTAGACATGTAGCCGTTACCTTTGAAAATGGTTTAAATTTGACTCGCAATTGACCCTCGGAAAACTGTATAAAAAAATAAAAAAGCAAGCAATACATTAGAGACGATATTACAAAAAGAACTAAACAAATAACACTATGAATCTCAAGATGACTACATCATGAATTTGTGTGGTCACAACAGATGGTTTCTTGCTTTGACTAATTAGAACAAATTACTCTTAAACTAATAGCTTGATTTGACTCTTCTAAGTATATACTGGTAAATTTCTTCATTAACACACTCATGCTTTCCATTAGAATCCCTCTTCCCCTGTCCTTTGTATCCAAATACTGCACTAAGGAAGACTATAAATTATGCACATGTATTTATTTTATATTATCCTACAATTTTTAATAAATTTTGGAACAGGTTAAAACATAAAGGGAAGCTCAGAACTCCTATCAGTGTCAGGTCTAGAGAGGTCAAACGTATTCAACCTTACCCTCGAAGTGGATATTTCCAGAACTTCCATCACCCCTAAGTTAAAAGTCATAAAGCAAATATCTACACTAAATAATATTTTGAAGAGTGTTTTTGAACAATACAAAATGCATGCATTGACATGTGCAGTAAAGATGAAGTATCTACAAGATTTAAATTGATTAGTTTCTTCGCTTCAACTAATTCATCTTA
>Ga0214542_1006192_pt1 | contig 22040 bp, 9 predicted proteins | sample CNSS1metaG_FD_160096 | JGI IMG/M metagenome (GOLD analysis project Ga0214542, IMG submission 160096) | Root nodule microbial communities from cowpea collected in UCLA plant growth center, Los Angeles, California, USA - CNSS1 | ecosystem: Host-associated > Plants > Roots > Nodule | place: USA...
GGCACCGGTTTCAAAACAACCGAGACCAAAATGTGTACCTTTTGGCCTCGCCCCAATATGCTTCGGTTCCAGACCCGAGGCAAAATGTGAAAAATAACCGAGGCAGAAAGCCTTTATTGCACTGGTGTTAATTTAATACCTAACATAGTATGTTTGAATCTTTTTCATTTGACATTGTGATTTGTCTCAACCAGTTCACATCTCCTCAGGTTCTTCTATCATATCTTCCTTCTTAAAGAGAATTTGTCCTGAAAGTCATACCACTTGAGAATTCAAGCTTCATTATTCAATACAAGAATAACTTGAGGAGGAGCCTTTGCAATTCAAAGGACATGAAGACGTGAAGATCATGGCTTGGAACACATTTATTTATAGAATAGTTTAAGAAAATAAGTATTTTTAATTTTCTTTTAAATTTTTTAACAGCTCATTTCTATTTTTGAATTTTAAGTTATTTTGGAATAGATGTCTTTAGGCTTATTTTAGGGTCCCTTAGGTGGCTTAAACATTTGTCCCTATATATAGGGGCACCAAATACATTTGTAGACACCTTGGATGGTCATTATATGAAAATTGATTTTTTCATTGAGAGTGGATTCTCTTAGTTCTTGGATTAGAACTCTAATTCTTATAAAAGATTGAAGTTTTTGTGGCAAATATTTATTGACTAATCAATGTAATTCGTTAGATTATGGTGTCTCGAACTTTGATTCTTATCAAAGATGGCAATATTTGTGGTGAATCTTCATTGACTTATCAATCTACAAGATTGTGGCATCTCAATTTATGTTTTATTCCACATTCTTCTCTGATTTTTTTTTTTGTCTCTTGAGGATTCAAATTCATAAGTGATCATACTCTTTCCTAGATAGGATTGTATCAAGTAAGTACTCTCCTAACCCTAAAATTTTATATTGAGATTTGCTTAAAGTTTGGGACAAAAAAAGCAATTTGTTTTAATTGTGCTCCAAAACCTAAGTTTTGCTCCAATGCACCTTTCGTCGTGTGTGAGTTCTCATTCGCAATCTTCGTCACACATTCTTATCTCTATATAGAAAGATTAGCATCAGAAGGTGTCGAGAAGTTTCTTTCGAGTTAGTCCAGCGACACCTTTGAGCATGCAAATAACTTTTTCCCCTCTTCAATCCTACCTAATTTATGTCAACATTTTTCATGTCTTGTCTGATTTCCCATTAATTGTTATCTTAAATACTTATGTTTGTTTAATTTTGTATTCAAGGCACATCTACGGACTAGGACACTCAGTTTTTGAATAAGCAAGCAAAGTTGATGAAATCACATAAGTTTGCACTAAAGTTGGAGCATTTGTTTGTTTCCTTAATTGAATTTTATATGTAATTTCTAGAGTTTGTTGAAACGCTTTCGCTATTTGGGGTCAATGAGGATCATTGTTTACGTGAACTTGATAATTAACGTTTGCACTAGTTAGTAGTCAATTCCTCGCATAGTAAGTTCAACTTGTCATGTCAGGTCTTTCTCGGCATCATATAAAGGTTGTATTTTCTACATCACCTGTAACTACGACGCCTAAATAACCATCATAGAAAGTGTTGTAGAACTAAAATCGAAAATCTTGCACCCAGTAGTGCTCCTTTCCCTTACATAAAACTTTTATTCTTTCCTCTATTAACAATTAGGTTGTTATGTTGCTCTACACAATGAAGGTGTTGAAGAAAAACTTAGCTCATCTTCTTATTATTATTGTCATGGAGTGTATCTGCCACATAGTAAAGTATTTATGTTAGTGAAAGTTTTCTTTATGCTAACTTACTTTTCCAAATAATCAATTTATTATGCTACATTGTGATTGTTAAATATTGTTAATTCTAATTTAATTTAAGAGACTACATTCTTTATTTTTAAAGAAAAGTGAGACTCAATTGAAACCTTTAGAAATGGTAGGATTACATTGATAAACTTTTTTAACTTTAGGTCTCTTTCATGAACATTTTGTTAAAAAGACATCATCAATATATGTTGATGATTCTTTGAAATTAACTAGAACTTTTTCCTTTGATAGAAGATTTTATCATTATATATTAAGAAAACTTGAAATAAAAATAGAATAATGATGAATTGATAAGAGGAAAGGATATTTGTAAGTTACATGCTAGATTGATAGTGATAGGAGAATTAATTAGAGGATCAATTAATATCAAAATTTATTTCCCAACTACAAGTTTTTGGATTGAAATTATTTTAAAACTTTTCATACTTTTACAATTGGAACATTTGAAGCTTTCTAAGTGGGAGGATTCTTCCTCTTACTAGCCATGGGAGGCATTGTTTTCTTAAGGATGGTAGCCTTATAACCATCGTCTTTTCCCAGTCTTTTGAGTTTCTCAAGTACTTCCTTTGACTTAGCCTTTCAAAAGATAAGGAAATTATGAGAACCACAAGGACACATTAAGCATAATGTAATATGTGAAGAAAAGAAAAAAAAGAGTAGGAAAAAATAAATTAGATGTAGTATTCACATGACATGCATATTATATATAAGTCAAAGAAAAATTTAAAGCAAAGTAACCTCCATGGGAGATCCGAAAAGCCTTTAGCTAAGGTTAAAAGCAAAAAACAAGACAACATAAAGTTGAAAAACAATATGGATTAAGAAAATGGACATAAATAATTGTTAGAATTTTGAGTGTCTTGAAGCTCTCCAAGATAAAAACTCATAGAGAAAAGTTTCATACTCTTAAGACACTTAAATTTCTCATAAAAGCTTATTTAACTTGATTTCAAGTTTGCTTTCTAAATGAGGTGGACCTCTTATTAATAACGAAGAGGTTTAGTCAATCTTGATTAGAAATGTGTAAAAGAAAGCAAATGCACCTTGGTTGGAAGAAACATTAAGAGCCAACTGAATACTAGGCATGCTTTAGAAGGGGGGAGGAGGTGTTGGATAGAGTTACAAAAATTTTCTTAAAAAATGTTAGATCTTCTAACAGATAAGAAAACACTTTATATTGGTTGACCCACAATTAGGACTATGTCTAGTTCTCCTTTAATAAAATCTTAAAGGGTTCCACTAATCAAACTTGATTGCAACGAGTACACCAATTACTTTTAATTATCCCTCTCGATCTCCTGCTGAAACTAAGAACTTAGGTGTTCTTTAATTCCAGCTGGCTACAATCACAATATATAGATTGGAGAAAAGATCACTCTTAGTAAGAGAAGATGGCAAGATGTTCCTCATATGTGGGGAACTCCTTAAAGTGAAGAATACAATGGTTCAACACACTACCACTAAATATTTCATTACACATAAAGGTCAAAGCAAATAAATATAGCTCAAGAAAGTATGTTGTCTCTTGTGTTTTTTATTATCTAATGTCTTCGTGTTTATATAGACTTTCAAAAATATGGTTTTTAATTGTGTAATTATAGAGATAAAATCATTTTATGCTTGATAACACAATAATTTAAATCTTTTAAACAATATACAAGCTTGATATAACTTAGCTTGTGGATCAATGTCCATGTATAGAAGGTTACATTTTCTTTTTGAACCTTTCAGAGTTGTATTATACAAGACCATGTTTTGAGTTGTATATATCAAAACAAGCAAGACCATTTGACTTAATATTTCCATTAACTTTATTCATATATACATCACGTTCATGTTTAACAATTTATTTCAGTATCAAATATTTCCTTAAAAAGGTTTTTCGAGTATTATTTGAAACAACATGTATACTTATTTCAAAAGATAACAATTTGGATGTTTTGCATTAAGATTTATTTAATTTGAACAAATATTCATTTTAACTTATATACATTGATTTATGTATAGAAACTTATTTGTGATTCATTCTTTATTTGGTTAATTATTTTTATGAATGTTTGTTAATTATGTTGATAAGGAAGAAGAACAAAAGTCTTTAGTTTTGATATTCAACAAACTCGTACCATTTTGAGTTTTACTTTTTCACGTGTTTCTGAATCACACATTAGACTAGACATTTATAGATTATCGTACTTGATCTTGATTAAAAAGATTTTTTAAATTTCTTTTCTTTTTTAAATTTGTTTCTAAACTAAACAAGAACAAAATAATCAACTAAAATATAATCAATTCTTATGAAAGTCAATTTTAAGAATTGACACATTGTAACAAATAATAGATTATATTGATTGAGATATAAATTGTTCTAAGATACAATTGATTATATAAGTGAAACTGACTACTTAAGAAATTGATTGATTTTGACTTGAAATATATGTTAGAATCGTGCAACAAAATATCTTTTGTAGGACAAAAGCCAAGATGGGAGAGGGTGAATTGGTTTGATGGTAAAGATTGAAACTTCAAAAGTTTTCCCTTAAAAATCAGTTTTATAAAAACCTTTTTCTTTATTTTAACTTAGTAATCTCAATAGTAAAATAAAGAGTGTAGGGTTAAGAGAATATTGCACGACAACTTTTAATTTTTTTCATATCTAAAGATCCTACTTCCAGTTGTTAATCAACTCAACCAGAGTGATCAACCAAACACGATTAAAAACTGAAAAATACAATCACTAATGCAATGAACAATTTAGAATATGGAAAGAAAACACCTTTCTTTAAGAACCACAAGAGACCATAAACACTCTCCTTGAAGCCACAAAGAATGAGCATCTCCTCTAAATCACACAAAGAATGAAAAACCACCTTCCTTAAGTCCACAAGGAATGAACACCTCCTTTGAATCATACAAAAGATGACCACACATCTTTTGAATCACATAAGAGATGAACAAGCTTACAAACCCTAGCAAACAACAACAACTTATCACTCAAGAGTCACACTTGATGAAATTTAAGCCACCCAAAAGAACTAGGTTTTTCCAAAGTTGTGACAGCAAATTTTCGCAATCTAGCTTTTGTACTTGAACACATAGAGTTTTGCTTAATTTATAGAAGAAAACTTGCTTTTGACTAGTTTAAAAAAAGTCCAATTTGAAATTAGGTCAGAACATGAAAAGCTAATTTTAAAACAGAATAATTGATTATCATAAGACAATGCATAATTGTTTAGGTTCTACCTTTTGACTCTTGACCTGATAATTTAACTATCTTTAATCATATATATATATATATATATATATATATATATATATATTACAAGATTTCAAGAACTAAACTCTTAAGTCTTTTAGTGTAACTCTTGAATCCAAACATTCTTTAACTCTTCAACAATTTTCCACAAATCTCTTTAATTCTTCACCAGTTCTCCATAAATCATCATCATCATCATCATCATCATCAAAACTCTACTCATCTTTAAGATTGTGAATAAGGTATTCATCTTCTTCTTTAACCAACAATATATGGTTGTTTGGGAGTGTTCAGATTTAACTAATAACAAAATAATTGATTATGGATTTTAATAATTGACCAAATCTGTTTTAAAAAGCTTATATACATTATTTATTTGAAAACTAAATATCATGATTTAAAAAAATCATAATAATATTTTTACTGGAAGAATTCAATGATTTTAATATTAAAGAATTTCCATTGAACTAGAGCTGGTATAGATTGAAGATAAATCTATGTTAGTTTGCTATATTATTTTCTTGATCTCAATAATTTTATTGAATTCAATGATTATATAATACAAGTTATATACAAGTGATTATCACTTCTTCTAATTTGAGTATATTGTTTTAAGTTTTTTTCTCTTCACACCTTCTTCTTCTTCTTGCTTTGTTAACTCTTCAAATCTTAATCATCTAACTTTACAAATTTCATAAGTTTTTCCATAATTGTAACCTCATTAATATTTTTCATCTAATTCAAAATGTTGTAACTCTCATCCTCCTCCTCCTTTGCTATTAGTCTTACATTACAAGAAAAACCGTATTTATCGACGACAATAATCCGTCCGTAGTGACACAAATCTGCCAATAAATTAGTATTACCAATAGACTACCGACGACCAAAAATTCGTTAGTTAACACATCGTCGGTAACAATTTACCGACGGATGTTTGAGATCCATCGGTATTTATCGGCGGACTCGTCCTTCAAAAAAACTGTCGATTATTGCTCAACCACTTATTGCTTAAAAAAAATCTCTATTTAGTATTTCTATTATCATTATTTTATATAAAACACGTACAAGACTCAGTTCTTCTACTTAATTATCTTCATTGTTCAACAATAACAAAACAATCCATTTCTTACCCATATATTTAAATCATTAAAAAATTTCATTTAATTGATCTTTTCATTTCAAATTATTAAGGAGAAATAATATCTAAAAATTCCATAATCTGTTGACTTCAACCATCTATCTATATTGTATTCGTCTTTACAAATAAATTACAATGAAAGTTCCTAACTTTCATCAATCATTTTTATCAGCAAAAATATTTTCATTAAATTTAACTTTCATACTCCTACAAGTTGGCTTGAGAGAAGAATAAATCATGATCAATATACTCACACATAATTCATATTCCTCGTATGATTAGTATTCTATGTATTAATAAATAAAAAATGGACTAATGTTTAACATTCATTCCAATCAATCATTAATGGAGATTTTATTTTTCTATCAACATGTTTAAAATGAACTTAGTTCATAAGATTTTTTAAGAAAATATAAAATTAAATAAACTTGTTCATAAAATTAAATTATATATATATAAATTTCAAAAATTAGAAGAAAATATATGAAACAACTTTAAACTTATGCATTTTGTTAAAAACTTTTTCGAAAACATTTATGCAAAAAAGGTATAGTATGAAAGCTGCAACACCAAATAAAGTCCATAAAGTTATAGATATGAACCATCTTTTCCATTGTTCCACCTTTAGTATCTTAGTTTCTTAATTAAAAAGGCAACCACATTTTCTTTTTTCTCTTTTTCTTTTTCTTTAACCTCTCTTTTTGTTCAGTTGAAAGCATTCCCAATTTTCTTTGTCCTTTTTTTTCCCATTCCTCATTGCCTTCTTCTTTCAAAAGTCTAATTCACAATATTGAAGCACCAAAATTTCCAACTTTGGTGAAACCATTTATTTGAATCAAATGCATTACTGGACATGAAACCAAAATCTCTCACTAATTTTTAAATGAATCAATCCAAAAGTCAGAAAATCTACTTTCTGATCAAAACAGATATGACTAAGTCTCTTATCATAACCACCATTCCCATGTTTATTTACTCTTTCCAAACACAACCCACATAAACATTCTTCTTGATCAACAAAAGTTTGATGAAAATTTCCTCCTAAAATGTCTTGTTTGAGTCATGCAACCTACCGACATAACATTTTCTTAACCATTCCTTGTCTTTTTCCTCCTCTTGTATTTCCATTTTCCCACCATCTACGTTGTGTTTCTCATTGGAATATAATATAATTTAAAAAATTAAATAAAAAAGATAAAAATACTGGCTTTCTATTATTAGGTGTTGAATATGGTAGTACATATACAATTTTCTTAAATATTATACTAAACTTTTTTTTTATCGACTTCATCATAAGGTTTTTAAAAGAAATAATTTTTTATAAGGTAAAAAATATATTTATATATATAACTTCAACAAATCAATTTTAATGATTTTTCACTTTTATTTTTCTCTCTTTAGTATATAAGCATACCCTTAAGAAAGAAAATTAATAATATTTTCATAAAGGTTGCGAAAATCTTTAGAAATTAGATATATCTTTTTTCTTGATCATTTTTTTTCTGTGAGATATAATTGTCTCTCATATAATAAGATAGTTGCTAAAACAATCATTTATGATATTATTGACGGTCTTTTGATAAAAACTTTACCAAGAAGATATAAAATAATAAGACTTCAATTAAAGTCACATAAAAAATTATGAAACTATTTCAAATTCAAAACTTTAAACAATAAATTATAAGTCTTTTTCCTTGTGTATAAATCACACTTAATTTTCTAATTGTTGAGATATGGAATTTAAGTTTCTCAATTACACCTGACAGAATAAGTCGAACAAATAACAAATCTTGTTTGGATTTAACCGATAAATCTGATATCATTTTAAAAAATAGAGTTTAAGTCTAACTCAAATCCATCAAATTGACTTATAAGATGAGATTTATTAAACCAATTTATAGTCAATGTGAGATCTCCTAGATCTCCTAGACTAATGATCCACATATAGATCGTGATCCATTTTTATTATTCTTAATGAGTTTTGATTTATATATAGGCTTTGAAAATAATCTATATCATCTTTACCTTCATTATAATCATTAACTGTATAATAAGAATGTTAACATTTTAGCTTAACTTACCCTATTACTATATATAATATGATATAGTTTTCCATCCTTTGATCTCTATTTGTAACTATAGGTTGGTACTAAAAATGGTGGCCGTACAAATAGCACTAACACAAAAATCTAGATAGAAAAATGAGGTTAGTTGTTATGAATGTTATAATATTATAATCCGAAGCGTTTATGAATATGTGTGGAGGAGAAGGTGAAACGTGAAGAAAGAAGGAACCAATGAGAATGCAACAAGCATAGAGAGAGTGGTTTCACAGCATGTGAACAAATCCCACGAATCTGCAGGCCTCAGTTCCTGCTTACACTGCTTTTTTTTCTTTTTGTACACTGACAAATTTCGTGCTTCTGCTCTTCCTCTTCCTCACTATTTTACTCATCTTTAAGCATATTCTCGATCATATGTTTCTTGGCACCACATGACGATAAAACAACTATCCGTACACATACCCCTCTCATAATGCTCTAAAACTCTCAATTTTTATTTTTTTAAACAATATTCACTCACATAGTACACAGGTTAAAATATTATCAGAATAGTACATTGTGTTAAATATTTATATATCTAATACTATTTTTCCAGGTTATTAGAATTCTTCAATTAGGAATTTGAAAACTAAGTTAGAGGAGGAACTCAATTCTCAGGTGGATTTTTATTTGTTTTTCATTTAAGAAAATGGAGAAAGAGAATTTCAAAAAGAAAATTAAGAAAAATAATGCAGTTTAATACGAGTGATAAGGTAGTCTAATCAGTGGCGGACTATCATAGAGGAGGGGCCATGGCCCTCCCAAAAATTTTGATTATTTTTTAATTTATGTGTATTTAAAATTTTTAAAGTTTTTTAAATTATGTATGTTAAAAATATTTGATTTTTTTTATAATTTATGTAATTAAAAATTTTGAAACTTTTTAAATTATGTATATTATTTTAAAAAAATTTAAATTATGTGTAAATATCAAAAATCAAAGAAAATTAAATTAAATCTTTTTTATTTGACTTATAAATCATAATATTTAATATTAATGGATAATAAATTTTGAAATCAAATATAATAAAGAATAAAAAAACTTATTAAGATATTTTTTATTTATCTCCTAATTTCTCACATGTTCTCATCTTTTACTTTTACTTTTATTTTTTTGTATTTTTAAAGAAAAATAATCATTGTCTACTCTTATCTCTTATATGTTTTTTTCCCTCCTTAAAATTTTTTTTGTCTTATTTAATAATGAATATTAGTTTAATAGTTAAAATTATTTTTTATCTAACAAGCTTTTTATATATTCATTTTTAAGAATATAGAAGAAAAAAAAATTATACTATGTATTTTTTTTTCATAACCGATTCTCAATTGTAGCTTAATTATCATGAATTTTTATTTTAGTATTTACGTCTCAATTTTTTATTAGATTATGACAAATTATTCTTTAGTCTTAGTCTTTAAAAAAAAAATTGGTAAAGAATAAAAGAACAAATTATATTTTGAAAATGATAAAAAAAGAAATTGTGTGGAGATGAAAACAAGACAAATTCAACTTTTTCACATATATTTTGAACCATGATACTTCACTTAATTGTCCAATTATAAATTTTTTTTGTTAAAGTTCAAAGAATTACAAGTGAACCATTACTATAATAGAAAAAATATTTTTTGTAATGAAAATTATCAAAACAAGATTGTTGAATAAAGATGGAAGGTGAATTTTTTTTGTGACAATTTGTTTATTTATACTGAAAAAGAAATAGATGAAAATTTTAGTTTTGGTCTAATTATTGATAAGTTCAAAAATATAAAATAACAAATAACAATAATTATTATTTTTTTATATAATTATGATTATATTAAATTATGTATTCATTATATTTACTTTAGTAACAATAATTAAATATATAAATTTTAATTGTATTATTTTGGCTCTCCCTTAATCCAGATCTGCCACCATTGAATCTAATGGTTAAAAAAAAAAAAAGGTCGTGGTAACTAGGACACCGGTAGAGAAATGATTCATCACAATTGTTTTTTACAATAATTGATTCATTGCGGCCATTATTACAATACTGGTAACAAATTTTAAACCCAGGATTTTGTAAAAATGTCTTATCCTTCTCTAACCACAAACCTTATTTTAGCAGCAAATGGTATTTTAGATATTAATAAAATGTGTGAAACATCAATTTATACTTATTATTTTTATTTTATATAATTCTAGCAACAATTACCGGTGCAAATTTTATTCTTTCATACAAACCCACTTTGTTTTTTACAGCTTTTATACAAGCTCTTTTGTATCAAAGTTTTTCAGTACACCAGTTTTCATCTAATTCTATTTGAATGACGTGAATTCATTTAAGCACAAAAAGTCATTTCAAAATTTAAGCACAAAAGGTCATTTAAAAATTGAAGACTTTATTTAAATTCAAATTATTGTACCACTTACATCATAAAGTTTTAATCTCCTTTAATACTCTGGTTATAATAATCGAGTATCTTAAAGAATTTCTTATATTATTTTAACAAAACCAATCATTATAAAGTATTTTATTATAAACAAAATATTTTAAGTTGATATATTATTTGTATTGTATTTTATGTGTTTGCGATGATATGGATCTCTTGTCTATACAACATTTTACATGATCATCTCGGTCTATACAATATCTAGAGTTTATTTGACACGATCTCAATTACTACAACATTTGGAATGTGTCTAACATGATCTTAATTTATAATGATTGAGATTGTTCATTTACATATATTGCAGAGACTACCTCAGTCCATCCCATTGATCATTTTGTAGAATTATCAGTGTTAGACGAAATCATTTTGCCCTATGATGACCGAGGTTACAGTGGACTTGTTGCGTTAAGAACTAAAACATAGTAGAAATCATTGAGCAGGTTAATTATGATAATTATCCATGTGAATCAGACTCAATTAAGTAAGGACTCATAAACCTAATATTAATACCACATTTCACGAGGTAATTGATCATATATTCATTATTACAACATTTATCACACTTCTGCCAATTAACCCAGGTCTTTCACTTGACCATGAGAGTATCTTTTGCACACATGTCTCTTTTTATGACGAAGACCTAGATATGAAAATATTTTTGTAGTTCGATCCTACAAGAACATTATCACTAGCAAAATCAATTTTAAGTTTTAATTCACACAATTATTTATGTAAAAGAAGAAAAATAATTAAGAATAAAAAAATAAACATATCGTTAATTCATTTTACAACACCTAACGTAAGCCAAATAATTCAAGAACAACAGTTTAAAACTCTATCTAATTATTTTTGTAAAACCCTCTTTTTATCTCTGCTCTAATTTAAAAAACGCTGCCCCAAATCAGTTGGGCATAGGGCTGGCCCAGAGGGAGCCAAAGACCCTAATTTGCCATAACACTCTAGTTTCACTCACTTTCAGAAAACATTCGTTCTCACGCTCTTTTTGCTTCCCAACAGAAAGCTCTGTTAGGGTTTGGTTCCCCATCCTCTCCAAGCAAGCTCAAGCTCTTCCACTCCATGTAAGTTGCTTATAGGCTCGTAGTAGTTCCCTTCTAGCTTTATTTTCGTATTTCCTTGGGGACTCACCTCAATAACCTTATTTTGTTTCGTTCCATTGCTTTTCCAGCTCACTAAGTTGTCCCCGGAGCTGTGGTGCTCACTATTGGGTATACGAGTCTTTTGGACTAGCTCTTTCTCGGTAAGAGAAGCTGGGGTTTCACGTTATTTTTATTTTATGCGATTAATGTTTTGTGAAATATGAGGAAAGATTAGGGAAAACATTAGTTTTTTGTATATTTATGAGTTAGGGGTTCAAATATTCATGGAACTGTGATATTTGACGTTACTCTTGTATTCTGGATGCGTCGCTCCGTCGGTGGGCGAGTTGACTTGGTTGCTGGGCGACTGTGTATTTTTTTATATGCGCAGTTTTAGTAAAATTGACTTTCCCGACTCATTAACCGTTGGATTGAGCTCAAATTTTGACATTTAGTTCATAACATGCTATTTTATGGTTTCACTGGTTGGATCGTCGATTCAATGTTTGTAGCTTGAGAAATGTGTCACGCATTACTGCAATAATTTTGGTTTTGTGATAATAAATTTTCTTAGGAATTTTGGTGTAAGAATTATGGTTGTGTGTTGTGCTTGATTGTATGGAATTGTAGGTACTTAAATGTTGGCACTCATTTAGTTGGGATCAATACTATTTTGCGATATATGTCTTGGTATGCATTTATAAAGTATGAGATGAATGAATTTGCATGAGTGATGTGATTCACAGATTGTGAATGATAAACTTGGATAAATCTTGGCATGCGATTTCAATGAAATGGTTGGTTATATATGCGGTCATGAATGCGGTATGAGCAATAATGTTACATTGATGGCATGGTATTGGTATGAGGTGAAGTTCTATATCCCTGAATTGGGAAGAATGAGATGGCATGAAATCAATATGGAATATGAATGAGGATGGGTTACAAAGGATGGCGTGAGGTGTTAAATGCATGATCAATATTATTTGTTTGTTTGGAATGTGATTGGTATGTTATCAGTACGTAAATCCACGAGTCTCTAGGTGAGATTTCTTGGTGGTGCTTCAGTGGTCGGGACGTAATTCCATGGCCCTTGTTAGTGGGAGTCCATGGTGGTGCTCCATCTATATAATTTGGTAAGGATTCAAGGTAAGGTTGCATCCTGACACTCTAAGGAATCAGTTAGTCTCACTTAGAGTTGTAACATCTCGGTAGGATATTACTTAAAATAAAATAAATTAAAATAAAATAAATAAACAGGCCGAAATAAAATAGATCATTTATTATAAAAAGCATTTCCCAAAAACATGGGAAAATTCAGACTTTAATTATAACATAATTCCAATATTCGCAATTACATTATTACCAAAAATCCATCAAAGTTCAACATAATTAAGATTACATCAAAAGTCTTAAAATGAAAATCCTTCCAAAATCCCTAGGTAGCCCCTGCATTCTGCCTCTAAGCATCCTTTGGCTCACTTGTCAAATCATCTGCTCCCGGATAACAAGTTATCTGATCATCGCCATACACATACAGATAGGGTGAGCTATGCACAGATATATAAATATATAAAAATAAATATGTCATCCATCCCAAAGAAGATAACAATCACTAAAGTATTTCATTATTTTCAAATTACCCATCCCTGATCTCATAATCCTTCATGAGTCATATGCATGAACTAGGTCTTGGGACTTCATTGTGCTCCCACGAAACTAACCCATTTGTGGTCCAACCCTATGAGCCTATCTTGCTCATAGTCCTGCTCTACAGACTCCTCGTATGTAGTAAATCATCCAAGCCTCCCTCGCTCGGACCATGACACACACACAATCACCATACTATGGACTCCTCGCCCAATAGCAGCCGACGGGAACATAACAGTTCCTTGCCCATCGTGCGTCCGACGCATGTAATCACCATACTAAGGACTCCTCGCCACTTAGCAGCCGACGAGAACTACACAGTTCCATGTCCATCATGCGTCCAACCATCAAGCACATCCTAGACCATTATTGGACTTAGTCCTTCAAGCCCAAACACCACAATTACAAGCATATAATTCCTATAGCTAGGGACACACCAAGCAAAACAGTTTAAATAGTGCACACACAAGCATGGATTCACCACATTTTTGCTTAGGCTAGTCCATCAGCCTCGCTTAAGCCAATCCACCTCGCCTGAGCGAGCGTGAAACAAGGGCTGTACCACTTCATCTCGCTTAGGCGAGCTCTTTTCACCTGAGCGAGACCTTAAGTCGCTCAATACCCAAAGCTCCTCGCTTGGACGAGGATTCAGTAAGAACCAAACACTAAGTCTCATCGCGACCTCGCTTAGGCGAGTCATTCTCGCCTAAGCGAGCATACTTGTCGCTCAAAACCCCAAAACCTCTCACATGGGCGAGAAGTCGCGCTCAAAATGTCCAGGCTTCCTCGCGACCTCACTTGGGGGAGTTTCTCTCTCCTGAGCGAGAGACCAAGTTGCTCAACCCTGTCCCTGGTTGCCTAGGCGAGAAACGTGAACCAGAACAAAAAACGAGACCCTACAACTCTCACTTAGGTGAGATGGACTCGCTTGGGCGAGACTTGCAGGGTTTTGACTCTGTTCACACACCCAATTCGGCCAACCTTTCCCAATTCGCACAACAATTCATACCATTCAATTGAAAAAAAATGCACAATCGTATAAACATAACTTGGGCACAATTTGGTTCCCAAAACCCAAGTTGAACCACAAACCATATGTACAGTATAGTAAACCTCACATTCATCCAATTGATTGAGAAATTTGTTAAAGCAATTGTCACAACACCCAAACCCTTAATCTTCCTCATACATAGCCCGAATTTTATGGCATAAACCCATCAAAGTCATATACATATAACAACAATACAAAAAATAGGATTGCAACTCCCTTAACCTGGACTTCTTGGTTCAAATTGGGAAAAAGATGAATGTTCCTTTGTTGACCACTATTTTGCTTCAGCCTCTTCTTCACACCCAATTCAACCTCTTGTGCACAGATTTTACCTTTTGTAGGTCTCCTAATGTTGGTCCAAAGAGCTAAAACGAAAATTGGGCTTTATTATGGGTTTAATGCCTATTCAATGGTAATTACAAGGTGGTTTTTTAGACCCTCTTGGCTGCCCCATTCTGCTAGGGTTCTCTCTACCTTTCCACATTCACTCCAAACTAAATTTGGTAAAAATAAAGGTTAATTTATGTCCATCAAGGTTTCAACCCGTGACCTTCCACTCATAAAGCCAAAGCATAACCACTATGCCAATTCATATTTAGTGATAACTATTATAATTCTATAATTATGATATCACTCCCTATTCACAAATATATTAACAAAATGATAATAAAACAAATAACACACAACAGGCATATATAAGACTCAAACCCAAGTCCTCTCACACAATTAAGTACTCTCAACCACTTGAGCTAGTACTTTTCCCCGTCACATCAAACAATCTTTAATGCCATAAAGGCTCTTTCTACCCGCATTTATTAATTAATTAATTAATTAATTAATTAATTAATTTTCACGGGTCTTACAAGAGCAAACTGACTCCTATGGTGAGAGTAGCAGGAGGCCTAAAACTCATTAAGGACTAACCTTGTGTGTGGGGGATTGAAACATTGTAACACTTGTAACACTTAGCTCGGGGGTGAGTGTAACATCCCTGGCTACCCCTCCTCGGGCCCCAAAGGCTGTCAGGTTTCTACAGCCCAATGCACCCCAACCCATCACCCTTCTCCGTCCATTCATACTGAGCACAACTGGTAGCATTTGCTGGTGAGCCAGAGGTGTTAAAGGTCAGGTTGGGGGTTCGATTCCCACTGGCAACAACCCACCCAATATGAATGGACGGAGAAGGGTGATGGGTTGGGGTGCATTGGGCTGTAGTAACCTGACAGCCTCTGGGGCCCGCGGAGGGGTAGCCAGGGATGTTACAGTGAGTAGGGTAATCCACCACAAGTCCAAGTATCCGTTGAATCTGACCATATTATATGTAATCCAGATAAGTCGAGTCTGAGTCTAGTGTATTGCTTGAGAAGTCATAACATGATTGGTTGATGAATACTGTTTGGATTGTGTAATAGCATGTGATTACTTGATAAATTGTTTCTACTCTAGCTTACCCTTTGTTTATTTGATTGCTTTGTATGTTGTTCTTCTACTTTTGCGATGATCATCAATTTATTGATGGGAGCAGATGTGAGAGGTACTCTTGGTCAACAAGGAAGAGATGATTCCGCAGCTTAGCCATCTGGGCTGGATTCTACTGCTTTGGACTTTCTTTTTGGGGCTATGGCCCATGTACTAGTCTGTCTTTTGATTTCCTATTTTGATTACTGATGAACATTGTATCTGGTTTAGTTGTGGCATAGTTGTGTGCCTTGGTTATTGAATGGAATAGTGTTTAAACTCCAGGACTGTGTTTCTGTATTATCCTGTGTGACACTTCCTTTAATTCTGATTATAAACTAAATGGGGTGTTACATTTATGGTATCAAAGCAGTTCGTCCTTAGGATGACTTGAGGTTGTGGGTTTGTCATGTCTCGCGGGCGTAAGTTGTCAAGTCTAGTCGAGTTTGTCAATGAAACCAAAAGTTTTAAGAACAGAAAACGTCTTGATAAAGTGATGAGGGTGCACACTCATGACTAGATCAAAGGTTGTTTTTCCTTTCTTAATTCTAATGGTTTGGGGGAGGAAGGGTGACAGACGAAAGGTTTGGTTGTCTATAGATGATGGAGTGTTGCCTTTATGTTCCAGTTGTCCTGTTATGCCTCTGTGTTTCGTGTCTCGTGTATGTAGCGATGAGGGAATGCAGATTGAAGCTCAACTTGACCTACTCACCCTTATTAGGATTAGTGGAGTCTGTGAGGAAATCTCTTGTCTCAAAGGTGCGAAGATGTAGAGGATTATATATTGATAGATGATGATAGTTGAGTCTTGGATTAGAGGGCTGAGAAATGATGTTGAAAGTTAAGAAGCAATGCTTTGGGCTGAGAGAGAGAGGTACAAGATCAAGTTCTAAGATCGTACACCACAAGTTTTAGAAGAAGAGTTGAGTTCAGAGATTAGTATATGAGAAGATATCGGTGTGTGCACATGTGGCAAGGTTTGAGAAATCAACTTGGTTTTACACCTTGACAATGTCTAAGGTTCGAAGTGTAACAGTGTGGGAGGTTTGAGGTTGAGGGTGGAGGCCGTGAACTATATAGGGAAATCAGACATGGAGTTGGAAGCTTATGGGAGGCAGAGCTTTGAAGATCAGCCAAGTGTGATGATGTTATAGGAGAAGGGAGTATACAAGGAGTTATATACCAGATCAATTAAGTAAGGAGTAGTCGGGTCTCCTCAGCGGTAGTAGTTACCCAAGTTAGGAGGAAAAAGGATGTTCTAAGTAAAGTGGCCCACAAAAGAGGAAGGATTGACATTGGATATGAGATGGACGATTTCAAGCATCAGAAGGAGAATCACATAGTTAAGTTTGTTCTTGTAGGGAAGGACAATTAGTAATGCCACAGCACGAGGAAAGGGGGAAGGAAAACAAAAGTTTTGAGTAACTATGAGAGTGTTTGCGATGATTGACACTAAAGTGGCCAGCACAAGTGATCTAATTTAAAAGATACATGTTACAAAGGTGGTGGTTGGATTATGGGTTTTGGCCTCACTTAGGGTCGTACACTCTTTGATGTTGTTAGTATGGTATAGGAGTCATGGTTGTTTGCAAGAAGGAGCTGAGTTTGAGGAGGTGGTTTTGTTACAATAGCGGCCAAGTGAAGATTCGCTCGGGTGTGTGGTGCCTTCGTGGTGATCAAAGTGTTTAAATTCAAACCCAATTCAAATTGTTTCCTTTGCAAGGTTGGGACATAGTCTCAAGGGTGAATTGGTTATTTTCTCAATCTCATTCCAATGAGCTGAGACGACCAACAAGGTGGTGTTCTTTGATTAAAAGGGGATAAGTCAGTGATTGCGAATGAAGTACGAATCAAACTAAATAGTGGGGGGCATAGTGTCACGTGAGTCAGAGTCATCTGACAAAGGAAAGTGAATAATAGACGCAAAGGATCCCGATAGCAGAAGAGTTTGTAGATGTGTTCTGAAGCAAGTACTAGCATTTTAACCTTGGTGTGATGGAGTTCACTTTCGCATTGGTGTCTGAAGGAGGACTTGTGCCAATAATTTCTAATTGGATGGTTCCTACTGAGAATTTGAAGTAAATACGGAAGTGGAGGAGATTTTGGAGAAGTAGTGGCGTATATTAAATATAACGACAAGGATGACTACGAGTTTGGTGAATCTTAAAGGAGAGGTAGTGGGAGGATGGATTGTTCAAGGGTAAATGTTGGATAAGGGAGGATATACTTTTTGGCTTATGGTTTTAAAGGGTGGAAACATGATGAAGGTAAGAAATTTCAAACAGGTTAGCGGTATCATCAAGGTTTAGCAGCGAGTTTTCCAAGTGTGAAGAGACTCCTTCGAATGTTCAAGAGGATTATTGACAAAGGTCAAAGTGACTAGTAAGACATATGGTTTAAAAAGGGTGGATGCGATGTTGAGAAAATAGGATGTTAAAGCTATGAACAGGGGAGTCAAAAGGGCTTTGCAAGTTCCATAGAAGTTTTGGAGGAAGGTTTCTCAACGATGATTGATTCCTTGTCACGACAGACATGAAAGGAGCATCATTTTGAGTAAACAAATAAGTGACTTTGTGTGTTGATCAGAGTAGCGCAACGGGATGACGACAAGTGATACTTATGAAGGGTAAGAGGTGCGTGAAAAGAACTATCTTACTCACGACCTAGAGTATTCTACGACAACCAATTCTTGTTGAACAGCAAAAGTGTCGTTCTTATGAGTATCAATTGAAGATGTTCAGAGAATCATTTAGAGTTGGAATTATGGGGTTACTTAGAGAAAGTTGTGCAAGAGTAGCAGGAGATGGTCTGAGTTATGATTTCAAGTTAGAGTGCCAACTTGGAATTCAGAAAGTGAGAGTAGATGTTTAGCTAGGGAATGGAATTCAAGATCTGTGATTCGACGAGTTAAGAGTAAGGTTTGATTGTGAAACATAAGTGGTTGGGTTGGAAAGAGAATGTGTGAGGAGATTTCATTAGTTTAGTCATCCGACTAGAACTAGTGAGTCTCTCAACAAGGTTGGGGAAGAAGCAATTCAGAAAAATCTTAGTTGAGAAGTATCTTAGAGTTGATAGGTATAAATCAAACTAAAAATTTCAAGTCAAGGAAAGACATGGTTCTAAGGCTTTTGTGGAAGGATGGTTACAAGTTAGTAGATCAGAAATGAAGGTGAGATGCCAAAATGAATTTGGTGGTTGTAAAAGAGGGAAGTTTAATTTGGAAATGGAATGACTTGGTTGTGAATTTTGTTACCATTGGTTGAAATTAGTACAGGAGGCAAGATGTAATGAGTGTCATTATGCACAAAAGTGGTCAAGAGTGTTGATGGTGAGGTAGTAGGCCAGAACTCAATAGTGATCAAGTCAGTGGAGTGATGCATAAAGGAGTGAACAAGGTGACGGGAAGTGATAACGAACATGTTTTAGTTTGAGACTTAAAGTGGTATAAGACTTCCAAGAAAAAAACCTACAAGAGGTAGGGGAGAGCATATGGTGGGTGAGTTAGTATATCAGATACAAGTTAGTTGGGCAAGTATGAGGGAGCAATTCTAGTGTTAAGGTTGCAAGTTGGAAGTTAGTTCGAGTGTAGTGACTAAACCAATTTACATTGTTGGACACATATCGCATAGCACAAAGGTAAAGTTTCCAGTGACTATAGGTGTTGGGGTCATCAAATCGGTCATGTTTAGATGGTGGTTGTCGAAGGACGTGAGGAAAACACGATTTTCTTTCTATCCCATCGGTGAATTTTCGAGGACGAAAATTTTTGTTGTTAGGGACAATGTAAAACCCTCTTTTTATCTCTGCTCTAATTTAAAAAAGGTTGCCCCAAATCAGTTGGGCCTAGGGCTGGCCCATAGGGAACCAAAGACCCTAATTTGTTGTAACACTCTAGTTTCACTCACTTTCAGAAAACATTCGTTCTCACGCTCTCCTTACTTCCCAACAGAAAGCTCTGTTAGGGTTTGGTTCCCCATCCTCTCCAAGCAAGCTCAAGCTCTTCCACTCCATGTAAGTTGCTTCTAGGCTCGTAGTAGTTCCCTTCTAGCTTTTTCGTATTTCCTTAGGACTCACCTCAATAACCTTGTTTTGTTCCGTTCTGCTATTTTTCCAGCTCACTAAGTTGTCCCCGGAGCTATGGTGCTCACTGTTGGGTATACGAGTCAATTGGACTAGCTCTTTCCAGGTAAGGGAAGCTAGGATTTCACGTTATTTCTATTTTATGCGATTAATGTTTTGTGAAATATGAGGAAAGATTAGGAAAAACGTTAGTTTTTTTTGTATATTTCTAAGTTAGGGGTTCAAATATTCATGAAACTGTGATATTTGACGTTATTCTTGTATTCTGGATGCGTCGCTCCGTCGCTCGGCGAGTTGACTTGGTCATTGGGCGACTGTGTATTTTTCTGATATGCGCAGTTTTAGTAAAATATACTTTCCCGACTCATTAACTGTTGGATTGAGCTCAAATTTTGACATTTGGTTAATAACATGCTATTTTATGGTTTGAATGGTTGGATCGTCGATTAGATGTCTGTAGCTTGAGAAATGTGTCACGCATTACTATAGTGATTTTTGTTTTGTGATAATAAATTTTCTTAGGAATTTTGGTGTAAGAATTATGGTTGTGTGTTGTGCTTGATTGTATGCAATTGTAGGTACTTAAATGTTGGCAATCATTTATTTGGGATGAATACTATTTTGCGATATATGTATATCTTTGTATGCATTTATAAAGTATGAGATGAAAGAATTTACATGAGTGATGGGATTCATAGATTGTGAATGATGAATTGGATAAATCTTGGCATGCGATTTCAATGAAATGGTTGGTTATATATGTGGTCATGAATGCGATATGAGCAATAATATTACATTGATGGCATGGTATTGGTATGAGGTGAAGTTCTATATCCCTGAATTGGGAAGAATGAGAGGGTATGAAATCAACATGGAATATGAATGAGGATGGGTTACAAAGGATGGCCTGAGATGTTAAATGCATGATCAATATTATTTGTTTGTTTGGAATGTGATTGGTATGTTGTCAGTACGTAAATCCACGAGTCTCTAGGTGAGACTTCCTAGTGGTGCTTTAGTGGTCGGGACGTAATTCCATGACCCCTGTTAGTGGGAGTCCATGGTGGTGCCCCATCTATATAATTTGGTAAGGATTCAAGGTAAGGTTGCATCCTGACACTCTAAGGAGTTAGTTAGTCTCACTTAGAGCAGACTGACTCTTGTGGTGAGAGTAGCAGTTGGCCTGAAACTTATTAAGGGCTAACCTTGTGTGTGGGGGATTGAAACATTGTAACATTTGTAACACTTAGCTCAAGGGTGAGCAGCTCGGGGGTGAGCAGGGTAATCCACCACAAGTGCAAGTATCCGCTGAATCCGACCATATTATATGTAATCCGGATGAGTCGAGTCTAAGTCTAGTGTATTGTTTGAGAAGTCATAACATGATTGGTTGATGAATACTGTTTGGATTGTGTAATAGCATGTGATTACTTGATAAACTGTTTCTACTCTAGCTTACCCTTTGTTTGTTTGATTTCTTTGTATGTTGTTCTTCTACTTTTGCGATAATCATCAATTTATTGATGGGAGCAGATGTGAGAGGTACTCGAGGTCAACAAGGAAGAGATGATTTCGCTGCTTAGCTATCTGGGCTGGATTCTACTGCTTTGGACTTTCTTTTTGGGGCTATGGCCCATGTATTAGTCTGACTTTTAATTTCCTATTTTGATTAGTGATGAACATTGTATCTGATTTAGTTGTGGCATAGTTGTGTGCCTTGGTTATTGTATGGAGTAGTGTTTAAACTCCAGGACTATGTTTCTGTATTATCCTGTGTGACTCTTCCTTTGATCATGATTATAAATTAAATGGGGTGTTACAATTTTTCATGTAGCATCATTCATATATATATATATATATATATATATATATATATATATATATATATATATATATATATATATATATATATATATAAAATTATAAATTTTTTTTATATATTATTAATAAAAATAATATAATTTTTAT
>Ga0214542_1006194_pt1 | contig 22037 bp, 14 predicted proteins | sample CNSS1metaG_FD_160096 | JGI IMG/M metagenome (GOLD analysis project Ga0214542, IMG submission 160096) | Root nodule microbial communities from cowpea collected in UCLA plant growth center, Los Angeles, California, USA - CNSS1 | ecosystem: Host-associated > Plants > Roots > Nodule | place: USA...
ACAATTTTTAATTAGATTTATTTTATAAAAATTAGCTACCTTCTCCAAGAAACTTTGTAAAAGTTTCTAAAGTTGTTATTTTGTCATATTTACTTCAAAATATTAATTATGAAGACCACCAATTATGAATATTTTGGGACAATGCACATTAGAACTCAAAACAGTATTGTTGGCTTTGCAATTGAATATAATTATATATTAGATTAGATACTATTAGAGATTTTGGTCATTCAAAATGACTTTTACTCAATGGGAAGGTGAGAAGATTTGTGGAGCCAGTATAAAATTTTTTCAAAAAGGTATGTAGATTTTTTAAAACATTAAAATTATAATACAATAAATTCAAATATAATATTGTATTGAGACACTAAAAAAAATTTTGGTTTCTTCATAATTAATGCTAATTAATTATAAAGATGTGTTGGAAGAGACAAAATTTTATCTTGAAAGTAGTGTTGAAAGAAACTGAAAAGTTGTTTTTATTCTTCTAATCATCTTTAATTTTTGGAAGATGAAAAGTATTGTTTGAGAAGTATAAAAAGCATATCCAGCAAGCCAAGTAAACAAAAAATAAAAGTCTTAATTTTTAATTTGGTCAATAAATGTATTTAAAGTAAATAATTTTATTGGCATTTATTATTATTAATAAGAAATTATTAATTGATCAGAATAAAAAAAAGTGTAATATGTAATATTATTTTTGAAAAAAAAATTAAAAAATAACTAATTTTGTCTATAAAAAAAAGGAGAAACTATTAATATTTATATAAAAATATTTGTTAGTTATCATTATGTATTCTTTTAATTTTAAATTATAAATCTTTTTTTACTCGAAAATTTTTAAGACGTGGGACAAAGTCTTGGAATGAGGAAGCAAACAAATATATTTTTTTTACTTTAATAAATATTTATTGAAGCATGAGCTTCATTTCAATTTTGTTTGTTGAAAAATTTAGAAAATTTAGATTTTACCTCGATTTGCATTTATTTTAAAAATAAATTATAGTTTATGATTTCCATTTACTTCACTATTATAATTCTTAAATAGTAAATATTATTGTATCAAATAACATGAAAATTATATTTGAAAGTATTCACTCTCAAGACTGCGAAACATTTCAGTAAACATCGTGTAATATTTTGTAAGTTCCACACCAATTCCTAATTAATTTATTGTATTACCATTTTTAGTTTAATTTATTTTAAAAAGAATAGTTACTTTCTCCAAAAAACTTTGTAAAGGTTCCTAAAATGCCATCTTATGATACTTACTGCTCCAAAACATTAATTATGAACAATTATGTTTTTTTTTGGGACATGACACTCTCTTACTACAATAAATAAATGTTGTATGTTCCAATACATGTCTTCTCTAACACATCATTTCCAACCTTTGTCACCATAATTGTTCTGCTCAAAGATTAAATTTCCTGCATTGGTTTGTGTAGTTTTATGACATTTGTCAAACATAAATGTTCTACTAAGATTAAATTTTCCCACACAGGTCTATGTGCTCTTATGTTCTTAGCAATTGTATAAATGTTTGCATCTTCAACAAACACCTTTGGGCTCCCTCATTCTTCTCAAACACCCACCATATTCATCCATCCAAAAAATATTGCAAGTGTGGTCTACGAAGAAGAAAATTTGAAAGAACAAAAGACAAAAAAATAGAAATCATAGAAGATGTACACATAAAGCATAACCCAAAACAAATAAATAAAAAAAGCAAAAGACACGAAAAAACATTGAAGCAAAGAAAACCCCTAATAATAAAAAACAAAACTTTAATGGGTTAAACAAAAAGTAAGAAAAAAAACCATATTCGAAGATGGAAAAAAAACAATAACTTAACTTAAATAAATCGTAGTTGAAAAACAAAATATTGGAGAAAATCATAAAAAAAATAGTAAATTGATTTTAATGCAAAGAAAAAATCTTAATAATGAAAAACTTCAACTTTGACAAATCAAAGAAGAAGAACATAAAAACAATGAGTTGAGTATGATCTAAGCCAAAACTTAAATGGATTAAACAAAAATGAATAAAAAAAACAAACTCAAAATCGAAAATCAAACTGGAAAGAACAGAAGACATGGATGTGAAAAGAAGAAGAGGTAAACTGAAGACACATCCTGATAAAATCTTACCAATGAAAAAAAAAGATGGGTAGAAAAAACATTAAGTTTTGAAATTGAGATCTAAAAAATGAAAATGAAGAAAAATAAACCTTTTAATAATGTTATTCATGCTTGATAGCCTTGTCTTTGGCTTTGAAGAGATCTTCAGTTTTCTTTTTCTTGAAGATTTCATTCATCTCGAAAACAAAAATAAAGTTAAGATGTGAGAAAAGAAACCCCACATAAATGAAAAAGAAATAAAACTTTTAAAAAAAGAGGAGAATGATTTTAGCCCAGTAAAAATCAAACCTTTTACAAATGATCTTCATGAAGGTCATGAAGAAGTCAGAACAAAAAATAAACCAAACGAAAAGTAGATATGAGTAAAAAATATCCATCGAACAACATATATGAGAAAAAAGCCTCGATCCAACCAATGTCGGCAACAAAGAAAAGTATATATGTAAGAAAAAGATTCATCAAACAAAATAATAGAACAAAAATAAGTAGATCTAAGAGAAAAATAACCATCAAACACAAAAATGATAGAAAAAAATAGATATGAGAAGATGGTAGAAGAACGAAAACAAGTAGGAACTTGTTACATGTTTCTTATTCGTGAAGGTGATGAAGAAGCTCTGAGACAAAAATAACGATCCAAGATCTCGTCAAAAATAGATATGAGAAGATGGTAAAAAAACGAAAATAATGAAAATGAGAAGTTGTTACCTTCGTTGTATTTGTAAAGGTGCTGAAAAATCTCACAGCAAAACATCAACAAAAAGAAAAGAACATATGAAAACAAAATATACATCAAACATCAGATCTGAGAAAAAAACCTCGATCCAACCAATATCGTCATATAACAAAAGTAGATTTGAAAGCAAAACATTCATCAAACAAAAAAATATAACAAAAATAAGTAGCTCTCAGAGAAAAATATCCACCAAACACAAAAATGATAGTAAAAAAAGTAGATTTGAGATATGGTAGAAGAACGAAAACAAATGGAAATGAGAAGTTGTTACCTTTTTCTTGTTGGTCACGATGGTCATGAATCTGAGAGTAAAAAACTAAGAGGAAAAGATCCATGCAATAGAGATGAAGAGAGAAGACGGAGATTGATGGAGTAAGAGAGAAAATGAAAAGTTGGAGAGAATGAGATGAAAAGAGGAATAAGATTATCTGGAGCCATGGTGTTGTCTGAAAAAAATAGAAAACATGGTGTTGTCTGAAGAAGAAGATTATCTGGAGCCATGGTGTTGTCTGCGACTAAGAAAGAGAGAGAAAAATCGGAAGAGAGAGAAGTAGATGAAGAGGTTAGAATATTTATGAGTGAGAAAGAGAGAGAAGAAGATGAAGAGGTTGGGAGGAAAGAGAAGGATTGGGTTAGTAGGATACAAAGGTGAGACGAAAAGAGAGAGATATTATTTTCTTTTTGATTTATTTTTTGAAGTTCCAAAATTATGAAAATTATGAGAGTTTGACACGCCAACCTTTTTACTTTTTGTAGTAACAAATATTTGAATTGTAGTAGTTCAGAAATAGTATTTTATTCAAAAACTTGCCATTTGTTAGTTTCCAATTGTATTAAGATTAGATTCGACACCATAAGAACAATTGGAACCCATCGTGGGGCTGACATATACTTTATGAAGAGAAAGAGTTACATGGTTTTCGCAAGGAGCAAGATGGTCGGAGCAAAGGAAGCAGATTTAGGATCCTTCTAATTTGACATAGTCGCGATGCTAGAAGCGCAAATGAAAATGTAGCAAGAGTTCATAGTGTTTTAAGATGACAAGTGTTGAAAAATGGATGCATTGAGGTAGGAGAATGCCAGCTTGAGAATGAGGGTCGAGGCTGAAGTTGTAACTGGCGAGGGGAAGGAGAAGAAAATCCCTCAGAATGTACGATCAGTGTAGAAAGCTATATCCCACCTTTGTGTTGCAAAAAGGGACAACGACTATATAATTGGAGGGACAACAAATAACTCATCGACAATAAGAAGAAATCGTCGACATCCCTTTTTTGACAATATCACAGATACCCCACTACATAAGTAGTGGAAGGCACTCACACTGGATTGATATGACGGTAACACTGACCCAACGTGAGGAGAGACGATTTGATAGTAGGACCCCGTTATTACAATATTAGATGGATTTGCTAGAAGAGGCTCATCGTCATCAACCAAGAAAAGATATGTGAGAGTCGAGCATTCTATTAATTTGATATCTTAAACTTTTAGGGGAAAGAGATCCCCCATATTACCTTCACGGACGCCAACTTCTAAGGCATGACCCTTATTAAGATGACCATATGGTCATCACAATGGAGATTGAAAATTTTTTTGTTAAGAAGATCATGATAGATCAATGCAGCTCAGTGGACATACTCTACTGAAACAATACAAGAAGTTGGAGTTGCTAGAGGAAATGTCAATACTAAGGGCTATATCGACCTGTACACCACCTTTGGAGAATAAGAGTAAACACAAGACAATACATATCTGATATTTGGTAATAGATGCAAGAACACTTCCTACAAGCACATCAAGACTTTAAGGAACCATTTGTTGATATAAAAACCACAACATACTAATGAAGAATCATTGTCCAACCAAAGCCTTTGAAAAATCTCCATTCAAGCACGCTCCAAATCATAAATGGCCCATATAAACTCAACATAATACAAGTCTGTACCCCTAAAAAAGTTGAAAAACTGTTAATAAAAATTGACGAAAATACAAACTGGATGAACTTCATGAGGTGTGTAGATTCACTATCTTAAGGACTTATTCGTGGTGTGATGTGAAAGTCTCCCAAGATCCAATTGGAACTTCGCGGATTTTCTTAGGATCTCAAAACTAGCAAGATAATTCGTAAAATAATAACCCAGGGTTTTTAAGAAAAGAAGGAAACGAGAAAACCAAGAATAAGAAAGAGAGAAGAGAATAGTGTGAAAGTATGTATCTTTCGGTGGAATAATTGACACCTATTTATAAGTGTAGATTGGTTCCAAAAACCCCCCAACTTCCCATGCCAAAGCACCATGAGTTGCGAATCATATCCCACAACTTATGGAAGAATCCAATATGCAAGAGTTTGTTGTTGAAAAAAATTCATAATTTTAAAGAAATGTAACCAACCGAAAGAAAGCTTTCGGAGGTTGAAACAAAGGATGCACGTAGAAATCTCCACTAACGACCTTCACACTAAAAAAAGGCAACTATAATATTTTGTAATATTTATAATTATCACAACAAAAATTGCCTACATATTGTCAACACCCAATTTATTCCAGGTGAATGCATTTGTTTTATTAAAAAAATAATAAATAAAATAATAATAATAAATAAAATAAAATAAAAAAATATGTTTTTGATTGATGGTAGGTTTTTTAACTATAATTCTGCCATGAAAAAAAAAGAACAAAAAAGAAAAAAGAAGGGAGAATCTAATTTGTTATCACACCCTTTTCATGAGCCCAAATGTTTCCTACATATTTTCACCCTCATTGTTTGCTACTTACACTCCACACATGACATGTTAGAAAATGACATTTTATAGTCTCTGTTTTTTAAAGAAGGGTATAATATTAGGAGCAATTTTCTTCATAATAATTAGAATAAATATCTTGACTTTATATGCTTATGTGATGTGTCTCATTGATTTTTCAATTAGAGAAGATATTATTTTAATAATTAGAAGCAAATATTCCCGATAATAATGTTTTTTAGACAATGATACGATTTTAATAATTGGAAAAGAATAATCCTGGTAATAATTAGAATCAATTATATGAATATGTTATGATTTGATCAAGATATTCATGTACCGGAAAATATATGATTCTAGTAATTACAGACAATATTTTGTTAATAATTATAATCAATACCCTGAATATTATGCAACGATTTAATTTCTATGATATGTTTCATCAGGGACCAAATTCATCCTCATATATTTTATTATAATTAAATACTAGGATTTCAGTGTATCCCATCTATAAGCACAAAATCTCTCAAATGCAAGACAAAGACAAAAATTCGGAAAACCTCTCTTCTTTTTTATTACTAGAGTACACACGTAAAAGGAGGTCACCTTACTATCCTTTCAGTCGGTTTTGCTCTATTTGTGGTTCTGAAAGGTAAATTCTTTTTGCTCCTAATGGTATTCATGTATTGTTGAGACTTTGTTATAATATCAAGTGTATGATTGATTAACCTGTTGTATGGCTAACTGTGTTTGGGGCTCGAATGTTAGGTAATGATGGGTTTGGGTTCATCATTGATATGCCCAACCTTTCTCTTTTCTTTTATTTGGGATGCCATTATTTTGATAATTAGAAATATTTTTTGTAGCCTTTTAATTCTATTTAAAAATAAATAAATAAATAAATAAATAATTATATTATTTCTTTTATATACTTATTGAATATCATGTCAAGTCACGGATAACTAAATCTTTTATCATCTTGAATCTCATATTATCTTTATATTAATAAAAATATATATATTAAAATCTAAAATTTTAAAAAATAATATTAATATCAAACAACAAATATTTGTACAAAGAACTACGTTATCTTTGATTTTCCAAATGGAAATACGTAAGAGCGAGGTACAATCCTTGTCGGGCCAAAAAATGAAAAAAAATAATTATATTTTTAATCTTTATTATTTTGTATATTTATTTTGTTTGATTTTTGGGGAACAACCAATATTTTAAAACATCTATTTTTATCTTGCATACTTAATTAAAGGGAACCGTCTTATGACTGACGTTGTGGGGTGCTAATATCTTACCCATACGTAATCGACTCCCGAACTCAAATTTGGTTTCGAAGATTATTCTTTTTTAAGGTTTTTCTATAGTTTTCCATAATAAACTATGGTGGCGACTCCATTATTTTTTCTAAATTATTTTCACCGTCCCTCCGCAATCTCGGTTGCGACAGATGGCGACTCCACTAGAGATGTTTTTGACAGTCGATCCTATTAGTTGAGTGTGCAAAAGGTATGTTGTTTTAATATATTTATTTTCCCCTTATGTTTTGTTTTACTTCATGTATATTTTATTTATCTTTTTTTTCCTAGATGTCGTATTTACTTGCTTTGATGTCTTTATATGATTATATTGTTGAAATTATTGAACCCTAAGGTAGAAGACAATTGCTATATCTGTTTGGAAATTTTTTGGTTATTTTGCAGGTGTGGGTTTCGGTAGTCTTAGGTTGCTAAATTCACACACTAGACATGTTAGGCTAGTGCATTCATTTTAATATTGGGGTCCCATACCTGGATCTGAGTTAACCATAAGGAGTAGAGGTCGAACGATTGTTATGCTAGATCTTGAATCTACTTAACTATTGGGAAGACTTCATCTAGAGTTTGCTTCCTCTTGACATGCCACATTTGTTAAGTCTCGGATTATCATGTAAAAGCCCATAGACCAGAAAATATATTTTCTCTACACCTTCTAGGACACAAAGGGAGCGTGCATTATTTCTTTATATTTTTTAATATTTTCATTTTTTATAAAATGAAGTAGTTAAACTATGTCATATTTTCATCAACATATCATGTAAATAAGGGTCTCTCGAGACGCATACATGTGTTACATCTCATTAGGCAAGTCAGTTAAATGCATATCATGAATGTTTTTTTATAATTGCGTCACAATTGCATCAACATATCATGTCAATGCCTCTTGAGCCATAAGAATGCATTACATCCACATCTTGTCTTCATGCATGGTACCATGCACACAGTTTTAAGGTAAATAACATTTTTACATTCACTTGACACACAACATGGATCCACTTTGGATTTATGTCATAATGTATAATGCATAATATTCATCCCATTGCTTTTTCATGCCATCGTGCATAGTACATACCATACATACACTCACATGCATGTGTATCTAGGTAGTTTCCAAACTTAACATAATATGTATCATATTTGCATCTTTATGTCACTTTGCATAATGTATAACATGTATCCATATGTTGTTAGTATGCATACATGTGTATAGGTAGCTTCCAAATTTGTAGCATCATGCATTTTCATGTTGTTGACAAAAAGAAAAAGATGAACATCTTCCTCCAATTAGGAGTTTTGATGATGATGATGACTTATGAAGAAGTATGGAAGACTTGATGATGATGTGCATGGAAAAAAGTTGAAGACTTAAAAGAATGCTTTGATTCAAGAGATACATTGAAGACTTAGGGGTTTAGTTCTTTAGGTCTTGTAATTTGTGTATGTTATTAAAAATAATTAAATTAGTATGTCAAGAGTCCAAAAGGTAAAACCCAAGTAGTAGAGCACCAAGAGAATTTTATTTATCTGCAAACCTTACTGGAATAATTGATTATTCTTAGTGATAATCAATTATCTTAATTAAAACTAATTTTTGAGTAAAGCCTCTGGAATAATCAATTATCACTGCTGATAATCGATTATCACTTGCTGATAATAGATTATCCTGACTGATAATATATTATCACAGCAAGAAAAATGTTTTTAGAAAAGTTTTTATGATAATCAATTATCACTTTTGATAATTGATTATCTATGACAGTTGCGACTTAACTTTTCATATTCTTAACCTAATTTCTAAATAGGCTTCTATAAATAGAGTGGTAGGCTTTCATTATCAACATACAGAAGTTAGAGAAGTCTAAGTACTTGAGAACACTCTGTGGGAAGGCTTTGAAAAACCTAGTGTGGGTAGAGCGATAACTTTTATCAAGTAGAATTTTGAGGGATTGAGTGTTGTTGTTGTTGCTAGGAGAAGCCGGTCATCCTTTGTGTGATTCAAAGGAGGTGTTCATTCCTTGTGTGATTCAAGGAAGGTGTTTTCATCCCTTGTGGATTTCAAGGAAGGTGTTTTCATCTCTTGTGTGATTCAAGATAGGTGTTTTCTAAACCTTAAGCTTTCTTATCATTGATTGTAAGTTTGGTTTATTTTAGTGATTGAGGTAATCTCGTTTTTTAAAAGATTAACAACTAAACGTAGGGTCTTTTGATCCGAACCAGTATAAATACTCTGTGCAATTTTCTCTTCTCTACTCTCTTTAGTTTATTGTGTTTATTAAAATAAAGAAGATAATTTTAATTGATCTTTGATTTTAAAAGGGAAAATTTTAAAAGCACAATTTTTATTAAGAACTCAATTCACCCTCCTCTTGGTTTTTGTCCAAACGCTTAAACATTCCGCTGCGCGATACCAACAATTGGTATCAGAGCTTGCTTTGATAGTTATTCAAATTTTTTGAAAATGGTTGGACAAAATCAAACTTTTGCTGAGGGTGCGTCTATCAACAGACCTCTACTTTTTATTGGTGAAAATTATCCTTTCTGAAAAGTCAGAATACAAATCTTTTTGGAGTCTATTGATAGAGGTATTTGGGATGCTATTTTAAATGGTCCTTTTTGTTTCTACTATTATTGTTAATAATTTGCAGGAACCTAAGCCCTTTTCCTAATGGACTGTAGAAGAAAATAGAAGGGCTCAATATGATGTTAGGGCCAGAAATATAATATCATCTGCACTAACCCTTGATGAATTTTATAGAATTTAAGTTTGTACAAGTGCCTAGGAAATGTGGGAGATTTTACGAGTAACTCATGAAGGAACAAATGACGTTAAACGTGCAAGGAAGAACTCATTAATTCAAGAATATGAGATGTTCCGAATGCAACAAGGCGAAACCATCTATGATGTGCAAAAGCGTTTTACGCACATCGCCAATCATCTTTCTGGGTTAGGTAAATTTTTTGATATTGATGAATTAAATATTAAAATTTTGAAATCTTTGAATAGGACATGGCAGCCAAAGGTTACAACGATCACTGAATCTCAAAATCTTGCAACAATGTCCATGGCGACTCTTTTTGGTAAATTGAGAGAGCATGAACTTGAACTTGGGCGTTTAAATGAAGAAGAGGACCAAGGAAGGAAAAGAAACATAGCTTTCAAATCTGAGATCATTAAAAGCAAAAGCCCCAAAGAAGATGATGACTCTAATGATGAGAATATGAGTCTAATGATAAAGAAGTTCGTAAAGTTTATGAAGAGCAATGACAAAGGTCATCACAAAAGGTATAAAAACGAAAACCAAAACTTTGTTTCAAATTTCAATTGCTATGGATGTGGTGAAACAGGTCACGTAAAAGCGGACTGCCCAAATGCTAAAAAGGGTAAAGAGAAGAAAGGCAAAAAGGTTTTCAAGAAAAAGAAATGGGAGGATAATGATTCAAGTTCTTCTTCAAGGTCATCCAGATCTAGTGAATCTGATGAGGAAGCAAATCTATGTTTGATTGCTGACCATGACTCTTTTGGCAGTGAGGTAAGCTTTTGTAGTAATGACAATGATTATGATTCTTTGTATGATGCATTTCAACAACTACTTCATAAATTCAGTAAATTAGATGTTGCTCATAAAAAATTAAAATCTGATTTTAAGGATTTACAAAGTAAGTTTGAAAAATCTCTTGAGGAAGAAGAAGTCTTGAAAAATAAATTTTCAATTTTAGAAAATAAAGAGACTAAAATTATTGAATGTGCATCTTGTAAAAGCTATATGTTTGATTTAAATATTCTAGAAAAACAATTTGAAGATGCATTAGAAATTAAAAGTGTTAAAAAGCCTAATTTTAAGAAAAATGATTTAAGTAACAACAAGCAAGCTCCTAAGAATAAGAATAAAAGAGCCCATAGGGTCTGGGTAGAAAAAGGTAAGCCTTATTCTAGGAATATAAATTGTGTAACATGTTTTTATTGTATGCAAAAGGGGCACACTTCAAATCGATGTAGAGTCAAACATTTTGATGTCCCTAATGGAAGATGTGCTTGGATTCCTATTATAAAGTAACATGTCTCTAACCTCAAAGGACCCAGATAAGTTTATTGGGGACCAAGATGTTATTATTTTTTGTCTCGCGTGTTATTTCAAAATCAAGAAAGTCTCTTTGATGTTCAAGAGCTAAAATATTCGCCTAACTTTTGGTATCCTGGTAAGATTTATGATCTTAGTTGGGTTTGGGAATATTATATATGTGTAAAAGTGGTAAAAATCTTTAATTCCAGTGTTTTCTGAAAAACTCCGTTGGGATAATCGATTATTTCAGGTGATAATCGATTATCAGCAAATCTGGAAATTTTTGTTCATGGGTATGAACCAATAATCGATTATCTTAAGCTGATAATCATCTTGCATAGTAGGACGCATATTTTCAAATGTTTTACCATTTGAGTGAGCTTTTCGAAAATTTAGACCATGAGCAACAACTAGGTACTTCATAAATGCAAATTAGTATGTTAGATTTCATTTTGTTAATATAACATTTCCTTCTTTAAACCCATATTTTTTAATCTTTAGAGTCTCTCTTTCATTTAGGGGGAGTCTTTGATTAAGGGGGAGTATTTGTTCTTGAAATGTTTGTATCAAAAAGGAGAAATATTACATGTAGGAGGAGTTTTATATCTTAAACAATTTTTTAAGGGGAACTTAAGTTATCTGATTTAGGGAGAGTTGTATAAAGAATTCATTTTTGATTATGATCAAAAAGGGGGAGATATATTTGTGTTATTATCTTGTGATAAGTTGTACCTATATAAGGAGAAGATATGTGTTTATTGATATCTTGTAATACCTTATGTTTTAAAAAGGAGAGAAAAATTAATTATCTTTTATTTAGATTAACTACTCTTTTCTCTTAAGTTATTTATTAAGAACAAGACAAATCACAAGTCTTCAGCAAATTTTGATCATCATCAAAAAGGGGGAGATTGTTGACAAAAAGAAGAAGATGAACATCTTCCTCCAATAAGGAGTTTTGATGATGATGATGACTTATGAAGAAGTATGGAAGACTTGATGATGATGCATGGAAAAATGTTGAAGACTTAAAAGAATGCTTCGATTCAAGAGATACATTGAAGACTTATGGGTTTAGTTATTTAGGTTTTGTAATATGTGTATGTTATTTGAAATAGTTAAATTAGTATGTCAAGAGTCAAAAGGCAAAACCCATGTAGTAGAGCACTAAGAGAATTTTATATATTTGCAAAACTCACTGGAATAATCGATTATTCTTAGTGATAATCGATTATCTCAATTAAAACTGATTTTTGAGAAAAGCCTCTGGAATAATCGATTATCACTGCTGATAATCGATTATCACCTGCTGATAATAGATTATCCTGACTGATAATAGATTATCACAGCAAGAAAAATATTTTCATAAAAGTTTCTGTGATAATCGATTATCACTTATGATAATCGATTATTTATGGCAGTTGCGACTTAACTTTTCATATTCTTAACCTAATTTCTAAATAGGCTTCTATAAATAGAGTGGTAGGCTTTCATTATCAAATACAGAAGTTAGAGAAGTTTGAGTACTTGAGAACTCTCTGTGGGAAGGCTTTGAAAAACCTAGTGTGGGTAGAGCGATAACTTTCATCAAGTGGGATCTTGAGTGATTGAGTGCTGCTGCTGTTGCTAGGAGAAGCCGATCATCCTTTGTGGGATTCAAAGGAGGTGTTCATTCCTTGTGTGATTCAAGGAAGGTGTTTTCATCCCTTGTGGATTTCAAGGGAGGTGTCTTCATCTCTTGTGTGATTCAAGAGAGGTGTTTTCTAAACCCTAATCTTTCTTATCATTGATTGTAAGTTTGGTTTATTTTAGTGATTGAGTTAATCTCATTTTTGAGAGATTAACAATTGGACGTAGGGTCTTTCGATCCGAACCAGTATAAATACTCTGCAATTTTCTCTTCTCTACTCTCTTTATTTTATTATATTTATTAAAATAAAGAAGATAATTTTAATTGATCTTTGATTTTAAAAGGGAAAATTTTAAAAGCACAATTTTTATTAAGAACCCAATTCACCCTCCTCTTGGTTTTTGTCCAAACGCTTAAATATTCCGCAGCGCGATACCAACACATGTTACTTTGCATAACACATAACATTCATTAACTCCATATCTTGAAAAAAATTTTCATTATTATAAATCAAAATTAATTGTTTCCCATTTTTTGTTAATAAATTCATGGAATCTTGCGAAAGGTGAAAAAAAAGAGGAAAAAATAAATTATTCTTTGAATGTGATTGAATTTTTTCCTTTGAATTAAAGCTTTTGAAAGTAAAACAATCATGAGTTGAAATGATCTGTGACCATGTTTCTTTATCAAGAAAAAAATATGATCTTCCTTTGTTAACCATTTTGAGCCTATAAAAAATTAAATTTTTTTTCTAATTACCCTGAACAAGAGTCAGCTTCCCACTAAAGTTAACATAATGTTTGCATCTATTTCATTTGACTTGTAATTAGCCAATAAAAAAAATAAAAAAGTTTGGAAAGACAAAAAATAAAATTGGTTGTGAAAAGAAAAAAAAAAACAAAAAGAGAAACAAGAGTTTGAAAGTGAAAAAAAAAAGTGGTGAACAAAGAGATAGTCAAATAAATCTTAAGTGCAGCGTTAGATAAGGACCCTTGTTTTAAATAACTTTATACCATTTATTTTGAGTCTTCACTATCCATTTTTTTATATCCCTTAGCCTTGACCATAATGCAAGCCTAATAAAGTCCACACAAATCAATGATTGATTGTTGTTTTTCGAAAACTCTAATTTAAAAGAGAATATTATGTTATGTTAAGAGGTTTGTCAAAAGAAGAAAAAAAGAGATTGAAAAAGTGTTCAAAGAGTTGCTTTCAAAAACTGGGGCAATTTATTTTTGGTTAACATGTTTCCATAAAGATCAAAATTAGCACGGGTAGTCAAGTTAAATCAAGGCCATGCCCTCTCATTCTTTCATTCTTCATGCGTTTCCTATCATATTTTCTACTTTGAGCCTAAACTTTGATTTACCTTTCTCCTACCATTACTCATTATTCTCGCCTCTAAACTACATTGGGGAGATGTTTCACTTGTTGTTCATACAGGCAAAAGGAGGTCACCGTGCTATCCTTTCAGTCGGTTTTACTCTATTCGTGACCTTGAAAGGTAAATTCTTTTTGCTCCTAATGGTATTCATGTATCGCTGAGACTCTGTTATAATATCAAGTGTATGATTGATTGACCTGTTGTATGGCTAATATATGTTTGGGGTTCAAATGTTAGGTGATGTTGGGTTTGGGTTCGTCATTGATATGCCCAACCCTTCTCTTTTCTTTTATTTGGGATGCCATTATTTTGATAATTAGAAATATTTTTCGTAGCCTTTTAATTCTTTTTAAAAAAATAATAAATAATAAATTATATTATTTCTTATATATAATTATTGAATATCATGTCACGTCTTGGATAACTAAATCTTTTATCATGTCGAATCTCATATTCTCTTGATATTAATAAAAAATATATATATTAACATCTAAAATTTTAAAAAATAATATTAATATCAAACAACAAAGATTTGTACAAAGAATTACGTTATCCCTGATTTTCCAAATGGAAATATGTAGAAATGAGGTATAATCCTTGTCGGGCCAAAAAATGAAAAAAAAATATATTTTTAATCTTTATTATTTTGTATATTTATTTTGTTTGATTATTGGGGAACAACAAATATTTTAAAACATCTACTTTTATCTTGCATACTTAATTAAAGGGATTCGTCTTATGACTGACGTTGTGGGATGCTAATACCTTACACATACATAATCGACTCCCGAACCCAAATTTGGTTTCGAAGATTATTCTTTTTTAAGGTTTTTCTATAGTTTTCCATAATAAACTATGGTGGCGACTCCTTCATTTTTTCTAAATTATTTTCGCCATCCCTCCGCAATCTCGGTTGCGACAGATGGCGACTCCACTAGAGACGTTTTTTAGAGTCGATCCCATTAGTTGAGTGTGCAAAAGGTATGTTGTTTTAATATATTTATTTTCCCCTTATCTTTTGTTATCCCTGATTTTCCAAATGGAAATACGTAGGAATGAGGTACAATCCTTGTCGGACCAAAAAATGAAAAAAAATAATTTTTTTAATCTTTATTATTTTGTTTGATTTTTGGGAAACAACAAGTATTTTAAAACATCTACTTTTATTTGCATACTTAATTAAAGGGAACCGTCTTATAATGGACGTTGTGGGGTGCTAATACCTTACCCATACATAATCGACTCCCGAACCCAAATTTGGTTTCGAAGATTATTCTTTTTTAAGGTTTTTCTATGGTTTTCCATAATAAACTATGGTGGTGACTCCTCTATTTTTTAAAAATTATTTTCACTATCCCTCCGCGATCTCGGTTGCGACACATATTTACCCCGACTTCCTCTAAAAATACCAACACATGAAGCCAAACAAAGACAACTCCAAGTTGTACCATCACCTAAAGCCAATTGGTAGATGGAAATTTTTATATTATGTCCATAAATGAAATCACCCAACACTCCTTAGTTTGAATATTGAAAAATTTTAGCACAAAAAAAAAATTAGAGATAATATTATACATATGCTTCTTAGATTTATTTCTAGTCACACATACTAACTCCTTAATTCGAAAGATTGTAGAAGAAACTTAATGGGATCCTGAAATCTACTATGATTTCTTATCCTCTAAATCATAATACATTTAACATATTTTATATTCATAGAGGAAACTTAAGGATGAGTCTTTGAAATTTAATGACTAAAGAATACACACACAAGTATATTAGGAAATGTGGCTCTTTCTTTAAAATTTTAAAATTATTTTAATCTATATTTTGTGTTACATTTTTACATATATATTTTTTTCAATATACATACCAACAACAAATGGAATTTAAAATTTAAAAATTATTTTAATTCATTATTGTATATTAATTGCATATTATAAGAGTAAGGGTCAAATTGTTTTAGCAACAACCTCATTTGGTATAGAAGCAACATTATTACTTGTTGATTGAACTACACATTCTCGATTTAAGATACCTATCAATATAGACTTTGGTTTTTTATGTTTGATAGGTAAACAATCTGATCTAGCAAAGCTCATAAGAGAAGAAACAATAATTATTCAGGATGAAGCACCCATGTCTCACATATTGCTTTAGTGGAATTAGATCGATTATTGAAGGAAATTCTAGATTTTGATGCTCCATTTGGGAGAAAGGTTATGATATTAGAAGGTGATTTTCAACAAGTTTTTCCAGTTTTTCAAATGGGACAAATACACAATTGATTTTTGCATGCATTATGAGTCCCCTTTATGTTATAACACAAAAGTATTGTATTTACAGCAGAACATTCGATCATTACATGATTAGAGTTTTGCATAATACCTCATATGCATCAAAGATGGGATTGAACAAACAAATATTGATGATATGGTAAAAGTACCCCATGAACTACCAATATCATGGGAAGGAGAAAGTTCATTACACAAACTAATACAAGAAACATTTTCCCCAATTGGAAATTCATAAATGGGATGTAGAGCTCACTAACACAAAAAAAACTTTTAACGTTTGACATTTTTTGCCTTTGAGATCTGTCCAAACTCCGACGTCACATTGGGTGACATCAAAATTGACGTCGGAAATTTAGTTTGATGTCTCTTAACGTCGATTTTGGAAGAGTCCGACGTTGGAGATGGCTTGAAAACTTCGTCATTGTTGTCGGAGAGGTGCCCAAGGGAGATGTGGCGCTGCCATAAATGAGCCTTCAAAACGCAGATTTTTCGTCCAAAAACGTTTACAAACCATACATTTGAATTTAATGAAACCCAACTCAATTTAGTTTATCATCATCGTTGTCTGTGCTCGTAAGGTTCCTCGTTGTTGCTACAAAGGGAGGAGCCTAAACTAATATGAAAATATAGAAAATAATCAGTTCAAAATGCAAGAACAGTTGTACGAAGCAAGAAATCAACAAAAAAAATGAGTTTAAACGAACCAAAACTCACCGCGCAATGTTCGTTGTTATTGTTGTAGTGGCGGAGAAGAGGAGCACAAAAGAATAGTGCACTGAAATGGGGCTCACACTGTTATAAGTAAAAACAAATTCAATGTCGAGGTTTTGCTTGTGAGACATCACTTGAGACTGAGTCTATGAACACAGTCGTCCATTGACGGCGGGATGCAGTGAGGCTGACGTCAAACAACAACGGGATTTTGGAGTACTTGCACTCCATTACTTGAGGTCGCTTTACATATATTTTAGATTAAATATTGTGTATATTCAATTTTACTGTGTAATGATACCCCATACTTCAAAATTAGAACATACTAGTTAAGAAACTTTTTGTTAAAACCAAAATATGCATTAATGAGGTTATAATTATTTATCCGGTCTTTAATCCTATAATATATATTATTAATGTGTTATACATATATTACATTGCTTTTTTTTCTCAGTTTTTTAAAATTAATGAAATTATGAATGATGTGTTCTATAAAGAATTAGAAAAACTCCTTGAAAGATAATTATGCCTTTTATTAAAACAAAATTAATACATAAATTCATTATCAAAAATAAATATTTTTTATGCATTACAAGGAAACTCAAGTGCATCTTGAACATATATTGTTATTTGTTCTCCCAATAAAAGATTAATTGATACACAATTATAAATATGTAATTTAATGATTTTTTTAAAATTATATATATATATATATATATATATATATATATATATTATATATATCGATGAATAATACACTTTGTTAATAACAAATATACATAACTTAATCAAGTTACAATATCATCGTTTCTTAATATAATATTATAAATATTAAAAAGAATTTGTGTATATTTTTATCATAAAGTTAAAACTTACGTAGAATTTGCTTAAGCTTTTAATTTATATATTGGGAGAAATAATTATTAATTGTTAACAAATACCAATCTAATGCGCGTGCAATAGTGGTATAAAACGTTACGCTTCTCTCATTTTGTTCAGAAACGATGGCAGAAGAATTACCACCCGCGATTCCGCAATCGCAAGGAAGCTCCACGAAGAAACGGCCTCCGAAGAACGACAAAGTGTGGCTGGAGGACTATCTCCACCTCCTTCATTCTCGGCAACCGTTTCACCTAACAATGAATCAGCTTAACCAGGTTCCATTCGTTCTATGAACTTTTCAATTCTCATTTTCATTGTCAATTTTCTTTCAACACTATGCATTTCATTGTTAATTTTTCTCCCTCCTACTGCCACAGGTCATCCGCATTCACGGCTTCAAGAAGATCCACCACGCTCCCAAGGTTCTTTTCTCTATCAAGCTAATCTTAAGTTCCGTTTGGTTACTAACAAACATTTGCGGAAAAACGTTGCCTATTTTCACCGTTTTCTCCTTAATTTTTATTCCTCACTTTCTTTTAAATTTAACGCGCTTTAAGATTAGTAGTTCTAGCTTTCCTGGGTAGTTTAGGTATCTGTCCGCAAATATTCGAACAACAGGAGATGATTACCGAATAGGTTTTGGTTTTGAGAAATTGCAAAAACCTATCTCGATTCCGTGGGCAGAAGGTGCTGGTGGAGGCGGTGGAGTCGCTGGATCTTGTAGATGTGCCGCGTTCGACCCTGCGTGACAGCGTGTCGGCGTTTGCGGCTGTGGCACTGGAGGACGTGGTGGCGGATTTGGCAGAGCTCAAATGGCAAGAGTGCTGCGTAACCTCCGTCGAGAGAATCAGTTTCTCCGAAGGCAAGAGCGTGTTGCCTGCTTCCTCCGATGAGAGCTTCCGAGTTACGAGCCAGTGGAAGAGTATGGACGAAGTCCGTAACCTAATCCCTGAAGATTCCCGGAGAAGCCTGAAACCGATAAAAATGGTGCCGAAGCGTAAGAGGCGTAAGGTTCCCGCTCCCGACTCTGTTGCCTCAACTGTAGATTCCGCTTCTCTCGCTTCCTGCTGAGTCAATGAACGAAATTGGTCTATATACGAGTAAAACGTTAAATAGGAGAATGGATATGACACTAGATATGAATAAGTTCCGATGTCAGGATACTAAACGTCTCTCACCAAAATGGCAAGTGTTTTCCCTTTGAACTATTAGCCTCCCACTGCCATTTTATATTTGCTTTCTATCTTTCACATTTTATATGAAGGCTTGGATAATTTGCAGATTGCACACTATTAATATGTGAGGCTCAAATTCAGAAGATAATGGCTATAAAAGGCACTATAAGATGTTTGGAATTGGTGTCTGGCCTTAGGTGAACTTTCACAATAGTAAAATAGGGGTGATAGTCACATCAATCATTGAGTACTCTTCTTCGATTCTTAATCTCATCATTATGCATTTACCATTTACATACCTTGGAATAAATGTGGAGGACAATACGGAGAAATTTAAGTTCTGGTAGCCAGTTTTGAACAAAGTTAAGAAAATATTAGCTAGAAGGATAGGAAGATACTTTACTTTTATAGGAAGAGTGTGTTTATTAAAATCTATTCTTACAGCAGTACCACTTTTTTACATGTCACTCTTTAAATTGCCAACTAAGGTAGGAGCTGAAATTAGGAAAATGTAAAGTACACTTTTGTAGGGATGGGAGAAGGAAACTAGAAAGATAGCATGGGTTACATGAGAGGATGTTTGTGAGTGGTTTGAGTGGGAAAGGGTACAAGTTAATATATAAATTCAAGAATTAGCAGGAAAGACTTTAAATGAAGAAAAAGAGGATATGGAATGATACTGAAACGGTAATATACAGTAAAATCGGCCTATATTAAATTATAAAATAGCAGGGGAGGGGAGGATACTGACATGTTTAAGGAATTTTGGAAAATAAAAACACTTCCTACGACACAATATTTTTCTTAGAGATTGATAATAAAGAAAAGACAATTTAACCAAAAGAGGAATTGCGAGAAGAGATGATTTTTGTCATGTGTGGATAAGTAGTGGAAACATGTCATTTGTTTTATATCTGCAAAATAGCTAACCAAGTATGTAACAGGCGCTTTTAACTGGATAGATAATACAACTGTCTCCCTTTGTCAACCTAAAAGACATTTTCAAAGTTTTAGTCATCAACAATTTAATAACAATTGAAGTAGAATCTAAAAGAGTCTATGGATGGTCATCATTTGAACATTGTACGCGCATAGAAAATCTGTCATTTCTAGAAATGGGAAATGTCGATGCAGATGAAGTTTTTACTATAGCATATATGAAGGTGTGGACTTGGATTAGAATTTAGAAACAAGTATCGCAACGTAAATTTTGCTATTCAGATTGGTATCTTGATCCGGTTTGCTATATAAGATCCATATTTAAATCACACAAACCAAAAAGATAAGCAAGGAGACAACCTGTAGTTTACAAATTTGTGAATTGGGGAGTTCACATATCAGTGATAGAAAATATTAGGTGGATAGAAAGTAGAATCACAATTCAAAAAAGGGATTGCTGGAATGAGTGAGGAACATAATATAACTAAACTGGTTTTTTGGAGAAGGCTTGTTGGTTCTCGTATTGTTTTCAGCACAAAGAAGAATACATAAAAAACTTAGAAAGAAATCGATTCATATTCGATCAAAGGATGGAAATGTCAACGAACTAATATGGCCATATGGAAGCTTAGCTTCGTTACCAAGCCCAACATATTCAATGGTCCACTGATAAGGACAACTGTTGAAAGACTATGCAATATAAACTTAACCAAAATTTTGGGGGAAAGATTGCAGGTGCAGTAAGAACAACTTGTGCAACATCTGAGTATCATGATGGTGTAGTATCCTTGCTGTTGCAGCCACAGAACAACATCTAAGACTATAGAGCGGTGATTTAAATTAGTGGGATTTATCAGTACTGCTTCACACTATTTTGAAGGGAGATTATGATGTATGCATGGGTGAGAACCTTGGACATATACCCTTAGATGCAAGATGCATAATGATTAGTCGTAATCCATTTAGAAGAGAAAAGGTTTCAAGTTAAGGTTTGTCGTGAGTTACGATTGGGTGTACCATTTTGATTCCATCGAAACAATGTCCCTTCTCCAAATTCAGTATTAACAGAAAATGGAGAAAGTTGCTCCATACTAGTGATTATGGTCGAAACAGTATGTGTTGATACAAGACTTGTAGATGTAGGTCTCAATGCAATAGATCGATTTGCATGTATGATTGTGTATTCCTTGCATTGTGACATTCTTGTTACTAGTAGTTTCTGAATTCTGATTATGATTACTTTAATTAGTAGAAATTATGATTATGTAATCTCATAAAACTTAAACTTACATCTAAAACTAGAAATAATGTGATTTGCATAAATGCAGACACACAAGTATATGAACATAATCATACAAACGTACACGTAATTATATAATCACAGTTCTACCAAATACTCTAATTTGTATTTTGGCGGAAATTATTTGTGAGTTTTAATTCAGCCAAAAAAAAAACTGCAATTTGTAGATTCGTTATATTTAGACCAACAATTATAATGTTTCAATTTAGGTGATCGCATAAACTAATAAAGTTGTACGAGACAATTAATTTCATTAGACAATTCAATAGGGGAAGGATTAAATTTAACCTTTATAATTGTTAAACATCTTCACTGTTTCCAAAAGTCTTAAAAGACCTTAGCATCAATGACCTGTGTGATAACGTTGTTTTTTACCTTTTATTGATGTTAAATAATTTACGTGAATAAAATCAACTCCTACCTAATTTTTATTTTGTTTAATCCTCTAGTTTATGTTGTTTTTGCATTGTTTCGTATTTTAGTTGTTTTATGTTTTTTTACTTCTAATATCTATTACGAGTGTGTGAAATAAAACAATAGGAAGCAATTCTGGTGGAGGAAAACAAGTTGAAACTCAAGGAAGCATGATTGGACATGAAAGATTGACTTTTACACAAATATCCATGTCGAGGGGCACCGAGATCAAGTCCAGCACTGCAAACATCGAGAAAGGACTCACCTATATGTATATACTGCCTTGGACCAACCTT